>Ga0209488_10001299_pt1 | contig 21387 bp, 17 predicted proteins | sample Rivendell_Oct201_8_FD_188349 | JGI IMG/M metagenome (GOLD analysis project Ga0209488, IMG submission 188349) | Vadose zone soil microbial communities from the Eel River Critical Zone Observatory, Northern California, USA -... | ecosystem: Environmental > Terrestrial > Soil > Vadose zone >...
GTCGTTTCCGAGCCAGTAGTTTCCGAGGCGGTCCCCGAGACGGCGATTGAAAAGCCCATCGAGCCAGTGGTTGCTGAGCCGGTGGAATCCAGCCCGATCTTTGCGCCCGCAGCGGCGCCGCCGGTGTATCCAAAAGCCCAGGCCGAGCGGCGACCGGGCGGCGGATCCAGCGGAGCGCTTGGGATCGTGCTCGTGGTGGTCGGTCTGTTCGCCCTCGGCGTGGTCCTGTTCGGCATCGACCTGACCCAGTACGGCTGGCCCCTGTTCGTCATCATCCCGGGCCTGACGCTGCTCGTGGTCGGTTTTGTCGGCGGCGGGCAGGGCGCCTCGATACCCGGAGGCATCGTGACCATGCTCGGCTTGCTGCTTGCCTACTCCAACAGCACAGGCGACTGGCCGAGCTGGGCGTTCGCATGGTCATTGGTCGTCCCATTTGGAGTTGGGCTTGGGATTTACCTTCAGGCCCTGCGTGACCGCGATCTCGTGGCGCTGAAGCGAGGCCGGACCTTGATGTTCGTCGGTGCCTTGATCTTCATGATCGGATTCGTGCTGTTCGAGTCCATCCTCGGGATCAGCGATATGGACTACGGCGTCTTTGGCAAAGCGGCGCTGCCAGGCCTGCTGGTCGTGATCGGCATCATCCTGCTCGTGCGCAGCATCCAGCGGAGCCGCCGAGCAAATATCTGAGGGAAACCGGATGGTTTCCGCTCAGCGCAAGTGCCGCGATTTCAGGTGGTGGCCAGGGCCTCTTGGCGCTCGGCGAGGGCGTCGCGGCTGATCTGGTACTCCGTGCCCACTCGGTACTGCTCGAAGCCCATCTTCATGTTGATGGCGAGCATCGGCGCGTTGGATCCAGCGTTGTCTGTGACCACCCACTCAGCCATGGGGTAGAGCTCATGCATATGCGCGAGCATCTTGGCTTTGATCCATTTGCCAAGGCCGCGGCCGCGCGCATCGGGCCGGACCCCGGTGAAACGTTGCTCCACTATCGTCGGTCGGCTCGGATCCCAGGATGTGTCGGTGATGGCGGAAATCACACCGTCGGGTTCGCGCGTCAGCATCGTGTGCTGGAGCACGCCGGTGAGGGCCATCCGCTGGTCCCAGTCCCGGATGTGCTCCGGCGTGACAAGGATCTCTCCGATGTCGAGACTTTCGAACGGAATCGTCTTGAGCATGCTCGTCAATTGCGGAGCGAAGTCGTCGAGCATTGCGTCGGGTAGCGGTCCGTCGTAAACCTCGAGCTTTGTCTGCGAGGAACGCTTCGGACCTTCATCGATCCAGCGAGCGATCAGCGGCCAATCGACGTTCTTGATCTTGAGCCGGTTCTCGGCGCCGACGAGCTTGGCCTCGGCTCCCACCCACTTCAAGAAGGCGTGGCCGGAGTCCTCTTCAACCTCGAAGCCCGCCACGGTGCAGCCATGCCTGTCCAGGAGCGTGAGCACGGTGGGCAGCCAGGATGCGCCGATGCGCTGCCGGCGATGGTCCGGGTGTACGAACAGATCGCCCCAGAAGAGGTGTTTGTTGGACTCATACTCCGGGGCTCCCGGTTTGCTGGTTGAACCAGAGAACCAGCTGAGCAACAAGCCGTCCCTGGCGATCTCATAGTGGTAGTTGATGTCGAACGGGCTGTCGCGCTTCAGCCGTATCTCTTCAACGTCATCGGGGCGCAGCGGATCATCTGGACGAGACTCCGCATGCCTCACCCGCCGGTAGGAGTGATAACGCTTCCAGAAGTCTGCGCCGGCCGATTTGAAATCCACCTGCACAGGCGCGAGCTCACCAACCATCGGTCGATAATCTCACACGCCGGTCAACCCTCGGGGTTCGCGCCAGCTGCATCGGTCGGTCTGTCGCGAAGCAACTTTGGGCCCTCTGCTTCGAGCGCGAGACGGTGGCACATGCGCATCGCCTGGAGCAGATGCTGCGTAGACACTCCGAACGTGTTGCGGATGACGCCGTCGAAGTAAGTCAGACCCGTAAATCGCTGCACGAGCGACTTCTTTGGGCGAACCAGCGCGCGGTTCAGGCGGTAAAAGATCACATTGGGAAGCGTGTTCGGGTCCTGCCACTCCTCACCTTCGGACATGCGCATGGCGCGAAACGGACCGACGTGCGCGCCCATGAAGTCCGTGACGTGCACCCAGCGAACCGTGCGCCCGTTTGGTGCGCGGCCAAGTCGGAATCCGTCGGTCGTCAGCGTCAGCTGCTCGCCAATGCCCTGCATGGCTGTGAAATAGAAGGCGTTGAGGCCGACCGTCAGGATCACCGTGAGCGGCGCGATCCATGGGTACCTGAGGTTGGCAAAAAGCGCGAGCAGCAGGGCGATCGGAAAGGCGACCCAGCCCCCGATACGCAGCACGCGAACCGCCCGAGACAACGCCGGCGCCGCGAGCACAACCTCCGCGCGCCTGGGGTCCAGGTCCGGGACTGCGCGATTCTGCCTCCGCCACCTGTCCCTGATCCCGATCACGGCGGCCGTGGTTCCACCGACACCGATCACGTAGACGGTCAACAAGGCCACCGTGACCAGGAGCACGATTCGATCGTCCACGCCGGGCATTCTAGTGGCCACAACGCAAGCGTCAGGTATTTGTTGCCGGGCCACTAACCAAATGTAAGAACTACTCCTAGGATTCGGGACACCACACCCTCTTCGCGGCGTGAGCCTCCTGCCGAAACAGCAGGAGGCTCGTTTTATTTATGCGGCCTTGACGGCGCTGACGAGCTTGGTCAGCGAGTCCTTGGCGTCTCCGAAGAACATCACTGTCTTCGGGTCGTACATCAAGTCGTTGTCGATGCCGGCGAATCCCGGTCGCATCGACCGCTTCATGAAAACGATGTTCTTGGCCTGGTCGGCGTTGAGGATCGGCATGCCGTAGATCGGGCTGCCGGGGGCATTGCGCGCAGAAGGATTCACCACGTCGTTCGCGCCGACGATCAGCGCAACGTCCGCGTTCTTGAACTCGTCATTGATCTCGTCCATCTCTTTTAGCTGCTCGTACGGCACGTTGGCTTCGGCGAGCAGGACGTTCATGTGGCCGGGCATGCGACCTGCGACAGGATGAATGGCATAGGTCACCTCGACACCGCGACGCTCGAGGAGCTCCGCGAGCTCGCGCGCCGCGTGCTGCGCCTGGGCGACCGCGAGCCCGTAGCCCGGCACGATGATCACGCGCTGCGAGTAGGCAAGCAGCGTCCCGATGTCTTCAGCCGAGCCAGATCGAACGCTGCGGCCTTCCTTGCCGGCGACGGCGGCGGCGCCGGCGTGCGACTTGCCGAAAGCGCCGAACAACACGTTTGCCAGCGAGCGGCCCATCGCGTCGCTCATCAGCTTGGTCAGGAGGCTACCCGATGCCCCAACCAGGGTCCCCGCGACGATGAGGGCGAAGTTGTTGAGCGTGAAACCGCTGGCCGCGACCGCAAGGCCGGTGAAGGCGTTCAAAAGCGAGATCACGACCGGCATGTCGGCGCCGCCGATGGGCAGGACGAAAGCCACGCCCAGGACCAGCGCCAGCACCATCAGGCCGATGAATGAGAACGGAACCGACGCGACGGCCAGGATCGCGATCACGAAGCCGAGGATGGCAGCCGCCAGGATCCCGTTCACCACCTGCTGACCTGGATAGGTGATCGGGGTCCCGGTCATCAGCTCCTGGAGCTTGGCGAAGGCGACCATGCTGCCGGCAAAAGAGATCGAGCCGATCACGATGCTGAAGACGCTTGGGAAGGCTTCGGTGAACGCGGGATGCTGACCCAACCTGAGGAGCTCGGCGACGGCGACCAGGGCGGCGGCGCCGCCACCGACCCCATTGAAGAGGGCGACCATCTGGGGGATCGCCGTCATTTTCACCGTCCGTGCGCCAACCGCGCCAACCGCCGTACCGATGACGATCCCAATCGCGATGATGATCACGCCTGCTGTCGTGAAGCTGAGCAGCGGCAGGGTGGCGACAAGCGCGATCGCCATGCCAGCCGCAGCGATGAAGTTGCCATTGCGCGCGCCTTTCGGTGAGCTGAGCTGCTTCAAGCCAACGATGAAGAGGATCGCGGCGACCAGATAGGCCAGCGAGATGGCGGTCCTCATTTGATCGGCGTCGTTTGTTTCTGCGCTTGACGTCCTTTGAACATCTCGAGCATTCGGTCCGTCACCACGAACCCGCCCACGACGTTGGTCGTGGCAAGGGTCACAGCGACGAGGCCGAGGACGATCGTCACCGGCGAGCTCGCACCTGCGGCGATGACGATCGCGCCGACGAGGATGATTCCGTGGATCGCGTTCGTTCCTGACATCAAAGGCGTGTGGAGGATGGTCGGCACCTTTGAGATCACCTCGATGCCGACGAAGATGGAGAGCACGAAGAATGTGACCTCGTTCAGCAGCTCGTTGCTCATGAGGCTGGAGCCAAAAGCTGCTTGGCGCGCTCGTTGACGATCTCGCCGCCGTGAGTTACGCAGCTGCCCTTGGTGATCTCGTCCTGAAAATCGAGGGTGATCGCGCCATCTTTGACCAGGTGCAGAAGCAGGTTCATCACGTTGCGCGCGAACAGCTGGCTGGCGTGGAGCGGCATCGTCGACGGCACGTTCCGAGTGCCGATGATGGTCACGCCGCCGACGTCAAGATCTTTTCCCGCCTGCGTCAGCTCCACGTTTCCCCCGGTGTCCGCCGCCAGGTCGACAACGACTGATCCCGGGCGCATCGCCTTGACCATGTCTCCTGTGACCAGGAGCGGCGCGCGGCGCCCGGGCACAGCCGCGGTGGTGATCACCACGTCCGACTTGGCGACATGCTCGCCGATCAGCTCGCGCTGCTTACGGAGGAACTCCTCTGACTGCTCTCGGGCATAACCGCCCTCACCCTGCTGGCTCTCCAGGGCCAGCTCGATGAAGGTCGCGCCCAGCGACTGGACCTCTTCTTTGACAGCCGGGCGCACGTCGTAAGCGGAGACGACAGCACCGAGCCGTCGGGCGGTCGCGATCGCCTGAAGGCCCGCGACGCCGGCGCCCATCACGAGCACGCGTGCGGGTGGGACGGTGCCGGCGGCGGTCATCATCATCGGAAAGAACTTGCCGAGGCGGCCGGCGGCCATCAGGACTGCCTTGTAGCCGGCGGCGGACGCCTGCGACGAAAGAGCATCCATCGACTGCGCACGAGAGATGCGGGGAAGAAGCTCGAGGCTGAACGCCGTGACACCGCGCTTGGCCAACGCCCTCACCACATCCGCTTGCGTCGACGGCTGGAGGAAGCTGATCAACACCGAACCGCTCTTGAGCAGGCCGACCTCTTCAATCATTGGCGCCTGGACTTTGAGCACGGCATCGGCATCGCCGAGCAGAGGCCCGGCCGCCTTGACGACGTTGACCCCCGCCGCCTCGAATGCGCTGTCCGGGATGAACGCGCCTTCGCCGGCCCCCGACTCGACGCTGACTTCCAGCGACGCGGCCTTCAGCTTGGCCGCCGTGTCGGGAACGAGGGCAACCCGGTGCTCGTCCGGGGCACGTTCCTTGGGAATGGCGACCTTCACAGACTGAGGACTCTAAGCAATACGGGTCGTCTGCTGCAGACGCGTAAAATCCTTACTCCGCGGCCATAAGAGACAAATTGACCCAGCAGATCATCAACGACCTCACCATCCAAGCAGCCACGGTCAACGGTTCAGGGAGCCAGACTGCCAACCTCGTTTTGACCAGGGCGATCTTCCATATGGGCATCCCGGTCGCCCCGAAAAACGTGTTCCCCTCCAACATCGAAGGCCTCCCGACCTGGTACCAGCTGAGGGTCACCCCGGAAGGCCACATGGCCCGCTCGGACAAAGTCGACATCCTCATCGCCTTCAACCCCGCCACCTGGCACCAGGACCTGAAGACCGTGCGACCCGGCGGCGTCGTGATCCACGAAGAGGTGTTCTCGACAGCCGACGTCCGTGACGACGTCGTTTACTACCCGGTCCCGTTCTCGAAGCTCGCCAAGTCAAAGATCCAGAGCGACACCCTGCGCAAGCAGCTCGCCAACATGCTCTATGTCGGTGTTGTCGCCGGCCTGCTGAGCATCCCGTGGGAGGCGCTTGAACATGCGGTCCGGCGGCAATTCTTGTCCAAGCCCAAAGCCGTGCAGGTGAACCTCGACGCGATCAAGGCCGGCTACGACTACTGGCAGGACAACTTCTCGAAGAAGGACGCCTACGGGCTCGAACCGATGACCGGCGTCGTCGAAGGCAAAGTTCTGGTCGAGGGCAACCAGGCCGCGGCGCTCGGCGCTCTCATGGGGGGCGTGACGGTCGCCGCGTGGTACCCGATCACTCCGTCCTCCTCACTGTGCGAGAACCTGATCGCGTACGCCGAGCGCTTCCGCATCGATCCAAAGACCGGCGAGAAGCTCATCTCGGTCGTGCAGGCCGAGGACGAGCTGGCCGCGGTCGGCATGGCGATCGGCGCCGGCTGGGCGGGGGCGCGCTCGATGACCTCCACCTCAGGACCTGGCATCTCGCTCATGGCCGAATTTGCCGGGCTGGCCTACTACGCCGAAGTTCCGGTGGTGATCTTCGACATCCAGCGCATCGGGCCTTCGACCGGCCTGCCCACGCGCACGTCGCAGGGCGACATCGCCTTCGCCTTCACGCTGTCGCACGGCGACACCAGGCATATCGTGCTGCTACCCGGGACGGTCGAGGAGTGCTACGAGTTCGCGCGCGATGCCTTTGATTACGCGGATCGATTCCAGACGCCGATCTTCGTGCTGTCCGACCTCGACCTGGGGATGAACCTCTGGATGACACCAGAGTTCAAGTACCCCGAAAAGCCCTTCGACAGGGGCAAGGTGCTCTCGAAACAAGACCTGGAGCGGTTGGCGGGCGAGTGGGGCCGCTACAAGGATGTCGACGGCGACGGCGTGACCTACCGCACGCTGCCAGGAACCGACCATGCGGCCGCCGGTTTCTTCACACGTGGTTCGGGCCACGACGAGTTCGCGCGCTACACCGAAAGCGCCGAGGCCTATGCGCGGAACATGGATCGGCTGACGCACAAGCTGGAGACTGCTCGCGGCGAGCTGCCGGCGCCGGTGCTTGACGAAAGCTCGAAGTCATCGGTCGGGCTGATCGCCTTTGGCTCGACCCACGCGGCGGTGGTCGAGGCTCGAGAGGCGCTGGCTGCCGCGGGCAGCCCCGTCGATTACCTTCGCCTGCGCGCGCTGCCGCTGTCGGACGAAGTCACCGCATTCGTCCGACGACATGAGCGGGTTTATGTGATCGAGCAGAACCGCGACGGACAGGTTTACGACATCGTCCGCCTCGCACTCCCACCCGAGCTCGTTGGACGAGTTCACTCCATTCGCCACTACAACGGCCAGCCCATCCCGGCCGCCGCGATCATCGAGCCTCTCCAGCAGGCGGAAGCGGTGCCGGCATGAGCGCCACCGTGAATCGCGTGGGCCTTCCTCGTGATGCCTACAAGGGCGCGGCCACAACCCTGTGCGCCGGATGCGGGCACAACTCCATCACCAACCACATGATCAAAGCCCTGTACGAGCTTGGAGTCGAGCCACACCGGCTGGCCAAGATGTCGGGCATCGGCTGCTCATCGAAGACGCCCGCTTACTTTGTCGAGTCAGCGCACGGCTTCAACGGCGTGCACGGCCGCATGCCGGCGCTGACCACAGGTGCTCAGCTCGCGAACCGGCAGCTGATCATGCTCGGCGTCTCGGGCGACGGTGACACAGCCTCCATCGGCCTCGGGCAGTTCATGCACATGATCCGCCGCAACGTGGACTGCACTTACATCATCGAAGACAACGGCACGTACGGGCTGACCAAGGGCCAGTTCTCCGCCACCGCGGACCTCGGCTCGGTCCAGAAGAAGGGCGCCGTCAACACATTTCAGCCCATCGACCCGTGCGCGGTGGCGCTCACCCTCGGCTGCTCATTCGTCGCCCGGTCGTTCAGCGGCGACGGCAAGCAGGTCGTGCCCTTGATCAAGGCTGCGATCGCACATCGCGGCACCGCGGTGCTCGACATCATCTCGCCGTGTGTGACGTTCAACGACCACGACGGCTCGACCAAGAGCTACAGCTGGGTCAAGGACCACGAAGAGTCCATTGCGGACGTCTCGTTCATTCCGTTCTTCGAAGAGGTCCACGTCGACTACGAGCCGGGAACGATCCGCGATGTCGAGCTGCACGACGGATCGCACATCATCCTCAAGAAGCTGGCGGAGGACCACGACCCCTCAGACCGCCGCGCGGCGATGCAGGTGCTGGAGGATGGACGCCGCGAAGGCCACCTGGTGACCGGGCTGCTCTACCTCGACACCTCGATGGAGGACTTCGCCACGACCGAGCACATTCCGCAGCGACCGCTGATGGAGCTCGGCGAATCGGAGCTGAGACTGTCGCGTGGCGACTTCGCTCAGCTGATGTCCGAGTTCGCCTGAGCACCAGACCGATTTCGGAGCTGGTGCGCGGCACCAGGCACGTCGCCCGCCGCGATGAGTCGATGGCGCGCCTGATCAAAGCGGTGGGGCCGATCGAGCTGCGCGATCCACTCGAAAACAGCTTTGCGGCGCTGGTGCGCTCGATCATGTACCAACAGCTGGCGGGCGCCGCCGCTGCAGCCATCCACGGACGCTTCTTGAAGCTATTCGCCGGCGGCCTGTCACCAGGTGCGGTCATTGCGCTGCCCGACGGGGCGATGCGAGCGGCGGGACTCAGCGGCTCTAAGGCCGCTGCGATCAGCGACCTCGCCCAAAAGGTGGAGGACGGTACGGTGCCGCTTCAAGATGTCGAATCGCTGTCTGACGATGAGGTGGTGGCACGCCTTGTCCAGGTGCGTGGAATCGGGCGGTGGACTGCCGAGATGTTCCTTATCTTTCAGCTGGGCCGCCTTGACGTTTGGCCCGTCGACGACTACGGGGTCCGCAAGGGCTGGGCGCGAGCCCACAAGCTCGAGGACCTTCCCACACCGCGTGCGTTGCAGTCCGAAGGCGACCGCTTCCGGCCGTTCCGCACCATCGCGGCCTGGTACTGCTGGCGCGCGGTGGACACTGTTCTGCAGGCCTAGCGCCCGTACCTCCGGCGCAGGCGCTCGATCTCAGCATCTGTACCATGACGTACAAGGAATCGCGGCGGGGGGTGAGGTGGCGTGGTAACTCTTCCGGAATCACCGGATGCCTTCAAGGATGCGGCGTGGGAGGACATCCTTCCCTACTACGACCAGCTGGCATCGGGCCCGCTCGACCTCTCGAACGTTGAGGCCTGGCTGGCCGATTGGTCCCAGTTCGAATCGCTGCTGTCGGAAGCCGGCGCGCTGGCGAGCTTCGCATACTCGTGCGACACATCCGACCCAGCCCGGGAGGCAGCGCAGCTCAGATTCGGAACGCAGATCTCCCCAAAGGCTCGCGAGCAGCGCGTGCGGCTTCAGGGCCGCCTCGTCGAACTTGGTTACGTGACGCCGGGCCTCGAGACGACGGTGCAGCGATTCCGCAACCAGATGCAGCTGTTCGCCGAAGCCAACGTGCCGCTGTTCGCTGAGCTGTCGAAGCTCGAAACCGAGTGGTCGAAGGTCAACGGCGCGATGACCGTGGAGTGGGAGGGCGAAGAGAAAACGCCATCTCAGCTCCTTCCCTTCCTTCAGTCAGACCACCGCGAGCTGCGAGAACGGGCCTTTCGGCTGAGAGCAAAGCCCTATGTCGAACAGCGCGACCTTCTCGCCGACATCTTTGACCGCATGTACGACCTTCGCCAGACAATCGGTCGAAACGCCGGCTTCGGCAACTTCCGCGATTACACGCATCGGGAGAAGAACCGGTTCGACTACACACCTGACGACTGCCTCCGTTTTCACGAAGCGGTTGAAGCTGCCGTCCGCCCGGCGGTCAAACGCCTGATGGAGCGACGCCGCCGTCAGATGAACCTCGACACGCTACGGCCCTGGGACGTCACCGCGGACCCGAAGGGCCGGCCCGCTCTGAAGCCTTTCGATGATGTGGCCACCCTCATCGACCGCGCGGGCGCGGTGTTCGCGCAGGTCGATCCGCAGTTTCGAATCTACTACCGGAGCATGGCCGATGCGGACCTGCTCGATCTGGAAAACCGAAAGGGCAAGGCGCCCGGGGCCTACTGCCAGACCCTCGCGTTCAGAAAGATGCCGCTCATATTCATGAACGCGGTTGGGGTCGACCGCGACGTGAGCACCCTGCTGCACGAGTCGGGCCATGCATTCCATTCTCTCGAAGCTTCTCGACTTCCGCTCCTCTTCCAGCGCCATCCCGGGTCGGAGATGGCAGAGGTGGCGTCAATGTCGATGGAGCTCCTGGCCGCGCCATTCATCGATCAAAAGAGCGGTGGTTACTACAGCGAGGATGACGCTCGAAGGTCACGTGCCGAGCTGCTGGAGGGAATCATCCTGTTCTTTCCGCACTGTGCGTCGGTCGACGCGTTCCAGCAATGGATCTACACAGAGCCTGAGGGGCGCGATGCCTCAGCGCGTGACAGGAAGTGGCTCGAGCTGCGGCAGCGATTCGAGGGCCCTTCGGTGGACTGGTCGGGGCTCGACGCCGAACGCATCGCGCGGTGGTACCAGCAGCCTCACTTTTTCGGCAGCCCGTTTTACTACATCGAGTACGGAATCGCTCAGCTTGGAGCGCTGCAGGTGTGGCGCAACAGCCTCAAGGATCGCGGCGATGCGGCGAGAAAATACCGCGAGGCTCTGGCTCTTGGCGCGACTCGACCGCTGCCGGAGCTCTTCAAAGCCGCCGGCGCGAGCTTGATCTTCGACACCAAATCGATGGGCGATCTCATCTCGCTGGTAGAGGAGGAACTGGCCAAGCTCGACAGCTGAACCGAATCAGTTGTCGATGATGTCTCTCAGCGGTTTGTGTGGGCCGAATTTCGGAGCTCTGATCCCCGAGATGATCAATAGACGAATGACGCGCGCGCGATGGCCGCGGTACGGGTCGAGCAGCTCCAGCATCCGCTCATCGGTCGACCGCTGGGTCCCCTCCAGCGCGTAGCCGACCGCGTGCGGCAGGTGGTAATCACCGACCGGCACAGCGTCGGCATCGCCCAGCGCAACCAGGGCGACCTTGGCGGCAGTCCAGGGTCCGACGCCTGGAAACGCTTCGAGCCGGCGGTACGCGCTTGCCCGGTCCATCGTCGTGATCTCCTCGAGCCGGTTGGCGCTCCGTGCGGCGCGAATGATGACCTCGGCCCGGCGGCGCTCGATCCCAAAGGGATGAAACGTCCAGTAGGGAGTGCGCGCCAGCGCCTGCGACGCGGGCGGCAGCTTCAAACGCACCGGGCCCGGCGCGGCCTCGCCCAAGGCCGACATCAGGGCCCGAAAGCCCGCCTCGGCCTCGATCGTGGTCACCTTCTGTCCGATCACTGCCGGCACAAGCGCCTCGAAAACCGCGGCAGTCCTGGTGAGCCGAAGCCCGAGGTGCCGCCGATGCAGGTCCGCGATCAGGCGGTGCGCCGGCGCGAAGCCGCTGGGGTCGTCCTGCTCGCCACACAGATGCGGAGCCTGGGCCGCGGCCCAGCGCGCTCCCGGCCCCCAGGCTTCGACCTCTATCGTTCCGGCTTTCTGCCGGAGGTGGATCGTCGCCGGACCTTCAGGCGTCCGCGTCGCGCGCCACGCCTCGTCGCCGTCGAAGAAAAGCGAGGGACCGAGGCCGATCGGGGCAAGAGTCGCGTGCAGATCCAGCGGACGTGTCGTTTCGAATGCCGACCGAACCTGAGGCTCCACGTGGCGCAAGGCTACCGGGTCAACGGCACCTTGAGGACGAAGGTGCTGCCCGTGCCGGCCGCGGACTGCACGGTCAGGTCGCCATCATGCATTCTCGCGATCTCTCGTGAAAGCCAGAGGCCGAGACCAGTGCCCTGCACGTGTTGGCTGGTCGGGATGCGGCCGAAGCGGGTGAACAGGTTGGCCTGATCCTCCTCGCTGATGCCGACGCCCTGGTCGATGACCGAGATGGCTGCCATCCCGTCATCGCGGTTGATGCGAACGATGATGTCGGTGCCGGCCGGTGAGTATTTGGCTGCATTGCTGAGCAGGTTCCGGACCACCATTTGGAAACGATCGGGGTCGAGATCGGCCTGCAGTGGTTCGGCGGGCTCGTCGAGCCTGACGTCGTGCCCTCTCAAAAGCATCCTGACCCCATCGATCGCCATGTCAGTGATTTCGACGATATCGCCACGCTTCTTGTTCAGCTCCAGCCGCCCTTCTTCGAGGCGCGACGCTTCCAACATCTGCTCGAGCATCCAGTTGATCTCGTCGGACTTGGAGATGAGCAGTGGAAGCACCGACGAGGCTTTGGGGGAAAGGTCACCCAGCGAGCCCGCCTCCAGCATCGTCAGATATCCCTTGATGATCGTCATAGGCCCTCGAAGCTCGTGCGAGGCGACATTCAGGAAATCGCTCTTGGCCCGCTCCAGCGCATGAATGCGCGAGCTGAGGGACACGCGGTCGAGGCCGGCCGAGATGCTGCTCGCGTACAGGACCAGGCGGTTCAGCTCATCGTCGCCAAAGATGGGAGTCAGGCGGCCCGAGATGATGACGATGGCGCCCCGACCACTCTGAAGATCGAGAGGGACCACCAGCATGTGCTCCTTCCGCCACGGTTCGTGTCCCCGCCTTACGGCCGGCAGGAAGTCATGCTCCGATGCGATCTCGGCCGCGTCTGCAGGTTCTAGCCCGCGAGCAGCGAGGATCGAGTCGTCGGAATCGAGCAGGAAGGCGCCTTCGCCGCCGACCAGTCGCTGAGCCCAGGTGAGCGCTCGGCCCGCAAGCGTCTCCCGATCCGCGCTGTACATGAGAAGGTCGTGGAGGGCGCTCCGAAACTGGCCCTCCTCCGGTTCTCGCCACATCCGCCTCAACCAGGCGGGCGGCGCGAAGCTCACATAGAGGATTGGAACAACCGCCAACGTGATCACGTCCGTGATGAGCGTCCAGCCCGGACCAAGACCGGCGCCAAGTGTCCCAACGATGACCACAAAGAGGATGCCCCCATAGCCGGCGCTCAGCGCCCGCAGCCGGGCCGCCTCGACCGTGTGGCGACCCTTGGCGGATTGCCAGAACCGGATGATCGGCTCGAGGATGCAAACCGACCAGGTGCCCAGCACCGCTACCAGGGCGATCACCTGTAGCGACCCGTGCGCGCCCTGAGGCTCGGCTGGAAGCCGGACGGCGATCGCGAAAATGGCGACCAGGCCGATGACTGCCGGAACCAGCACGCGAATGCGCCCGGAAAAAGGCACAAAGGAGTCGCGAAACATCAGCAGCGCATAGCCGGAAACCAGGAACAGGACCAGAGACATGTCCGTCAGGACCTGTGCCTCGGGGCCGCCCCCGCCCAGCAGCGGTGCGATCAAGATGACAAGCGTCAGCGAACCCAGCGCGAGCGCCAGGTAGCCATGGCGGCGGTCGGATTGTTGGATCCAGCTTGCGGTGCTCCTGATTGCCAGGGCGCCGAAGGCGACAGCGACAGCGAGCTGGAGGACCAAGAGCAGCTCGGCCATCCGAGGGAGGATAGCCTAAATGACGATATTTCAACGACACGGAGGCCTGGAATGAAGTGGATAACCCGAAAGAATGCCAGCGTCGACCGGATCGCCTGTCCCTGGCTGATCAAGCGGTTTGTCGACCCGGAAGCTGAATTCTTGTACGTCGCAGCGCCTGAGGTGATCTCCACCGCCGAGCAAATCGGAGCCATCCCGTATGACGTCGGCGGCGTTGAGCTAGGCCACGTCGACGGGCGCTGCAGCTTTGAGTCGATCATTCTCAAGTACGGGCTGCACGACCCGGCCCTGGACCGCATCGCGCAGATCGTGCACGGAGCGGATGTCAGCGAGGACGTCGGCAAGACACCGGAGGCAGCGGGACTCAAGGCGATCGCCCACGGGTTCGCCATGGTCCACGGCGAGAACGACCACTTGAAGATCGACCTCGAGACCCCCATGTACGACGCGCTGTATGCCTGGTGCCAGAAAGAGGCGGCGAGGGTCAGGCCGAGGGCGTAACGCTGATCCCGTTGGGATCGGTGAGCTCAGTTTCGACCCGCTTCACCTCAAAGCCCTGAAGCCCGCGGACCTCAGATTCGACGGGCGCCGCACCCTGGCCTTCGAGCAGGTTGATGCCGAGATGATGGTGGTATCCATCCCAGCTCAGAAAGCGCATCACACGGCCCGCTTCGGCCATCAGCTCCATGCCCATCGACTCGTAAAAAGCCTGTGACCGGTCGAGGTCCGCAACGTTTAGGTGCATATGTCCGAGGACGGTTCCATTCGAGAACTTGCCTTGCGGATTTTCCGCAATGCGCAGCAACCTTTCGAAGTCGAGGTGATCTGTGCCGATATTCAGCCGGCCGTTTGGATACTGCCACTCGCTGCGCGGGCGGTCGGCGTATACCTCGATTCCGTTTCCCTCGGGATCGTCGAAGTAAAGGGCCTGGCTGACGAAGTGATCAGCGGTCCCGGTCATCGGCAGGCGCTGCTCCAACGTACGTCGCATGAAACCACCCAGCTCTTCCTCGCGCGGCAAGAGGATGGCGAAGTGAAACAGTCCTGCTGTATGTCGCGGACGTTCGCGTCCACCTTTCAAGGCTTTCAAGCGCAGCAGTGGAGCGCCGCCCGCGCCAAACGTGGCGGTCCCATCTCGGTCCTCAATCCGCGTCAGGCCGAACCGCTCGTAAAACTCAGCCTCACGTTCAAGGTCGAGGACCTTCAGCTCGACAGCCCCTAGCGGCCACTCACTCATTCCGGATTCAATCTACCCACGACGATGCAGGTTCATAACCCGGAGGGACTTCTGGCTGACCGCCTTGCCGCCCAGCTTTTGGCGGGGAACCCGGCGCCCGACCCTGCGTCGGTCGTGAGCCGCCTGCTCGCTGTGCAGGCCCAGGACCTTCGGGGAGCCCGCCTCGCACTGCGTGCCAGGACTTCCAGGCTCACGTCCGCACGCATCGATCGCGCATTCACTGAAGAGCGGTCGATCGTGATCACCTGGCTCAACCGAGGCACGTTGCACCTGGTTCGGAGCGACGACTATTCGTGGCTGCACTCATTGACGGCACCAGCGGTGATCAGCGCCAACGCCCGGCGGCTGCAGCAGGAGGGTGTCTCGGATGAGGCCGCAAAAAAGGGCGTCGCAATCATCAAGCGTTCGCTAGAGAACGAAGGCCCTATGACGCGGCACCAAATCGGAGACCACCTGCGAGCTGGGCGCGTTCGAGTGGAAGGCCAAGCGCTGGTGCATCTGCTCCTCCTCGCGTCGCGTCGCGGGCTTATCGTGCGCGGACCGATGATTGGACGGGAGCAGGCCTTCGCACTCACACGCGACTGGCTCGGCGAAACGCAGCCAATGGAACGCGAGGCAGCGTTGGCGGAACTGGCACACCGCTACCTGGCTGGTCATGGCCCGGCCACCGACCGCGACCTCGCGTACTGGTCGGGGTTGGCTCTGCGCGATGCAAGGGCCGGCCTGAAGGCGATCGGTTCAGAGATCATCGAACGTGGTGACGGACTGCTCAGCCTGAAAGGCAGGAGGTCAACCTCGGACCCCCGCCCACCACCACGCCTCTTGGGATCGTTCGATCCGCTGCTGTTCGGCTGGACGTCTCGCGAGTTAGTGCTCGGCGCCCATGGCCCTGCCGTTGTATCGGGCGGCGTCTTCCGGCCGTTCGCCATCGTCGACGGACGGGCTGCGGCCACGTGGACGATCGGCGGAGGCGAGGTGACGATCAAGCCGTTCCGCCCGCTGTCTCGGCAAGACAACTCTGCCTTGAAGGCCGACGCAAAGGACGTGCTGCGCTTTATCACGTGACCGCCGCGTCGCCTCACCTTATGGCTGTGAGCACCGTGGTCACCTGCGGGTTGGCCACAAATCGCTCTGCGCGCTGTGGCGCCAGGCCGGCCTCAATCTCGCGGATGATTCCAGCCGCCTCGCGAAGAGCAATCTCCTGACCCTCGTCGTCCCCGGTCGCGGCAAGGGCCTCAGCCAGGTCGGCTCTGGCCCGCCACCGCGCCGCGGGGTTCCCTAGCGAGTCAGCGCCCTTCACCGCTTTCTGCAGCTCGTTTAAAGCGTCCTGGCGTCGACCCATGGACATCAACGCCTTGCCAAGTACGGCGCGCGCAACGCTCTCGTACTTCGTGCGCTTTACCGAGAGCGACATCTCGATGGCTTTGTACGCCCACTCCGCAGCCGCTTCCGGGTGTCCCGTCTCGAACGCGATACCTGCGCGAATGGCTGCCATCTTGCCACCGAGCAGCCACCGCTCCCACGCGGTCGTAGCCATGACCTGTTCCCACAGTTCGCGCCACCTCACCTCTGCCGCGCCAAACTCGCCTGCCATGAGGTCGGTTTGCATCAGGTCGACCGCCGCGTTCATCCACGGCATGTGAAAGGTCGCCGACCTGGCCTGCTGACTCAAGGCCTCCTCGCTGCGCCGGCGGGCTTCATCCAGGTCATACAGCTCGCGAAACGTCATCGTGGAGTAGTTCAGAAGCACGCGCACCGGCCGACCGAGCTCCCGGCCGAGTGCTATGACCCTGTCGAAGCTCGCCAGCGCCTCCTCGTACCGGCCCATCGAGGTGAGCAGCAGGCCTTCCATGCCACCGCCGCGGAGCAGCGCCTCTGCACTGCTGGGGTCGACCGCCTGCTCGCGCGCCGCACGAGACAGCGCCAGCGCGCGTCCATAGTGGCCAGTCCAGTAATGCTGGTCGGCCAGGAGATGCTCGTGCTCCGCCATATCACCGAGCCTGGTGCCCGGAACCCACAGCTCCATGGCCCGCTCACCGAGCTCGAGAGCGCGGTCCAGGTCTCCTTCTTCGCCTCGCATCGCATGGCCCTGACTCAAACGGGCCATTGCGGGCCCGACGAGCTCTCCGCCGAGACCCTTGGCGAGCTCAATCGCACGCTGCGCGGTCCGCACGGTGTCGGCTGTCCGCTCGGTCCAGTGGTAGCACCGAGCCAATCCCAGAAGTGCATCCAGCTCGTCACGTCCTTTGACCTTTGACAACAGCGCCTCGAGCTCGACCGTGGCTCGATCGAAGTCCTCGAACCTGACCCGAGCCAGCGCGAGGATGAGCTGGACGCGGGTCTTGGCGTCATCATCTGGCGCGAGAGACTCGGCGCGTTCCAGCAGATCTACGGTCTCGTTCTGGGCCATCGCCTCCTGGGTCCGCTCGGCGGCGAGCAGGAGGTAATCGATTGCCCGCGCCACGTCCCCAGCAGCCTCCCAGTGGTGAGCCAGGAGCCAGGCGAGCTCCCTGTCTTTGTCGCCAGTCGTGTGCTCGATGTAACGGGCCACCAATTCGTGGGCGGCGCGCCGCTCAGCGCGCGGCAGCGTCGAGTAGCAGACGTCGCGAATCAGCATGTGCTTGAAGCTGAACTCGACGTCGCCTCCAAGCCGGCTCGTTGGCTCGCGGCGGATAAGGTCCCGGGTTTCCAGGGCATCGAGCACCTGGTCGATCGCGTCGCCCAGCCCCAATGCCCGTAGAGCGCCCCGCCAGAACACCTTCCCCACCACCGAGGCTGAGAGCAGCGCGGCCCGATGGTCCGGGGGCAGCGCGTCCACGCGAGCGGCGATGGCTGCGCGGACCGTGGTCGGGAGGTCGGTGCCCGCATCGGTGCCCTCAAGCACTCCTGCCGTCAGCTCCTCAAGGAACAGAGGGTTTCCTCCGGCCACCTCCACCAGGCGGCCGATAGCGCGAGCTGGAAGCTCCTCGCCGAGCATGTGGCCGACGAGAGCAGCCGCCTCCTCGTCCGACACAGGTTCGAGAGAGATCGTCGTCTGGGCGCGCACGCCGCTTCCCCACGCCGGCCTGCCATCGAGCAGCTCTGGCCGGGCCAGCGCCAGCAGCACCACCGGCGTGTCTCTGACGTGAACGGCCAGATATTCGATGAGGTCAAGCTGGCCCGCATCGGCCCAATGAATGTCCTCGAACACCAGAAGAGTCGGCTGTTCGATTCCCAATCGTTCGACCAGCCTCCGTGCCGAGAACAGGAGGAGCACCTGCTCGCCCACTGGTGGATCAAGTCCAAGTCCGAGCATGAGGGAGAGGCAGCGCGTGATTTCATTCCGCTCGGCATCGGGGAAAATCCGAGCCACCGCCGCAGCCAGCTTGGTCCTTGCGGTTTCCGGGCGCTCTTGCTCGAAGAGACCAGCCACGTGCTTGACCTGTTCGGCGAAGGCGCCGTACACATCTCGTGTGTCGTAAGGCAGACATCGGCCACGAATCGCGCGCCCGCCGGCCTGGTCAACAAGCTTCGCGAACTCGCGCGACAGTCGTGACTTTCCGATTCCTGGCGGTCCGATGACTGTAACGAGGTGAGGGCGGTTCTCACCGACAGCCCGCTCCCACACCGATTGGAGCAAGCCGAGCTCACGATCGCGGCCAACCAGTGGCGTCCGGCGCGTCGAGCCGTCGACCGGACCGGCGACCGCCTCGACCGCCAGCCAGGCTGAGATTGGATCTCGCTTTCCTTTTGCCCCCAGCAGGCCGGCTTCTTCGTAGCGGATGGTGTCGCGGGTCGATCGGTACGTTTGCGCGCCGACAACAAGCCGGCCGGGTGGCGCAGACACCTGCAACCGCGATGCTGTGTTGACGACATCACCGAGGGCAAGCGCTTCGCCCCTCTCATAGCCGGAACCGATCGCCACGACGGCCTCTCCAGTGTTAACGGCCGCCCTGGCCGTCAGGCCCAGACCTGGTCGCTTGCGATTCAGCTCCTCCAGGGACTGCAAAGCGCGAAGGCCGGCCCGAACGGCGCGCTCCGGATCATCGGTATGGGCGACCGGGACTCCGAATACGGCCATGATCGCGTCGCCGATGAACTTCTCCACGGTTCCGCCGAACCGTTCCGCCTCGTCCCTGACCAACGAGTGATACAGCTGCAGAAGGTCCCGGACATCTTCAGGGTCGGCTCGATCCGAGCGCGCGGTGAAGCCGACCAGATCGACAAACAGAACGGACACGACCTTCCGCTCTTCCCGGGCGGGGGAGGTCGCCCGGAGCTTTGTCCCACACGAGGAGCAAAAAGTGGCGTTTTCGGCGTTATCCGCGCCGCACTTCGGACACGCCGTCACAAGACAAGCCTATGCGGAAGTGGCCAGGAGATTCGGGCCCGAGTGCCGCGCGTGGAAAACGATGATCATGGGCGCCTGTAGAAAAGAAGACCTTGCTGTATCTTTGCCATCCACCTGACGACCACTACTTGAAGGTCTGGGCGATGGCTCGCCGCAGGACGACGGCGAACACGCGATCGAAGTTAGGGCGGGCCTGCTCAGGTAGGGCGTCCCTTTGTCGCACCCAAGCAATGACATGGGCGAATGCACCGACTCGCATCGCCAGTGCAAAGGTGTCTTTGACACCGCGTCCCCAGGGTTCTAGATATGCATCCCGTAGCCGTACGAACCATTGGTCATTCGGCGCCAGCCCGTTGACTTCTTCGAGGAAGCGGTAAGTGACCACGAGCGATGCGAACGGGTGCGAAATCGACGCATCGCCCCAATCAAGCAACCGCAGTTGATTTCCGTTCACGTAGAGGTTGGCCAAGTGAAGGTCGTCGTGCTGAACAGTCTCCGGTACGTTGTGTGCGGCCAGCGCAGCACATAGGTCGGCAAATCGATCAGCAAAGGCGCGCAGCCGACCAACTTCGCTGCCCTTGAGTGGCAAGTCGCGCTCCACAAGATCACGAAAGTGTCCTGGCAGCGTTGCGACACGTAGGTCGGGGACGCCGTGCCTCAGGTGATCTTTGGCATGGGTGGCCTCGCCGCGCTGAAGTTCGGCGTAGAGAGGCAATGCGCCAAGCCAGGTTTCCGGTGGATTGCCCATGTCGCGGACTGCTATCCCCGCATCGGCTAAGAGGAGCCACCCGCGAAGTTCGTCACTTCCTAGAACTTCAGCCACGCGGTCAGGCCAGCGCAGGAACAACTGTGCGGTGAGCCGCGGCTCGAATGCCTGCACCGGCGCGCATGACTTGAACCAGACAACGCCACTAGCTACCGGCACCCGAAAGACCGTCGCCCAAGAGCGCTCATGCGCGACTTCTATGGGGCCAATCGGGTCCACATGCGCGCGAATCCATTGTTCGGCCGCGATATCCAAGCCCGCTCGGTTGATCTGCTGCTCGGTCACGGGCCCAGCGTAGGTGTTCGGCCGCCAACGTCTGAAACTGCAAGTTCAAGATTCAGAGGCATTTTCGAAACTTTTCCGAACACTCAGTGCTCTGTTTCAGAGAAGGCGAGCACGAAAGCCATAAGGCCCGACGCCATTGGGCTCGCAGAACTATCAGCGTGGGCGTGAAGGACCGGCATCTTGGCCTGGGCGGAGCGGGGCTGCCTTGGCGGGGTCTAAGTTCAGAGATTTGGCTGGGGAGGAAGGATTCGAACCTTCAACCTTCTGATCCAGAGTCAGCTGCGCTACCGTTGCGCCACTCCCCAAGCGAACCGATCGGGCCGCCTATTCTAGCGGGCTCTTTTCGAGGCTTCCGCGTCGTCGCCTGGCGCTGACAGGTAGCCACCTGACCGCACCGGGCCTGGCAACCGCCGGCCGCCTGGCCACTACTCCCGGGTGATGACGACTTCGGGTTTCTTGGCCGAGCCTTCGCGGACGGTCATCCGGATCGAAAGCGCCTCGCGGCTGCCCATCAAGCGGTCGAAAGCCCCTTCCATCAGGGTCTTCGCCCGGTATAGGTTGACCGCCCAGCCCACGCCGAAGACGCGGTCGCTGAAGAGGCGGTCGGAGCTCGGGTTCCAGTAGGCATCTCGGATGCGCTCCCAGGTTGGAGGCCTGAAGTCGTACGGGACGAGCCCGAAAACCCGGCCTTCCCACGTTCGCTCCTCTTCGGGCTTGGTGAGCTCGGTCGCGACGGCGGCGATCACCAGGCCGAAGGCCGTAAACCGGGCCAGACGCCTCAGCCCGCGGAAAGTCCCCATACTGAAAGCAAGCGTAGTACCAAAGTAACCTTGCACGTTTTGAAGCCGTTCTTGCACTCGGGGTAGATGGCCACTAGGTTTCAATCAACCGCTCGCTGGCTGCGATGGCTCACGCCTGGTCTTCAGATCAAGCGCTGGCTCTTGCTGCTCATGGCATCCGAGCTCGTCCTCGTGCTTGGTGTCGCGTACGCACTGAAAGAGCTCTATCAGGCCACCCCACTGCCGCACGAGTTTTACTACATCACGCTGCAGTTCCTGCCCTACTGGGCGCGCGCGACCATCTTCGGAATCTTCGGGGTGGGCCTCCTGCTGTTCAGCTATCTGAAACTCACCCAATCGGTGCTGGGCCCGTTCCTGCCAGGGAACAGCTCGAGCAGCATCGTCGAGATCATCCACGCGTTCCGCCTTCGAGGCCGCGGACCTCGCATCGTTGCCATCGGCGGCGGAACTGGATTGAGCTCC
>Ga0209488_10001300_pt1 | contig 21377 bp, 17 predicted proteins | sample Rivendell_Oct201_8_FD_188349 | JGI IMG/M metagenome (GOLD analysis project Ga0209488, IMG submission 188349) | Vadose zone soil microbial communities from the Eel River Critical Zone Observatory, Northern California, USA -... | ecosystem: Environmental > Terrestrial > Soil > Vadose zone >...
CTGAGATCCGAGCCGCGCTTGGATTGCTCGGCTCGCCGCGCAAGTCGCGCATCTCCGGCGGCCATAAGATCCGTCGTGAGAAGCTGGATGCGGCGAGTCGTCGCCGCGCTCGCCGTCGTGCCGACGGTGCGGATAGCCGCGGACACGCCCTTCTGGCCGTGGATTTTACTCAGCGTGGCGAAACGTTCGAATTCTTCGCCGATCAGCGCACCAAGCAGCTCGACCTGCGGCATCTGATCCGGAATCGCTCCCGACAACGCGCGTAATGTCTGGACAAGATTCGCAGCGCGACCCAGAGACGCCTGCGCCCGAGCGAGACGATCGCGCTCACCGCTGATGATGTATCCGCGCAGCTCGATCTCCGAACCGGCGACGTTGCCTTGAAGGTCCTTGAGGGCTCCCACGAGCTTGAGCGTGTTTTCGGCAGTCCGGGAAGCCTCGATCAGGTTGGCGATCGTTCGATATGACACGAACGCGTTCGCGACGAGGATACCGAACGCGATGAGCGAGCCGATAACGAATCTTCGCGACAGGAAAGGCAATCGCTTCCAGGTCCCCGCGTCGCTCAGCTCATGCCCTGGGTCGCTCTGGCTCTCTTCTCGATTATCGCTTGCTCCACGGCGCGCGAGGGCACCGATGATGTGGAAAAGGAACCTCGGCCCGTAACGCACAGGACGCCCTCAGTAGCTGGAGTTCAACGACGTTGGAAAGAAGTGGCGCACCGGGTCTTTGGATCTGCAATCCCCGGATAGAAGCAATAAGCAGGCCAAATTCTCTGAGCCTCAATGATTCAGGCAGGCTGGTCGACCCGATCGACAAGGGATAGCCAAAGGCCACAAGGACGCGAGCCGACGAGTACGGCGGCCTCGTCTTTTTCTCTGTAGCGTACTAGCACTCGGTAGGGCGGCGTGCCGCTGCCCTTTGCGAGCACCAGGATGCGCGATTCCCAGGAGCTACTGTTAGAGCACCGCCGTACTGTTGGAGCGCCATCACGTCGAGCGGCGTCGCCAATTCCCAGAAGTGCCCAGATTTGCCCTGGTCGGGGAGCCATCGCCGCATCGGCCAGGTGCCGGGCTCCCGCTCCGGTGGGCACATCCTCCCAAAACGACCGGGCTCAGCGTTTCTCCGCGGAACCGACGACGACCCGATCGCGTCCGGCGCCTTTGGCGGCATAGAGCGCCATGTCCGCCTCCGCGCGCGCCTGGTTTTCCGTCGAAGCACGCCGCTCGACCGCGCTGTAGACCGTGAGCAGCAGCGCCGGCAAGGCCGCGAGAATCACCAGAACGAAGATGCGAGCGCGGGTTTTTAGTGTAGTCATTTAACCGGGCCGTCCGGCGCGGCCCTTTACCCCGGATCCACGCCCGGCCTGCGGCCGCCGAGGCTATACGCCGACTTTTTCACGAATTCCTGACAAGGCCTATCGGGAATTCCCTGACCGGGGCGGGGAAAACCCCCGATAGACCCGAAAACGCCACCAATGACAATGGAATAAGACCGCTTTCGGCAACCCTGGATTTGGGAGTATAGTCCTCGCAAAGAGTTCTAAAGAAGCATGGATTTCTAAAGAACCAAGTATGTTTTTTAACAAAACCATGAAAGGAAGGTCATGAACGCACCGGTCGATTTTAGAGCGATAGAGGGGATGTTCAAGTACCATTACAAGCAGATCGAGGTCAGATTCGATCCCGAGTACGCCATAGCGTGGACCTATATGAAGCCCACGGGCGCGCCGTGCTTCAATCTTGGCATGCTCGAAGAGCTGCGTGCCCACGACAACGCAATCGAATCCTGCGGCGGTCGCGTGCTGCACAAGGGACAGCTGCAGCAGATTCGCTACTACGTCGGCGGATCCAGGATAGAGGGCATATTCAGCCTGGGCGGAAACCTCGCGAATTTGGTGTCCCTCATCAAGTCGGGCGACCGCGACACGCTCGCGCACTATGCCAAGCTTTGTGTCGACAACATGTACCAGCGGATCTGCGGCTACGGTAGTCCGATGATCACCATTTCGCTGGTGCAGGGCGAGGCCCTCGGCGGCGGGTTCGAAACCGCCCTGTCCTCGAACGTCATTGTCGCCGAGCGGCGCTCGCGGATGGGCCTGCCCGAAATCCTCTTCAATCTGTTCCCCGGCAACGGCGCCTACAGCCTGCTCGCCAGACGCGTGGGGATGAAACGTGCCGAAGAGATGATCCTCTCCGGCCGTACCTACACCGCGGAGGAAATGCACGAAGCGGGCGTCGTTGACGTGCTCGCAGAAGACGGGGCCGGGGAGGCGGCCGTGCAGGACTACGTCCGACGCAACGAGCGGCGCCGCAACGGCATGCAGGCCGTGTTCAGCTGCCGCCAGCATTTCCATCCCGTGAGCTACGAGGAGTTGCTCAACATCGCCAACGTATGGGTGAACGCGGCGCTGCGCCTGGAAGAGAAGGATCTCAAGCTGATGAGCCGCCTGGCGCGCGCTCAGGCAAAGCTTGTCCCGGGCGGCGCGGCGGCGGCGAAGCCGGACGCGGTGGAACACGAGGAAACGCTGCAGTACACGACGCTTCAGTACGCGACCGCCTGAGCGCGGCTGTGTATGTCCGCCCGAAGTACGGGCGCTCGCGCGCGTGAGCCATGGCCTGCCGGGGCCGGATCCGATCCGTCCCGACCGGTGCGTTAGGATGCGCCCTGGTAGGGCTCACGCGCGGCGAGTCTTGTTCCGACTTTGTCGCCCTCGTCCAATGAAGCGATCCTCGCCGTGCCCGAAAGCCCCCGGGAACCCGGCGAGCTAGTTGCGAAATGCCTTCAACAGTAGACTCGCGTTCGTTCCACCGAAACCGAAGCTATTGGAGAGTATGGTGTGCAGCTCCGTGAGTTTCGGAGCCGTTACGATCGGCATCCCCGCGAATTCGGGATCGAGTTTTTCGATGTTGATCGAAGGCGCGATGAAGCGATGCTCGAGCATGCCTACGCAAAAAATCGTTTCCAGTGCTCCCGCAGCGCCCAGGGGATGACCTGTCATCGATTTTGTCGATGAAAATGGCGGCGGATTGCCGTCGAACACTTCCTTCATTGCCTCGACTTCAGCGACGTCGCCTTTGATGGTCGCCGTGCCGTGCGTGTTGACGGCGCCGACCTCCCGCGGACTCATCCCTCCGTCTTCGATAGCACCCCGCATGCACTTGGCCGCCTGCGCGCCGGTGGGCTCCGGCATGACCATGTCGAAACCATCCGAACTCGTACCGAATCCGGCGATTTCGGCCCGCACGCGAGCCCGGCGCGCCAAGGCCTGATCTAGAGCCTCGAGCACGACGATCCCCGCACCGCCGCCGATCACGAACCCGTCGCGGGCGGCGTCATACGGGCGCGATGCCTGTTCCGGGCGCTCGTTGAATTTCGTGGCGAGCGCGAATCGAAGTGCCTGAAAACCGGCGGCGATCACAGGGTGCACTTCTTCGCCGCCACCCGCGATGGCGCGGTCCACGATGCCTGAGCGGATGAGCTCGTATGCCGTGCCGATACTATGCGAAGAGGTGGAACACGCGGAGCTGATCGAATAACTGCGTCCGTGGACCTTGAGCAGGTTGGCCACCGCGGCGCTCGACGCGCTCGCCATGCTTTTCAGCACGACGAGCGGGCTGAGCTTCGCAATCTCTCCGGAATAGAGCTGTCGCCCTGCCGTATAGACGGATTCCACGCTTCCGATTCCCGTACCGACGATGCACGCCGTTCTGTCGGACTGCACGTCGGCCTCGGAAAGCCCGGAGTCGCCCACGGCGTCGAGCGCGGCGAGGCAGCAGTATTTGGATGCTTCGGAAATGGCGGGACGCAGTTTTCTCGGGATGGACGAGCCCTCGAACTTGGCTTCGACATCCACGATCGCACCCGCCACACGGCTCTTCAGGCCCAGGCTTTCCCACTCCGGCATGGCGCGAACGCCGCTCGCCCCGCGTTGGAGAGCCTTTACCACCTGGCTGTAATCGTGCCCGAGGCACGAAACGAGACCGACTCCCGTGATCGCCACGCGCCGAGGAGCCATCAACTCAGACCGCGTCACGCTGGCCGATTCTGTCGCTTCTTGCCCTCGATCGCCTTGAAGAGGTCGCCGATCGTCTGTATGCGGCCAAGTTCCTCATCCTCGATGTCAATCCCCAACTCATCCTCCAGCTCGGAAGCCAGTGTGATCAAGATCAGTGAACCGATATCCAGATCCTGTCGAAGCGACGTCGCTTCGTCGACGTCGGCAGCGGTAAGCTTTGCATCGGATGCGGCTAGCAGGCGCTGAATTACTCGGTCATGCAGTGATACGTCAGCCATGGTTTCTCGCGCTGCCCCTCATCCATGCCACGTCTTGGCTCAGCGGGCCGCGCTCTGGCTTTTCTTGAGATAATCGAGTAGCGAAGCACGGGCGTGCTGAAACTGCTCCCGTATCACCTTCAAGACACGGGGTCCGCTCGCTTGCAGTTCCGATGTCGTCTGGCCGTTGATTCCCACGCACGTCCGGCATAACTGCTCGGCGCCTAGCGTGATCGCCGAGCCCTTCATGGCGTGCACGAGGTCCCTGAGCGTTTCGTATTGCTCCGCCGCCACGGCGGCATCCATCTGTCGCAGCAACGCTTCGCCGTCCTGGATGAATCCGTTGAGAAGTTCCGGCATGAAGGTGCTCTCCGAGCTGATGAGTTCGAGCTCCGAGAGCGCCGCCGGATTGATGACCGCCACGCTCTCGTCCGCGTCGCCGCCGGATGCCGGGGCGCTCGCGCGCTTCGCAATCAGGCTCGCGATGGTGTCGAGCAGGCGGCGAGCCTCGACCGGCTTGGGCAAGAAAGCGTCGATCCCGGCGTCCTCGCATTCCTTTATCGCCTCCGACGTCACGTCCGCCGAAAGCATGATGATCGGGACTTGTACCGCCTCCGGATCCATGAAGCGGTAAGCCCGCGCAGCGTCCAGCCCGCCGAGCTCGGGCATGTTGAGATCCATGATGATCACATCGAATCGCTCGTTCTCCAGAATATCAAGCGCCTGCTCTCCGTCGTCAACGACCCGGACTCTGTGCCCGGCGCGCTCGAGTATGCCGAGGATGACGCGCTGATTGACGGCGTTGTCTTCGGCCACCAGGATCTGGTAGCGGCGCCGGTTGGCGTCGCGGGTGGCGTAGTAGTCGCTGAGCGAAATGACGCCTTCCTGCGTCCCTTGGATCGCAGTGGCGGAATGGATGACGTTGAACAGGAGCCGCTTCTTGAACGGCATTTCCAGCACCGCGACGAAACCTCCGGCGAGCGCTTCTGCGCTGCGAATCTGCGATACCCCCGCCGTGCACAGCACCGTGGGGGGCGCCTTCTGGCTGCGGCTGTTGCGGAGCCGCGCCAGATTCCGGCCCGGCTCGATCGCCTTGTCTTCGCGCAGCAGCACCAAGTGGTAGGGATGCCCGAGCGACTGCGCTTCGGCGAGACGCGCGGCCCCCGCCTCGACGCCCGCTGCGCGTCCTGTGCGTGCCCCCCAAGTGGCGAGGTCGTGCTCGAGCGCCTGCAGTTCCGCGTCGGAGAAACCGAGCAGCATGATGCGGATATCGTTGAGGCGCAGCGAAGCTTCGGCCGCCTGTCCGACCATCTGCTTCTTGAAGGGCAGCTCGAACCAGAATGTGCTGCCCTTCCCGGGTATGCTGTTGAGGCTGATCTGCCCGCCCATCATCTCCACCAGCTGCTTCGAGATGGTAGTGCCGAGCCCGGTGCCGCCGTAGCGGCGCGTGGTGGAGTCGTCGGCCTGGACGAAACTCTCGAAAATGCGTTCCTGAGCTTCGGGCGCGATGCCTATCCCGGTATCCTCGATGGCAAATCTCAGCCGCACCGCATGTTCGCTCTCGCCCAGGCTCGAAACGGTCAGGATGACGCTGCCGGATTGGGTGAACTTGATACCGTTCCCGATGAGGTTGTAGAGGACCTGGCGCAGATGATAGGGATCGCCGCGCAGCGCGTGCGGCACTTCCGGCATCGCGTGAGCCCTGAACAGCAGCCCGCGGATCTCGGCCTGCGGCGCGAGCACCGCTGCCGTCCCGTTGATCAGGCTGTGCAGATCGAAATCGGTTTCTTCTATGTTGACCTTGCCGGCCTCGATCTTGGAAATATCGAGCACGTTCTCGATGAGCTTGAGCATCGATCGCGAGGCCTCCTGCATCGCCTTCACCATCTCGGCCTGTTCCGTGTTCAAAGGCGTGTCGCGCAGCAGGTCGTTCATCCCGACGATCGCGTTGAGCGGGGTGCGCATCTCGTGGCTGACCGTGGAGAGGAACCTGCGCTTCGCCTGGTTCGCGGCTTCCTCGCGACGCAGCGAATCGAACAGCCGGGTCACGAGCTTGCCGACGAAGAGCGACAACAGAATCATGCCCACCAGCAGACCGACGCCGAGCGTCCGGTTTTCGACCCAGTAACCGTTGAACACGAGGACCAGGGCGAAGCCAACGACGCTGAGTCCCAGCGCGTTGTACAAGTAGGGCCTCCCGTAGCGGAACCCGTGACCGAAAATGATCAATAAGTAGACGGCGTACAGCGGCGCGCCGTACTCTCCGGTATTGAACATGAAGAAGGTGACGGCGCCGACGTCGAGGATTTCCGTACAGACGCGGCGCGCTGGCGAAGTTGACGGCGACAGGTGGATCCAGCTGAATATCACGCTCGCGAGCACCAGGTAGCACACCATCGCCACCAGGAACAGCAGGTCGGTCTTGCCGTGGGTGATGAATGCCTGCGGCAATAGGTACAGGAACAGTACCGCCCCCACTACCAGCCGGACGATCGACTGTTCGTACTCGGTGCCCGCGGTGACGCGGGCCGGAACGGCTGCAAGAGTCGATTTCAGCGTCATCTGGCCCGGTCCCGGGTCACTGCGCCAGCCGATCGGCAAACCGTTCGCCGATGGAAAGGACTTCCTCTCGGTTCCGCGCCATGATTTCCACGAGCTGCGGATCAAAATGCCTGCCGGCGTGCTCCTTCATGTAGACGAGCGCCTCTTCCACGGGCCACGCCGGTTTGTAGGGGCGAACCGAAGTGAGCGCGTCGTAGACGTCCGCGATGGCGACGATTCGCGCCTCAAGCGGAATGTGCTCGCCCCTCAAGCCGGTCGGGTAGCCGCTGCCGTCGTACTTCTCGTGATGGCCGAGCGCGATCACCGCGGCCATTTGCAAGTAGCCAGAAGAGCTGTCCTTGAGCATGTCGTAGCCGATACGCGCGTGGGACTGCATGACTCGCAGGTCCTCGCCGTCCAGCCTTCCGGGATTCTGCAGGATTCGGTCGGGTATGCCGATTTTCCCGATATCGTGCATCGGCGCGGCCAGCTCGATCGCATCCTGCTCGGCCGAGGACAGCCCGACGCCCTTGGCGATCAGAGCGGAGTACTTGGCCATCCGCACCAAGTGCATTCCGGTCACCTTGTCGCGCTGCTCTGCAGCCTTCGCCAGCCGAAACAGCGTCTCGACTTCGCGTCGCCGCAATTCGCGGGTGGCCTCGTCGATCTTCTGCTCGAGAATCCGGGTCCGGTTTTTCTTGAGGATTTCGTGACGGCGCAGGCTCAACAGATTACGGCAGCGCGCGCCGCATTCGAGCCGGTCGATCGGGCGAATCAGGAAATCGGTAGCCCCGGCCTCGAGGGCACGGTAGCGGACTTCGCGATCGTTGACCACCGTGATACAAACGATCGGAACGTCCTCGTAGCCGAAAATGCGGCGCAACCGCCGGATGACTTCGATTCCATCCACGTTCGGCATCTTGTAGTCGGTGAGCACCATGTCCACGGGGTGCTTGCGCGCGTATTCGATGCCCTCCAGAGGGTCGGCGAACGTGGCGACCTCCAGGCTCGCGTCGAGGCTCCTCATGATCTCGCTCAGCACGATGCGCCCGGTGGACTGGTCGTCGATGACCAGGATCTTGAGCGGCGCGAGCTTGGCTTCGATCGAGTCGTGAACCAGCGTAAGCGGTCTAGACGACGTGGTGGTTTTCATTGGAACTCCCTGCCCCGGCCCGATTGGGAGGCTCCCCTATCCACGCTCCCAAGTCCAGGCCCAATTACACTATATTTGGCGGAAAATTGCGAGATATCCCAATTCCTTAGCATTTTTCGGGCCCGGTCCCAGCCCTTTTAGGCAGCGCGTTGTTTCGGGGGGAAGAACATCGATTCCATTTCGCGGCGCACGCGCACCGCCTCGGCCCCTGCGTCGTGCGCAACGTCTGCCCAGCACAGGACCCGGCCGGCCTTGACGGGATTGACGAGCTTCACCTGCTGCGCCAGGCCGAGCGGCAGCGCGCCGAGCGCAAGGGAATCCGCTGCGGGCATAAGCCTGCCCACCACCATATATCCGCCTTCGCCGTCGAGAATTTCGCCAGCCCTGAGGTCGCGCTTGGCGCTCGCCACCGCATCGGCGCGAAACCCGGTCGCGCAGCCGGTCGGCTCTCCGCGCAACCCGACCGAGGCAACCGAAATTCCGACCTCGAGCCCGATCAGGTGCCAGCGTTTGTACATAGCCGCATAACGGCCCGAGGGGTCGGTTCGCACCCCGTATTCCATGAAGCAGCGCCGGATGTAATCGGACTCGCCCTCGAACACCACCCACACGCCGAAGCGGATATCGTAGGGAATCGCCCGCCCGTCGCGATCGAGCGAGGACACGACTTCGACCTGCCCCTTGTGATGCAGCTGCCCGCCTTCGGATTTCGGCCGCATCACGACCGGCAGGTCTTCTATGGACGCGGGTGGATACGCGAGCCCCTCCGGCGCCGGGGTGAGCCCGGTTGCATTGCAAACCGCAGTGGCTTCGATCGCAGGCTTCGAGCCGTCGAGAAAAGAATTGAACATCTTCGGGTTGAGTCCACCGACGCGAGCCTGCTCGGGCGTGAGCCCGTAATAACCCCACACGGTCTCTGGCGTGGACTTCGCAAAATGCGGCAGCCATTTGTGGCCGCGCCCGGCCGCGACCACCGGGAATCCCGCCGCGCGGGCCCAATCGACGAGATCGCAGATGATCGCGGGCTGATCACCGTAGGCGAGGCTGTACACGACTCCCGCCTCCTCGGCTTTTTTCGCGAGCAAGGGCCCGCAGAAGGCGTCCGCCTCGACCGTGACCATCACGACGTGCTTGCCGTTTCGGAAGGCAGCGAGCGCGTGCTCGACTGCGGCGATCGGATTCCCGGTGGCTTCGACGACGATCTCCACGGCCGGGTGCGCGACGAGCGCGCGCCAGTCCTCCGTGACGTGCGTCCGCCGCTCCTTGAGCGCCGCATCAATCGACGCGGCAGCGTACTGTTCCGGTTTCCAGCCCACGCGCTCGAGGCTGGCGCGCGCATTCCCCGGGGAGAGGTCGGCGATGCCGACCAGATGCACGCCCGGCGTCTTCGGCACCTGTGCAATGTACATGGCGCCGAATTTGCCCGCGCCTATCATCGCGACCCGCAACGGTCTGCCCTGCGCTTCGCGCTCCCTGAGCTTTGCGTAGAGATTCATGCTGCCCTGAGTTCGCCTTGCAGCTCTTCCGGCGGAGTTCCGTCTCTCCACGGAAGCGGCACGTCGTAGTGCTCGAGCAGGCAGTCGTCGGGAAGGCACCTCAGCGGAGCAAAGTCGCGGTGCGCGATGTACCCGGGACGCTTGAAGCGCCGTATGTGGTTCGACACCGCGCACAGGCTCAAATAGACGCTGACCCGATTCCAGGGAGAGAGGTTGGAAGTGGAGGCATGGACCAGGCAGGAGTGAAACAGAATCATCGACCCAGGTGGACCTTTTGGAGCCACGATGCCGCCGCGCTCGACGAGCTTCCCGATGGTGTCGTGGTTGATCGTCCAAAGCGGGTAGCTGGTCGTAGAGGTGTCGTGGGCCGCTTCGATCACGCCCAGCTTGTGGCTGCCGGGAATGAGCATCAGCGGTCCATTGAACTCGTTGACCTCGTCGAGGAAGATCGCGACGTTCATCGCGCGCGCCTCGGGCATCAGATCGTCGTTCTTCCAGGTGCCGTAGTCCTGGTGCCACTGCCAGACGTCGCCGTCGAAAGCCATCTTGCCGTTGATCTTGAACTGGTGCATGTACAGCTCTTCGCCGAAGAGCTGCATGATCGGCTCGACCATGCGCGGATGGCGCGCGAGCTTCGCGAAAGGGTAGCTGTACATGTGCGCGGCGAAGTTCGTGCGCACCGCGTCACTGCCCTTCTCGCGCACGTTCTCCGGCCGGTGCTGCTCGTACAAGCGAGGCACCTCGTCAGTCAGAACCTTGATCTCCTCGCGCGCGAACAAGCTAGGAAAGAACAGGTAGCCTTCACGCTCGAAATGCTGGATTCGTTGCGGGTTGAGTCTCATCGCGAAATCCCACCGTTAGATTTCGACCGCGCGATGAGCGGCGCTCGCGGGGCGGACGGGCCCACCCTCTCCCTTGGCGTCCGCTCCATCGCGCGGAGGTAAAGCCGCACGCGCAGCGTGTCGGCCTTTACCAGATTATAGACCCGAAACGCCCGCTCTCAGCGGCCGCCGGCTCCGGGGGCAGGAGCCGGCGGAACGACCTGAAAGAAGATTTCATCCTGCTTGATCAGGCCGAGTTCGTAGCGCGCACGCTCCTCGATCGCTTCGAAGCCCTGCTTCAGGTCACGCACCTCGGCATCGAGCGCGCCGTTGCGCTGGCGCAGCCTGGCGTTGGCTTCTTTCTGCTCCTGCACCTGCTGGTCGAGGCTCCATACCCGGAGCCATCCGCCCTTCCCGAGCCACAAGGGATACTGCAGCAGAAGGATGAAGGCGGCGAGGGTAAGAGCGAGTATTCTCATCTCAACTGATAGAACGCATCCCGCCCCGGGTAGCCGACCGCGTCGCCAAGGTCTTCCTCGATGCGCAGCAGCTGGTTGTATTTCGCGACGCGATCCGAGCGCGACAGCGACCCGGTCTTGATCTGCAGCGTGTTCATGCCGACGGCGATGTCGGCTATCGTCGTATCCTCGGTCTCCCCCGACCGGTGCGAAATCACCGCGGTATAACCCGAGCGCTTCGCGAGCTCGATCGCCGCGAAAGTCTCGGTGAGCGTCCCGATCTGGTTCACCTTGATGAGAATCGAGTTGGCGACGCCGAGCTGGATTCCCTCGCGCAGGATCTCGGTGTTGGTGACAAAGACGTCGTCACCCACCAGCTGCACCTTCTTGCCGAGCCTGTCGGTCAGTGCGCGCCAGCCATCCCAGTCCGACTCGGCCATCCCGTCTTCGATGCTGATGATCGGATACTTGTCCGCCCATCTTGCGAGAAATTCACCGAACTCCGCGGAGCCGAGTTTTTGCTTTTTCGAGTCCAGAACGTATTTGCCGTCCTGATAGAACTCGGAGCTGGCGCAATCGAGCGCGAGCGCGACGTTCGAGCCCGCGTGATATCCCGCACGCTCGATCGCCTCGAGCACCAGCTGCAACGCGGCTTCGTTGCTCGGCAGGTTCGGCGCGAACCCGCCTTCGTCCCCGACCGTCGTCGACAAGCGCTTGCTCTCGAGGAGGCTCTTCAGCGCATGGAAGACCTCCGCGCCGCACCGCAGGGCTTCGCGGAAGCTAGCCGCACCAACCGGCACGATCATGAATTCCTGGATATCGAGGTTGTTGCTCGCGTGAGCCCCGCCGTTGATGACGTTCATCATCGGCACCGGCATCTGCATGCCGCCCGAGCCGCCGAAATACCGGTAGAGCGGCAGCCCCGATTCCTCGGCCGCCGCTTTCGCGACCGCCATGGACACCGCGAGAATGGCGTTCGCGCCGAGGCGCGACTTGTTGTCGGTGCCGTCCAGCTCGATCAAGGTCTTGTCGATGAAGCTCTGCTCCTGCGCGTCCAGACCCATGATCGCCTCGGAGATCTCGGTGTTGATGTGCTCGACCGCCTTCAGGACGCCCTTGCCTCCATATCGCCCCTTGTCCTGGTCGCGGAGTTCCAGCGCCTCTCGGCTTCCGGTGGAGGCTCCGGAAGGCACTGCCGCGCGGCCCATGACCCCGGACTCGATCAGCACATCCGCCTCCACGGTCGGGTTGCCCCGCGAGTCGAGAATTTCTCTTGCGACGACGTCGACGATCGAACTCATTTATCCGCCCTTATTCTGCGTTTTCAGTTTCTGCTCCGCGAAGCGCCCGCGCTTCACCAGCGCGTCGAGCTCTTTCAAGGTGGCCAGCAACTCCTTCATCCGGTCGAGCGGCCAGGCGTTGGGGCCGTCCGAAAGCGCCTTGTCCGGGTCCGGATGGGTCTCCATGAACACTCCGGCGATGCCGCTCGCCACCGCGGCGCGCGCCAGCACCGGCACGAACTCGCGCTGCCCTCCGGAAGAAATTCCCTGCCCGCCCGGGAGCTGCACCGAATGCGTGGCGTCGAACACCACGGGACAGCCGGTCTCGCGCATGATCGCCAGCGAGCGCATGTCCGATACGAGATTGTTGTAGCCGAACGAGGCGCCGCGCTCACACACGAGGATATTGTCCTTTCCGCTCGCCTCGCGCGCCTTCTCCACGACGTTCTTCATTTCGGCCGGTGACAGAAACTGGCCCTTCTTGATGTTGACCGGCCTTCCCGCCGCTGCGACGACGTGTATGAAATCGGTCTGGCGGCAGAGGAATGCCGGGGTCTGCAGGACGTCGACCGCCGCCGCGACTTCCGCGACGTCCTCCTTGTCGTGAACGTCGGTGAGCACGGGCACGCCGACTTTCCTCTTCACCTCGGCGAGAATCTCCAAGCCCTTGTCCATCCCGAGGCCGCGGTAGGACTTACCCGAGCTGCGGTTGGCCTTGTCGTAAGACGATTTGTAGATGAAGGGCAAATCGAGCTCTTTGCAGATTTCTTTGAGCGTATACGCAGTGTCGAGCGCCATCTGGCGCGATTCGACCACGCACGGCCCGGCAATCAGGAACAGGGGTTTGTCTAGGCCTGCCTCAAATCCGCACAGCTTCATGCTCTCAAGCCGCGATCGCGGTCTTGGTCTTGCTGGCCTGGTACTGCAGCGCGGCCTCGACGAACGCCGTAAAGAGAGAATGCCCGCCGCGGGGCGTCGAAGTGAATTCAGGATGGAACTGGCAGCCGATGAACCAGGGGTGCGAAGGCAGCTCGATCATCTCGCACAGCTGCTCGCGCTGGGTGAGGCCGGAAATGCGCAAGCCCTTGTCCTTCAATCGCTGCACGTACTGGTTGTTGACCTCGTAGCGGTGGCGGTGGCGTTCGTTGATCACGTCCGCGCCGTAGACCTTGCGCGCCAGGCTCCCGGGCTCGAGCGCGGCGCCCTGAGCGCCCAGGCGCATCGTCCCGCCGAGATCGGACTTTTCGTCGCGGCGCTCGATCCGGCCGTCGCGGTCCTGCCACTCGGTCACGAGGGCGATCACCGGGTGCGGCGTGTCGCGGTCGAATTCCGTGCTGTTCGCGCCCGCGAGCCCGACGACGTTGCGCGCAAACTCGACCACCGCGAGCTGCATGCCCAGGCAGATGCCGAGATACGGGACCTTGTTCTCGCGCGCGTACTGGACCGCCTTCATCATGCCTTCGACGCCCCGCTTGCCGAAGCCCCCGGGGACGAGTATCGCGTCCACGCCTTTCAGGAGCGCGCCGATGCCGTCCTTCTCGATCGTCTCCGAATCCACGTAACGGATGTTGACCCTGCTGCGCGCGTGGATCCCGGCGTGGACGAGCGCCTCGTTGAGCGACTTGTATGAATCGGTAAGGTCGACATACTTGCCGACCATGGCGATGGTGATCTCGTGCTGGGGATGCTCGAGCGCCTCGACCAGCTTCTTCCATACTTTGAGCTCGGCCGGCTTGGCGATGATGCCGAGCTTGTGGCAGACAATTTCATCGAGCATCTGCTGATGCAGCATCCAGGGAATCCTGTAGATCGAGTCCGCGTCCCAGACGGAGATCACGGCATTGGCCTGAACGTTGGTAAACAGCGCGATTTTTTTCTTTTCGTCCTCGGGGATGGGCCGATCGGAGCGGCACAGGAGCGCATCGGGCTGGATGCCGATCCCGCGCAGCTCCTTCACCGAGTGCTGCGTGGGCTTGGTCTTGATCTCGCCGGCGCTCTTGATATAAGGCACGAGCGTCAAGTGAACGTAGCAGGTGTTGTGCGCGCCGAGCTCCAGGCCCATCTGCCGCACCGCTTCGAGGAAGGGCAGCGACTCGATGTCCCCGACCGTGCCGCCGATCTCGACGATTGCCACTTCCGCTTCGCCGGCGCCGCGCGCGATGAACGCCTTGATCTCGTCGGTGACATGAGGGATCACCTGCACGGTGCGGCCGAGGTAGTCGCCGCGGCGCTCCTTTTTTATCACAGAATCGTAGATCTGGCCGGTGGTGAAGTTGTTGTTCCGGTGCATCCGCGCCGACTGGAAACGCTCGTAGTGGCCCAGATCGAGGTCGGTCTCCGCGCCGTCCTCGGTGACGAACACCTCCCCGTGCTGGAAGGGGCTCATCGTTCCGGGATCGACGTTGATGTACGGGTCGAGCTTGAGGAGGGTGACTTTGATGCCGCGCGATTCGAGGATCGCGGCGAGGGAGGCGGCGGCTATCCCCTTCCCCAGAGAGGAAACCACACCGCCCGACACGAACACATACTTGGCCATCTAAAACCAGGGGGATGGGATGGAGAATGGTACATGAAAACCCCTCCCCGCTCAATCCGTTCGCGGCTTCGCTATCATATCCGCATGACGGGCAAGCACCGATGAAAAGAATCTTCGCGCCCGAGGCGATGCTGCCCGACGGATGGAGCAAGGACGTCCTCATCGAGATCGACGACGAGGGCAACATCACCGCCGCGCGCGGGCGACAGAATGCCGCCGGCGCCGAGCTGGCGGGCGGGCCGGTGATCCCGGGAATGGCGAACGTACATTCGCACGCCTTCCAGCGAGCCATGGCCGGGCTCGCCGAACGCATGGGGTCGCCCGAGGACAGCTTCTGGACCTGGCGCGAAGTGATGTATTCCTTTCTGAAGCAGCTCGGGCCCGATCACGTGGGCGCGATCGCGTCCCAGCTCTACTGCGAGATGCTCAAGAACGGCTACACCGCGGTGGCCGAGTTCCATTATCTGCACAACGCGCCTGACGGAAAGCCTTACGCGAACCGGGTCGAAATGGCCGAGCAGCATCTGCTCGCCGCGCAGCGCACCGGCATCGCGATGACCCTGCTGCCTTCGCTCTACGCTTACGGGAATTTCGGCGAGGCGCCGCTTGCGCCGGCACAAAAGCGCTTCGCGACGACGCCCCTTGCGGTCCTTGGGATGGTCTCGGCCCTGAAAAAACAGATCGGCGACAACCCGGACATGCGTTTCGGCGTCGCGCCGCACAGCCTGCGCGCAGTCAGCCCGGCCATGCTGAAGGACCTCGTAGACGGTCTAGCCGCTGTCGACCGCAAGGCGCCGATCCACATCCACCTCGCCGAACAGGTGAAGGAGGTGAACGACTGCCTCACCTGGAGCGAGCAGCGCCCGGTGGAATGGCTGCTCTCCAACATGCCGGTCGATTCGCGCTGGTGCCTGGCGCATTGCACGCACGTCTCGCACACCGAGGCCGAAAAGCTCGGTGCAAGCGGCGCCGTGGTGGGTCTGTGCCCGACCACCGAAGGCAATCGCGGCGACGGCATCTTTCCCCTCCCGCGTTTTCGCGAAAAGCGCGGCCGCTGGGGCATCGGCGGGGACAGCCACGTCTCCCAGACCCCGGTCGAGGAACTGCGCTGGCTGGAATACGTGCAGCGGCTGGCGGCGCGCCGGCGCAACATCGCTGCCTCGACCGCGCAGCCCTCGGTCGGGGCAACGCTGTGGCGCGAAGCTGCAGCGGGCGGCGCCCAGGCGCTCGCGCGCCCGATGGGAGCGATCGCACCGGGCATGCGCGCCGACTTCGTGGTGCTCGATCCGGAACACATCAATCTCGTGGGACGCAGCGGCGATCGCTTGCTCGATGCGTTCCTGTTCGCAGGAAGCGGGCAAATGATCAGGCACGTGATGGTAGGGGGCAAATGGGTGGTGCGCGACGGCCACCATCCGGACGAGGCGATGATCGCAGCGCGCTACTGCCAGGTGCAGAAGCAACTCTACGCGGCGCTCTAGGGCTCGGCGAGCTCCGGCCGATTCCGGAAATGCGCGAGCGCCTCGGGATTCGCGAGCGCCTCGAGGTTCTTCACCGGTTGCCCGTGCACCACGCTGCGCACGGCGAGCTCGACGATCTTGTTCGACTTGGTGCGAGGAATATCGGGTACCTGCAGGACTTTCGCCGGTACGTGCCGCGGAGTGGTATGGGTGCGAATCTGGTTCTTGATCTTTGCAACCAGCCCTTCTTCGAGGGCAAGGCCCTCGCGAAGCTTCACGAACAGCACCACGCGCACGTCGCCGATCTCGCCCGGCGGCCAGGTCTGGCCGATCACGAGCGACTCGACCACCTCCTCCAACTGCTCGACCTGGCGGTAGATCTCCGCCGTGCCGATGCGCACGCCGCCCGGGTTGAGCACCGCATCCGATCTGCCATAGATGATCATGCCCTCGCGGGCTGTGATCTCGCACCAGTCGCCGTGGGTCCAGACCCCGGGAAATCTCTCGAAGTAGGCGGCCCGGTATTTCGTTCCGTCGGGGTCGTTCCAGAAGCCGACCGGCAGCGATGGAAACGGCCGCGTGCAGACCAGCTCGCCCTTTTGCTCTTTCACCGAGCGAGCCTTTTCGTCGAACACCTCGACCTTGAGGCCGAGGGCGCGGCACTGGATCTCGCCGCGCCACACCGGCAGGATCGGGTTTCCGAGCACGAAGCATCCGCAGATGTCGGTTCCGCCCGAGATCGAGGAGAGGCACACGTCGCGTTTGATCGCCCTGTAAACGTAGTCGAAACCCTCGGGTGCTAGCGGGGAGCCGGTCGAGAGTACGGTGCGCACCTGCTCGAGCCGGTGCGTCTTCGCAGGCTCCAATCCCGCCTTGGCGAGAGAGTCGATGAACTTCGCGGAGGTGCCGAGATGGGTCATTCCCTCGGCGTCGGCGTAATCGAAAAGGATGTTGCCCTTCTTCACGAAGGGCGAGCCGTCATACAGCAGCAGCGTCGCACCCGAAGCGAGCGCCGAGGCGAGCCAGTTCCACATCATCCAGCCGAGCGTGGTGAAGTAGAACAGCCGATCCCCGGGCTTCACGTCGCAATGCAGCTGTTGTTCGCAGACGTGCTTGAGGAGCACGCCGCCCGCCCCATGCACGATGCACTTGGGCACCCCGGTGGTGCCGGAGGAAAACAAGATATACAGCGGATGGTCGAAGGCGAGCTGCTCGAAGCGGATGTCGGTCGCGGGCCGACCGGCGATGAAGTCCTCCAGACGCTGCGCGCCCGGAACAGCGGAAACGTCCGGCCGATCGCTCACGTAGGAAACGACGACGACGCGCTTCAGGCTTGGCAGTCTCGCCGCGATCTCTCGCACCTTCTCGAGCGAGTCGATTTCCTTTCCGCTGTAGAAGTAGCCGTCAGCCGCGAAGAGCACCGCGGGGGCGATCTGGCCGAAGCGGTCGAGCACACCCTCTACCCCGAAATCGGGCGAACACGTCGAGAAGGTCGCGCCGATGCTCGTCGCAGCGAGCATGGCCGCGATCGCCTCGGGAAGGTTGGGCAGATAAGCCGCTACCCGGTCGCCCGGTTTCACGCCTAGGGCGCGCAGTCCCTGCGCGATTCGCGAGACTAGCTCGTACAGTTCGCGATGCGTGAGGCGTCGCCTTATCTTGTCCTCGCCCCAGAACACCATCGCCGTGGACGCGTCGCGCTGCCGCAGCAGGTTCTCCGCGAAGTTGAGCCGCGCCTGCGGATACCAGCGCGCGCCCGGCAGCCGTTCGCCGTTCACGAGAACCCGTGAGCCCTTCGCGCTCGCGCGCACGCTCGCGAACTTCCACAGCGAGTCCCAGAACTGCTCCGGGTGCTCGACCGTCCAGCGGTAGAAGGCTGGATAGTCGTTCAATCCGAGCTTCCAGTCGCGGATCGCCTGGCGTGCGAAACGCGTGAGGTTCGCCTCTTCCATGCGCTCGGGACTCGGCGTCCAGAGCGGTCCGTCGACCATGTCGATTCCTCTCGCCTCGGGGTTGGACATTATAATTTGCGCCAGATCGCGCTTGATCCGGGATCGGGAGAAGCATGGCACGCGAATCGATGCAGTTCGAGGTGGTCGTGGTCGGCGCGGGGCCGGCAGGACTTGCCAGCGCGATCAGGCTGAAGCAGCTCGCGGCGCGGGAGGCGGTCGAACTGGGCGTGTGCGTGATCGAAAAGGGCTCGGAGATCGGCGCACATATCCTCTCCGGTGCGGTGATGGACCCGCGCGCGCTGGAAGAGCTTTTCCCGGACTGGAAGGCCCTCGGCGCCCCGCTCAAGACCCCGGTGAGCGAGGACCGGTTCCTCTTTCTCACCCGATCCGGGTCGCTCAGGGTACCGGGTCTCCTCCTGCCCGAGTGCTTCAGGAATCGCGGTAACTACGTCGTCAGCCTCGGCAACGTGTGCCGCTGGCTGGGGCGGCAAGCCGAAGCGCTGGGCGTCGAGATCTACCCCGGCTTTGCCGCCGCGGAAGTGCTCTACGACGGCAAGGGCGGCGTTCGCGGCGTCGCCACCGGCGACATGGGCGTGGGGCGCGACGGCAAGCCGACCGAGCAGTATCAGCCGGGGATCGAGCTGCACGGCAAGTACGTCTTCTTCGCAGAAGGCTGCCGTGGCCATCTGGGCAGGCAGCTGATGGAGCGCTATCGCCTGAGCGCGGACTCCGATCCCCAGGTGTACGGCATCGGCCTGAAGGAACTCTGGGAGATCGAACCGGAAAAGCACCAGGCAGGACTCGTCATTCACTCGGCCGGCTGGCCCCTGGCCGCGGACACATACGGCGGTTCCTTCCTCTATCACATGGAGGACAATCTCGTGTCGGTGGGCTTTGTCGTCGGACTCGCCTACGCCAACCCTTACCTCGATCCGTACGAGGAATTCCAGCGTTACAAGACCCATCCGGACATCCGTATGTTCCTCGAAGGCGGCAAGCGCATCGCCTACGGCGCGCGCGCCATCGCCGCCGGCGGCCTGATGTCCCTGCCTAGGCTCACATTTCCGGGCGGGTGCCTTGTCGGCGACGAAGCGGGATTCCTCAACGCCTCGCGAATAAAAGGCAGCCACGCGGCGATCAAGTCCGGCATGCTCGCGGCGGAGGCCGCGTTCGCCGCCCTGCGGGCGGGACGATCCGCAGACGAGCTCGACGCTTACGGCGCCGCGTTCCAGAAATCGTGGCTCTTCGAAGAGTTGTACCGAGCGCGCAACTTCAAGCAGTGGATGTCCAAGGGGCTTTACTCAGGAACGGTGATGGTCGGAGTCGAGCAGACCCTGTTAGGGGGAAAATTCCCATGGACGCTGCACCACGACCACGCCGACCACGAATGTCTCCGGCCGGCTTCGGAGAGCAAACCCATCGACTATCCGAAGCCAGACGGAAGGCTCACATTCGATCGCCTCTCCTCGGTATTCATCTCCAATACGAACCACGAGGAGAACCAGCCTTGCCACTTGGTTCTCAAGGACGCGACCGTCCCCGTCGGCTTGAACCTCGCGAAATACGCGGGCCCCGAAAGCCGCTATTGCCCCGCCGGGGTCTACGAATTCGTGAAAAACGGCGACGGTACCGACCGGCTCCAGATCAACGCGCAGAACTGCGTCCACTGCAAGACCTGCGACATCAAGGATCCGACCCAGAACATCGTCTGGGTCACGCCACAAGGTGGAGGAGGACCGAACTATCCGAATATGTAGATGAAGCCGGTAACGCAGCGAAGAAGAATAAATAATTGCGATTAACGAACGTTCGTACTATTATGCCCCAATGCGAAAAGGCGAGCAGACGCGCACATTGATCCTCAACGAGGCGGTGGCCTTCGCAAGTCAGGTCGGGTTGGAGGGGTTGAGCATCGGCTCCCTCGCGGAACGGCTGGACATGTCCAAGAGCGGACTCTTCGCCCATTTCGGCTCCAAGGAGGAGTTGCAGCTCCTCACACTCAAGCAGGCGCAGACGCTGTTCGTCGGGGAGGTCTTGTCGCCCGCATTGAAACACGCTCGCGGTCTGCCGCGTCTCCGATCGCTTTTCTCGAACTGGCTCGCGTGGGTGAAACGCAACGATGATCTCGCTGGCGGCTGTCTGATGCTCGCCGCCTCGGTCGAGTACGACGATAGGCCCGGAGCGGTGCGCGACTTGCTCGTCGCCGGGCAGCGCGAGCTGCGCGGCGCCGTTGCCAAGGCGATCCGTCTCGCCATCGACGAAGGGCACCTCGAACTCCAGACCGATCCCTGGCAGCTTACCTTCGAGCTGTTCGGGATCGTCCTCGCTACGCATCACGACTTCAGGCTGCTCGGCGATGCGCGCGCGCCTGACCGCGCGGTTGACGCCCTGGAGCGATTGATCGAAGCCCATCGCCCCGCAGCACCGCGCACCTGAGAGCCGGCATGCGCTCACGGAACGCCACGGCGCCCGACGTCTCCGCGCCCTATCCCGCGCACCTGGTCGCGTCCTGGCCGCTGGGCGTCGCGCACTCGATCACGGTTCGCCCGATCCGCCCCGAGGACATCGACCTCGAGACGGAATTCGCGCGCAAGCTCTCCAAAGAAACGCGCTACAACCGCTTTCTCGGCGGAGGTATCAGGCTCACACCGGAGATGCTGGAAAAATTCACCCGCATCGATTTCAGCCGCGACATGGCGCTGATCGCTTCGGCGACGATCGAGGGCACGGAAACCGCGATCGGCGTCGCGCGCTACGCGCGCCTCGCGGACGGCGCCACCTGCGAATTCGCGATCACCGTCGCCGATGCCTGGCAGGGGCGCGGCATCGGCAGGAAGCTCCTCGCCTTGCTCGCCGATTCCGCCCGCGGGCACGGCATGCGGCGGATCGTCGGTGATGTGCTCGCCACGAACACGCCCATGTTGCGCCTTGCCCGTTCGCAGGGGTTTCGCGCCGATTGGCACCCCGAGGGCGCGGAGTTGCGCCGCGTGGTGCTCGAGCTGACCTAGCGCGCCTGCGGCGGCGTGGCCGGCACTGCGCGCCAGCCTTCCTTGCATTCGGAGACGTAGGGGTAGTAAGTCTTCGAGGATTCGCAGTAATACCAGGTAGCACTCGCCGAGGGTGCGGCGCCGGCCGCGGCCTGAGGAGGCGCGGCTACGAGGGCCGCGGCAGCTTCGTCCACGCCCGGGGGCTGCGCAACGACTGCGTATCCGCCGGGAGCCTGCTCGTAATACACGTCGTTCGCGTAGTAGTAAGGGACGCTTCCCACGACGACCGTCGAATACGCGGGCGGGAGGATCGGCACGATGATGCCGACGGGCGGCCTGACGACGACAAACCCCGAGCCGCCGCGGCGATACCACACCCCCGAATGAAAGAAAAACGGGTTGCCGCGAAATGTCAATGCGA
>Ga0209488_10001301_pt1 | contig 21352 bp, 17 predicted proteins | sample Rivendell_Oct201_8_FD_188349 | JGI IMG/M metagenome (GOLD analysis project Ga0209488, IMG submission 188349) | Vadose zone soil microbial communities from the Eel River Critical Zone Observatory, Northern California, USA -... | ecosystem: Environmental > Terrestrial > Soil > Vadose zone >...
TTGCGGGGGCGGGATTTGAACCCGCGACCTTTGGGTTATGAGCCCAACGAGCTACCGGACTGCTCCACCCCGCGTCACCTGAGGAACTACCGATGTTAGCATAGTTTTCAGCCCGCGTGCCTTCTTCGCCGTCCGCCACACCGCCCACCTACGAAGATATTGAGCGCGCAGCTCGGCATCCCGCTGCTCGGCGAACGTGATCTTCCGAGCGATCCGGCGGCTTATCTCGAGGCGATCGAGCAATCCGGTTATCCGGTTGATTGGTGGATCGATCAGGAAGCGCTGCCATGGTTCATGGATGATGAAACCTGGGTCGTCGCTAAAGACCCGCTGGTGCCTGACCTTCAGGAATTCGTCTGCGCGAGCTACGGAGCCACGACCATTCGCTGGAGCGTGGTCGCGACCCAGGTTCTCGATCGGGCCATCGACCGGGTACACCAGCGAAGCACCAGCGACGGGCGCAACCTTCTGGACGAAGTCGGCCATCTGCGGGAGCTGGCCGAGGAAGCGCCGGTCATCGAGCTCGTCAATAATCTGATCGGGCAAGCCTTCGAGGAGCAGGCCTCGGATATCCACGTCGAGCCCGCTGAACACGATTTCCGCGTTCGCTTTCGGCTCGACGGTGTTCTGCATACCCGATTTACTTGGCCGCGCGACCGCTTCGATGCGGTGGCGTCCCGGATCAAGCTGATCTCGGGTCTCGACATCGCCGAGCGTCGTTTACCACAAGACGGGCGTCTCGCCCTGCGGCTGAGCGGGGAGATGGTCGACATACGCATCTCCTCGCTGCCAAGCACCTGGGGCGAATCGATCGTGCTGAGGCTACTGCCGAAGGAGCGCAAGCAGTTCACGCTGGACCGCCTTGGCATGATGCCGGCCGATCTTGAAAACTTTAGGTTCTGGATCCACGAGCCGCACGGGATCATTCTGATCACCGGTCCGACCGGCTCGGGAAAGTCAACCACGCTCTATGCCACCTTGGAAGAAATCAACGACGGATCGTCTAAGATCGTCACCGTCGAAGAACCGGTCGAGTATACCGTCAACGGAATCAGCCAAGTTCACGCGCAGCCCGAAATCGGCTATACGTTCGCGCGGGCATTGCGGGCAATATTGCGGCAGGACCCTGACAAGATCATGGTCGGCGAGATCCGGGATCTCGAGACGGCGCAGATTGCAGTGCAGGCGGCGTTGACTGGGCACATGGTCTTCTCGACCTTGCACACGAACGATTCGCTGAGCGCCTTCACCCGCTTGATCGATATGGGGGTCGAACCCTTCCTCGTCGCCTCAGCGGTGCGGGTTGTCATGGCGCAACGGCTGGCCCGCCGCTTGTGCCCGCGCTGCGCGCAACCGGAACACCCCTCCGGGGAGGTCGCAGCGCAAGTCTTAACCGCGCGGCAACGCTCGCCGCAGCTCTTCGCTGGTGCCCCGCGCTGGCTCCGTCCGGTCGGCTGCTCGGAGTGCTATGGCTTCGGTTTCAAGGGGCGGCTCGGCCTCTACGAGATGGTCGGCGTCAACCAGGACATTCATGATGCCATTCTGCGTCGCGCCTCAGCCCAAGCGATGCGCGACATGGCCGACGAGCAAGGCAAACGTACTCTTCGCGAGGACGGCATCGCCAAGGCGTGGCGTGGCGAGACCAGTCTCGATGAGGTTTTTCGGGTGACAGGCGGGGCAGTCGGCCTTTAGCGGCGGTCGTCGATGCCGGTTTTCAGTTACAGCGCCCTGAGCGGCGTCGGACAGAGCGTCAGCGGGGAGGTGGTCGCCGAACACGAACGCGCCGCGCTGCGCGAGCTGAGGCGGCGCGGGCTAACACCGTTGTCCCTCGGAATTGCCGCACAAGCCGAACGGCGCCGCGTGGGTTGGAGAAAACGGGCGAACCTTGAGGATCATATCCGCCTGGTCAACGAGCTGGCTGTGCTGATCGAGGCCGGAGTCAGTCTCAATGAAGCCATCGACGTCACCTCTCGCTCCTCGGTTTATCGAATATTCGGTGATGCACTCAGCGATCTCGGCCGGGACCTTCGCCGCGGCATCAATGTACCGACGGCAGTCCGCAATAACATTACCACCTTTCCGTTATACGTTTATCAACTCGTGGATGCCGGCAATCACACCGGTATGATTACAGACGCCCTCAAGGATGCCAGCCTACAGATGCAATTTGACGACCGCGTGCGGAAAGACATACGCAACGCACTGATTTATCCATCGTTCTTGATCGGCATGGGCATTATCTCGACGCTGTTCATCTTTCTATTTGTGGTTCCTAGATTTGCAGCGATCTTGAAGGATCGCGTATTGCTGTTGCCGGGATTTTCTCGAAACATTTTTCTCATCGGGCTCTTCATGCGCGACAATCTCCCGGCGCTGGCTGCGCTGGCGGTTCTCCTGCTTGCTGGGCTCGCCGTCATTTTGCGACGGCCTGCGGTCCGGCTCCGCCTACCGGAACTCGCCATCCGCTTACCGGTGCTCGGAAATTTCTTCGCCGAGGCCGAGGCGGGGCGCTGGACGGCGATGCTCGCGACATTGCTGCAAAATCGGGTGCCGCTGGTGCAGAGCTTGGCTCTTGCGCGCGGTGCTTTGCACCTCGAAAGTTTGAAGGCTCGTCTCGCCCAGGTGGAACGCGCGGTGCGGGGCGGGAGCGCCCTCGGCGCGGCCTTAGAGGATTACGCAATCTTCGACGAGACCCTGGTGAATTTGGTTCGGGTCGGAGAACGATCGGGGCGCCTTGCCGATATGCTCAAATCGGCAGCGTCGTTGGCCGAGCAGAGGGGACGCGACCGGATCAAACGAGCGATGGCGTTCCTCGAACCTGCGACGATCATCGTGATCGGCGGGATGATCGGCGTGATCGTCGTATCCTTGTTTACCGCAATCGCGAGCATCAACAATGTTCCACTGTAGAGGCGCCGGCAGTCCGACCCGGGCGGTGGAGGGCCGAGAAGAGGACAAGACGCGCCGCCCGGATGGCTTCACCCTTCTCGAACTGCTTGTCGTGCTGGCGATCATCGGCCTTCTCGGTGCGCTGATCGGCCCCCGACTGTTCGAACGATTGGAGGGCTCTAAAGTAGTAGCAGCCCAGACTCAGGTTCGCATGCTCAAGACCGCGCTCGATACGATGCGGCTTGACATTGGGCGCTATCCGACTGCCGAGGAGGGGCTCACGCTGCTGGTGCAAGTGCCCACGGATGCGCAGCTCCGGTCTCGCTGGCATGGACCCTATCTCGAAGGGGACGTGCCGCTCGACCCATGGGGGAATCCGTATCAATATAGCCCGCTCGGCCGCGAGCTGAACGCACTGACTTTGTATAGTTACGGTCCGACAGGAAGGCCCGGCGGCGATGCAGTTGGATTCTTACCGGCGAGCTGAAGCGGGGTTCACCCTGATCGAGCTGGTGGTTGCGATCGCGATTGTCGGCATGACCCTGACATTTGTTCTACCTAGACTGGCGGGGTGGGTTGATCGTCTAGAGCTTTCCTCGGCGCAGGGAAGGTTCGAGGACTCCGTGGTGGGTCTGGGGAGTGAGGCGCGTCGCGGCGGCCGCACGATCTTTCTGCGATCGAATCGACCCGGTGCTCCGGCGGTCGCGGATGACGCACCGATCGATCTGCCGCGCGGCTGGAACTTGGAGGCGAGGCCACCGATCGCGTTCCGGTACGACGGTCTGTGCACCGGGGGCATAGTGCGCTTGCTCACTCCGGTGGGAGAGAAGACGTACCAGTTGCTCGCGCCTTATTGCCGGCTGCACCCGTTGTGAGGCGGGAGTTGACGATGCCACTACTTCCGGCCGCCAGCGGCCAGGACGGGTTCGGCCTGCTGGAAGCAATTGTGGCCATCGCGATTTTGGCCGGTACTCTGGTAGCGATCTTCACGCTCGTCGGCGGCATTCTAAGTTCGGCGAATCATATCGGACAATCAAATGCTTCGGTCGAAGTCACATTGAACGCGATCGAAGCGATGACCGCAATCAACCCGATGATACAGGAATCCGGACAGATCGATCTCGGACCGTATAAAGTTCACTGGAGGAGCGCGACAACCACATCCGTTACCGACGGGACGGGATATCCTGCTGGGATCAGCAATTATCGGGTAGCGCTCTATGAAAGCGAGGTCGAGGTCGCGGAGGCGTCGGGATCGATCCTGACGACATTCAAGCTTCGCCAGGTCGGCTATCGACGCGTCCGGGATACCATTGCGCCGGTATCCGGAGATACCAGGTGACGCGCGCCCGACAATTCAATTTTGAAGTGACGCGTTACTCATAAGATCAAATGGCAGCGGACGAGGAAACGGTGATCCGCGCGGCGCGGCAACAATGACCGGGAACTGGTCGCGCGGCAAACCACCGAGGCGGACGAGCCGGGGGAGTTGGGGGATCGTTTGAGACTCTGCCTTCTCCGGCGGCACCCAGCGGGTATGCCATTCCTGATCCTGGCCGTAATAGCTGAATGAGCCTTCTGCACCGGGCCAGTCGACAACCCGTATGGTTTTGACCCGCGCTTCCTCATACTGCAAGATGGTTAGATCGTTCGCACTGTCGTAGTGCAGCGACCAATGGAACTCCGTCGGTGTACCGGGTGGCCCGACCAGCGGTGACACCGTCAACCCGGAGAAATCCTTCGGCGTGGCTGCGAAGCGACGGGGGCCGGTATCGTAATCTGCCATCAGACCCTGCACCGTCTGCCGAAACCAGCCGGCCACCATAGTCGTCTGCTCCGATTGGTCCAGGTACGGCCTGAGTCGGGTACGTGCTTCGATGACCTGCTTCAGCCCTCCAAAGAGAATCGCCGCCACCATGCCCAGCAGAACGAGCGTAACCAGCACCTCAACTAGTGTGAAACCCGACTGTTCACCCTTGCTCATCGCGTGCACAATCCAAGTAGCGTCACAAAATTCCACCCGACGAGGCATGCGCGGCATTGGCGGTTTCCTTCTAGACCAGGCGATGTCGCCTTGCAACGAGCTCAAATCTCGCTTTCGGCGATGATCGCGATGTGCGGCACCGCGGCCCGGATGACGAAGGCATTTGGGCTGACGGCCGGGTGGGTCTCTGCCCATGCGCGGCTGTCGATCATCGACCTCTCGCCCGCCGGACACCAACCGATGGCCTGCGCGGAAGAGAGCGTCTGAATTACCTGTAACGGCGAAAACTATAACTTCGGGGAGATCCGGCGGGAGTTCCGAGGAGCTCATTATCCCTTCCGCAGCTGCAGCGACACCGAGGGTCATCGTCAACGGCTGGCGCGCCTGGAGGCGTCCGATCCTTGCGCGGGATCGGGTCGGCAAGAAGCCGCTCTATTACCGCCACTCGGCGCTGCCTTTCTTTACGGCTCGGAAATCAAAGGTGGCGGAACGCTATGGGACCGATCATTGTTAAGAGCGGGTTGTCGAACCCGACGCCGACAGCGTGCTGCCGCGCCTCGTCTGGCACTGTTGCGAGCCTTTGACCGATCCGTCAGCGATCCCGACCTAATTACGGCGCCGAAATGGCGTGTCGCAAGGTCACCGTCGCGCTGAACGGCGATGGCGGGGACGAGCGCTTTCGATGCGCCATTTTTTTCGCTCGACGCGACGCCACGATGAAGCCGGATGGGGATCGAGCGGTTGCATGCTGCGGCGCCGAACTCGGCGCAACGGCGGTTCGAGATCCCTCGGATTCGCGAGATATTGCAGGCCCGAGGAACTTCCAGCGCGATTGCTGATTTGCGACGTCCTGGAAAAGCGTCTTAGCCGGCCTGCAAGCATGTCAACCGGACGCATGGCGTTGTTTTCGCTACCGAGCGCAAGATCGGGTTTCGCCAACTCGGCTCGTCAGTCGCGGTCAAACATGCCGGTGACAGGGCTTAAGGCGAACCCACAGCGCTCCCCGCACGGTCGCCGGGAAGACATTGAGCTGTTAGATAGAAAGGAAGTGTGTGAAGGGCCGCTCACCCGCACAATCGCAGGAGAGCTATAAGCGGCTAAGTTTCAGGGATCCTTTTTGGAGGCCGGAAGCGGAATCGAACCGCTGTACGAGGATTTGCAGTCCTCTGCATAGCCACTCTGCCATCCGGCCGGCGAAGGGGAGCCATATAGGCGCCCGCGCCGGCAAGGGTCAAGCGTAGCGATTCCGGGGCTCCCGCGCGTCTACGCTTGCTGTTGCCGTCGGCCGATTGGCCCCATATTATAGACTGATTCCCTTGCCAATGAAGAGTCTCGCAATGGCGCGCGTTACCGTCGAAGATTGTGTTCTCAAAGTTCCGAATCGATTCGAGCTGGTCCTGCTCGCGGCGCAACGTGCCCGCGAAATCACCTCGGGTGCTCCGCTGACCCTCGACCGCGATGACGATAAGAACCCGGTGATCGCACTTCGCGAAATCGCTGAGGACACGGTCGGCCTGGAACACCTGAGAGGTTCGGTGGTGCGTGGCATGCAGAAGCATGTCGAGCTCGACGAGCCTGAAGAGGCCCATGAACTCGAGCTCGATACGGCGCTATTCGGGATCGCTGCGCGGGCGGGCGCGGAGCTCGAGGACGAGACCGCCGAAGTGGCAGAGGACCTCGGGGAGGAGGAAGCAGTTATCGAAGAGGAAGCCCTCGAAGAGGGGTTGGCCGAAGATATTCTTGGGGTGGAGGAGGAGGTTGATCTCGGGGATGGTCCCGAGCGCGATTTGCCTGGTGATTTTGACGAGGAGCTGTAACCCCGGGAGCCGCAACCAGCCTGGGGGAGCGGCGCCGCTGATGCAGACCTTGCTACCCACGCGCCGTGCCGGTGGCGGCAAGCGAGGCGAAGGGCGGGAACGCTCGCCATGATGCGGCAATTCGAGCTGGCTGAGCTCGTCAAGTCCTACGATCCCAATGCGGACGAGGACGCGCTCAATCGCGCTTACGTCTATTCGATGAAAGCACACGGCGCGCAACTGCGTGATTCGGGCGACCCGTACTTTTCGCATCCAATCGAGGTCGCGGGCATCCTCGCTCAGATGAAGCTCGACACCGCCTCGATCGTGACCGGCTTGCTGCACGACACGGTCGAAGACACCATCGCTACCCTCGACGATATCGAGCGGGTGTTCGGCTCCGAGACGGCTCGCCTCGTCGACGGCGTGACCAAGCTGTCGCGGATCGAGCTGCAATCCGACCAGACCAAGCAGGCCGAGAATTTCCGCAAGCTCGTCCTCGCCATGTCCGAGGACATTCGCGTTCTGCTGGTCAAGCTCGCCGACCGCCTGCACAACATGCAGACCTTGCGATTCATCAAGAGCGACGAACGGCGCCGACGGATCGCGCGCGAGACGATGGACATCTACGTGCCCCTGGCGGAACGCCTCGGCATGCACCGGATGAAGGACGAGCTAGAGGATCTCGCCTTCGCCGAGTTGCACGCCGATGCCCGCGCCAGCATTCGCGCGCGCCTCGACTTTCTGCGTGACAAGGGTGCCACTGTGGTGCCGCGCATCCTCGCTGAGCTCGACCGCAGGCTCGAGGAGGGCGGGCTCATCAGCGCTGTCGCCTCCGGTCGCGAAAAGTCGCCTTATTCGATCTGGCGCAAGATGCAGCGTAAAAACGTCGCCTTCGAGCAGCTCTCGGATGTGATGGCGTTTCGCATCCTCGTCGACGACATCGGCGATTGCTACCACGCCCTTGGCATCATCCATTCCGCCTACCATGTGGTGCCAGGCCGGTTCAGAGACTACATCTCGACCCCCAAGCCGAATAACTACCGCTCGCTGCACACAGGGGTCATCGGTCCCGAGCAGCAGCGCATCGAGGTGCAGATCCGGACCCGCGAGATGCACGAGATCGCCGAGCTCGGCGTCGCCGCCCACTGGAGCTACAAACAGGGCGCGGGCAAGACCGAGGGACCGCAATATCGCTGGCTGCGCGAGCTCTTGGACATCCTCGATCACGCCTCGGGGCCCGAGGAGTTCCTCGAGCACACCAAGCTCGAGATGTTCCAGGACCAGGTCTTCGCCTTTACCCCCAAGGGTGATCTGATCGCGCTTCCGCGCGGCGCCACGCCCGTCGATTTCGCCTATGCGGTGCACTCCGAGATCGGCGACCGATGCGTCGGCGCGAAGATCAACAGCCGCATGGTGCCGCTGCGTAGCGAGCTGCACAACGGCGATCAGGTCGAGATCATCACCTCGAAGGCGCAGACGCCGTCGCCGACCTGGGAACGGTTTGTCGTCACCGGCAAAGCGCGCGCCCGCATCCGCCGTTTCATCCGTACCCAGCAGCGCGCGCAGTACCTCGATCTCGGGCGGTCGATCGTGCAAAAGGCGTTCCGCCAGGAGGGCCAGGAGTTCTCGGAACGGCCGCTCGAGGCGATACTCAAGAACTTCAACTGCGCCTCCGTCGAGGATCTCTATGTCGCGGTCGGCCAGGGTCTCATTACCGGGCGCGCGGTAGCCAACGCTGCGTTTCCGCAGCCCCAGGAAGCCAAGGGCAAGGTCGTCTCGCTGGCCCGGGCGCGGCGCAAGGCGAAACGCAACGAAACGGCGGTGCCGATCCGCGGCCTGATCCCCGGCATGGCGTTGCACTTCGCCGGTTGTTGCCACCCACTGCCGGGAGACCGCATCGTCGGCATCGTAACCACGGGCAAGGGTGTGACGATCCACACGATCGACTGCGACACGCTCGAGAGCTTCGCCGAGACGCCGGAGCGCTGGCTCGACGTCGCCTGGGGAGGGAGCGAAGGAGATGCGGTCCATGTCGGCCGAGTCAACGTCACGATCGCCAACGAGCCCGGCAATCTCGGCAGCCTGACCACCGTCATCGGCAAGCAAGGTGGCAATATCAGCAATTTAAAGATTACCAACCGTTCGCTGGACTTCTTCGAGATCATGATCGACATCGAGGTCGGCGATGTGAAGCACTTGACGACGATCATCGCCGCGTTGCGGGCGAACCCGGTCATCAATTCGGTCGAAAGAGCGCGCGGCTGATGCCCGCCGCTTGGGAGCCGCGATGATCCTCGGCCTTGGCAGCGATCTGATCGACATCCGCCGCATCGAGCAGGTGATCGAGCGATTCGGAGACCGCTTTCTCGATCGCATCTTCACCGACGTTGAGCGCCGGAAATGCGAGCGGCGCGAAAATCGGGCGGCGAGCTATGCCCGCCGATTCGCCGCCAAGGAAGCCTGCTCGAAGGCGCTCGGCACGGGCTTCCGACATGGTGTGTTCTGGCGTGACCTAGGAGTGGTCAATCGGCCGTCGGGACAGCCAACCATGCAATTGACCGGTGGTGCGCTTCGCCGCCTCGGGGAGATCACGCCGTCCGGGATGATGGCGCGCCTCGATGTCACCCTGACCGATGAGCCGCCGATCGCCCAAGCCGTCGTGATCATCACGGCCGTGCCCGATCGCGCCGGCTAAGCTCACAGAATTTTTTCGGCAGGCGCGGCTTGACTCGCAGCGCCGCGCTCGGCTTGATCCTGCGCCAATTAGGTCCTCAAGGTAATCCATGAAAGCCAATTCTGCGCGCACCGGCATCACCAAGAGAAAATCATCCGGTGGCGTCGTCGACACTATAAAGACCGTCGTTTACGCTGTCCTGATAGCTCTTGTCGTCCGCACGGTCGCTTATGAGCCGTTCAATATTCCGTCCGGGTCAATGGTACCGACATTGTTGATCGGCGACTATTTGTTCGTCTCAAAATTCTCCTATGGGTACAGCCGCTATTCGTTGCCTCTCGGGTTGCCGCTGTTCTCCGGACGGATTCTGTCCCATTCCCCCGAGCGTGGTGACGTGGCGGTTTTCAAATTACCGACCGACAATTCGACCGATTACATCAAGCGGGTAATCGGTCTACCGGGCGATCACATCCAGATGAAAAACGGCATCCTCTACATCAACGACCAGCCCTGCCCGCGCAAGCGCATCGAGGATTATCTCTATCGCGAAGGCAACGGGGCCGTCATCCTGCTTGCCCAATACATCGAGACCCTGCCGAATGGACGGGAGCATCCGATCATCAAGATGGGCGACAACGGACCCCTGGACAACACACAGGTTTACACTGTACCGCCCGGCGAATACTTCATGATGGGCGATAATCGCGACAACTCGCAAGATAGCCGTGTGCTTTCGGCCGTCGGTTACGTGCCGGCGGAGAATCTGGTCGGGCGAGCCGAGTTCATCTTTTTCTCGATCGACGGGTCGACGCGATTTTGGGAGCTGTGGAAATGGCCGTTCGCAATCCGCTACACCCGCTTGTTCCACGGGGTGAATTGACGCTCCCGTGGAGGATTTGCCGAAAATCATAGGCTACGAGTTCGCTTGCCACGAGCTCCTCCAGGAGGCCCTGACCCATCCCAGCGCGCTCGTCGCTAATCGCCGCGGTCGGAGTCGCAAGCCCGTCAAGCGCAGCTACGAGCGTCTCGAATTCCTCGGCGACCGCGTTCTCGGTCTCGTCGTCGCCGACCTGTTGTGGCGGCGCTTTGAAGACGAGCCCGAGGGCGATCTTACTCGCAGGCTTACCCATCTCGTGCGGCGCGAGGCACTGGCGCGCGTCGCCGAAGCGATCGAGCTGGGTCCGCATCTGGTCCTGTCGCGGGCCGAGGCGGCGGCAGGGGCTGCGGGCAATCCCGGAATTCTTGCGGACGCTTGCGAAGCCCTGATCGCATCGATCTTTGTCGACGGCGGCTTTGCGGCCGCGTCGTCATTCGTCCGGCGGTTCTGGGAGCCGTTGATCGATGAGATGGAGGAGCCGCCGCGCGACCCCAAGACTGCGCTTCAGGAGTGGGCGCAAGCGCGCGGTCTGGCACTCCCCGCCTACGAACTTGTGTCAACCAGCGGCCCGGATCATTCGCCGCTCTTCACGGTGGCGGCAAGTGTTGCGGGCGGAGATCGCGCCACCGCGACCGCCTCCTCGAAGCGCCTTGCCGAAGCGAGGGCCGCCGCGAGCCTCCTCGATCGGCTCATAACCGAACCGCAGTAGAAGCCGGCGATAAGGGAAGCGGCGAACACCCCGGAGCACCCACCGACTTCAGCTGCGCCCTACCGGAGCGGCATCTTGTTGCGCGCGATACGCGAGAGCTGGTCCGCCCTACCCTGCAAATACAGGTGAAATACAGGCAAGGACCCAACCTCCAGTGTTGCCCGCTAGGAGCACAGCCAAGCGCCGGTCACCGGCAACCCCGTGTGCATCATGTCACCCTGTCATCGCTAAAAACACGCCACACCGTGTACCACATTGTTGCGGTATTGTCAATATAGCGGCTAACGACCACAACTCTCTATCCGGGCTATCCGGGCAGCGTTGCGCGGAAACGGAGCCGAACGTAATCGGCAATCCAGGTTCCGGTCTCGTCCACCAAGACTGGCCGCAACAGATTGGCCACCTCGGCGCGGGCGATTGATCGGTCCTGCTCCGGCAGCGCGCCGAAGAAAGCGCCGGCGAAAGTCTCCAGCCACGCCTCGATCGAGGTCGGCAGCATCGTCGGGCGGGGGATGATGCGGATGTCCGCGACGGCGAAGCCGGCCTCCTCCAGTTTGCTGCGATACGCGGCCGCAGACGGGAAATACCACGGGTGGACCCGGTGCACATCGAGCCCGCGGCGGGCGAGGACGGCGCTCAACGCAACGATGATTGCTGCGGTGTTGTTGTGACCGCCCATCTCGCCGACAAAGCGGCCCCCCGGCCTGAGCGCCCGGCGGACACCGGCGAGGACACGTTCCGGAGGCCGCATCCAATGCAGTGCTGCGTTCGTGAATACCGCGTCGAACTCGCCGTCAAAGGTCAGATTTTGGCCGGGCATTACCCTCGCGTCGATGCCGCGGGCCCGGGCCGCAGCGACCATCTCGGGTGCGGCGTCGACGGCTACAACCGTAACGCCCGCCGCGGCGATCTTTTCGGTCAAGACCCCGTCGCCACAGCCCAAGTCGAGGATGCGCTCCCCGGCCGAGGGTGCCAGCAGCTCGAGCACCGGCGCCCCAAGAGCCGGCACGAAATGAGCCGTCTCGGCATAGCGCCGGCGGGACCACTCCTGGCTGGAGACCCCCGGGCCGCTCATGCCTGCGCCTGCTCGGCTTGACGTGCCTCGGCTTGCCGACGGATTTCCGTGAGTGTCGTGCGCGTCGTGATCAGCTCCGGGTCCATCCGGAGTTCGATAATCGCCGGGCCGTCGCGAGAGGCTGCCTCCTCGAAAGCCTGTGGAAATTCTTCCGTTCTCGCTATCGAGGCGCCGAAGGCGCCATAGGCTCGCGCAAGCGCAAGAAAATCAGGGTTTTTGAGCGCCGTCCCAACCACGCGACCCGGGAAGCGCCGCTCCTGATGCATGCGGATCGTGCCGTACATCGCATTGTTGAACACCAGAATGATCGGGCCGGTCCCTTCGAGCATCGCTGTCGCCAACTCCTGCCCAGTCATCATGAACCCGCCATCACCGCAAAAGCCGACCACCAGACGATCGGGATGGACGAGCTTGGCGGCGACCGCCGCGGGCACGCCGTAGCCCATGGCGCCGCTGGTCGGCCCGAGCTGGCGTCCTGGTCGGCGATACTGCAGAAAGCGGTTCGGCCAGCCGCTGAAATTGCCGGCGTCGCTCGTTATGACCGCATCGTCGGGGAGCCGATCCCGGAGCCATCCCATGATAATGCCGAGATCGAGTGGACCGCCGGACGGGGACGGGACGAGCCCAGCCTCGTACTCCGCGCGCCGTTTCGCGCCAGCGCGACCAGCGTCCCGCTGCCACCGGCGCCAGCGCCGCGGCCGCGGCGGCGAATTCCGGCATGCCCGATTGGATCGCCAGAGAGGGACGGAACACACGGCCCAGCTCTTCGGCGGCAGCATGCACGTGGATCAGCTGCTTGCCCGGTTCCGGGATCCCGAGCAACGAGTAGGATTGCGAGGTGATCTCGCCGATCCGCGCGCCGACCGCGAGCAACAGATCCGCCTCCTTGACCCGCGCGACTAGAGCCGGGCTTGCCCCGGTCCCGAGATCGCCGACAAAGCACGCCAGGCGATTGTCGACGATGTCCTGGCGGCGAAACGAGCAGCAGACCGCGAGATCGTTTGCCCGGGCAAAGCTCGTGATGTCGCGGCAGGCCACGTCGCTCCAGCCGCTGCCGCCGACCAGCATCATCGGCCGTTCTGCTGCTTCGAGCAGCCGGCGCAGCTCGGCCAGGTCGCCAGCTCCGGGGTGGGCCCGGACCGGGCGGTAGGGGCCGGCCACCGGGGCGATGCGGCGATCGCGCAGCATGTCCTCCGGAAGAGCCAGGACCACCGGACCCGGGCGGCCGGACGTCGCCACCTGGAAGGCCTGGTTGACCAACTCGGGGACGCGCTCGGCCAGATCGATCTGTGCCACCCATTTGGCGAGCGGCGCGAACATCTTGCGGAAATCGACCTCCTGAAAGGCCTCGCGGTCGAGCTGATGGCGGGCAACCTGGCCGACGAGAACGACCATCGGCGTCGAATCCTGGAAGGCGGTGTGGATGCCGATCGAGGCATTGCAGGCGCCGGGACCACGCGTCACGAGCAGCACGCCGGGTTTGCCGGTCAGCTTGCCGTAGGCCTCGGCCATAAAGGCCGCACCGCCTTCCTGACGGCAAGTGACGAGGCGAATTTCCGGCGTGTCGAACAGCGCGTCGAGCACTTCGAGATAGCTTTCGCCGGCGACGCCGAAGGCCATCTCGACGCCATGGGCGCGGAGTGAGGCGACGACCAGCTGGCCGCCGCTGAGAAGAGGCCGATTCGTCGTCATCATTGCGCCCCCGAACCTATTTGCGAGACAGCTATTTGAGACGATGCAAGCGACGGACGAAAGGGGGTTCCCGAGTGCCGGGATATCTCGCGGCGCCGCGGCCTATAATCGGCTGCACGGGGTCCGGTGGCGGCGACGCGCCGGCAAATTGTTGCTAAGCTTGCAACCCTGATTGGATAAGGGCGGATTGGCTCGGTAGTCAGGGCGGCGGCAGGTATCGAGAGATATGGACGATCAGCGCAGCGAAATTCGGCTTCCCGAAAGACCGGCGAGAGTCGATCACGACGCCGTCTCCCGCGAATACGAAGAGCCGGTCATTCCGCGCCAGAGGGAGGCGGTTTCGCGGCCGAGCCGGTGGCGGCTTCTGAAGCGACTTCTGTGGCTGCTGTTGGTCGCGATGATCGTCGCGGCGGCCGTATGGTATTTTCCCCGACCCGATACGCAACCGAAAGAGGCCGGGCGCGGGCGCTCCGGCGGTCCGGTGCCGGTCGGGGTGGTTCCGGTGCAGAAGGGCGAAATGCCCGTCAGCTTGAGCCAGCTCGGCACGGTCACCCCGCTCGCCACGGTCACGGTAAAGACCCAGATCAACGGCTATCTGACCGAGGTCGCCTTCCGCGAGGGCCAGATGGTCAAGAAGGGCGATGTTCTCGCCCAGATCGATCCGCGACCCTATCAGGTGGCGCTCGAGCAGGCCGAGGCGACGCTCGCCAAGGACCAGGCGTTGCTGAGAAACGCCCAGCTCGACCTCGAACGGTACAACACGCTGGTGGCGCAAAACTCGATCGCTAGGCAAACCCGCGATACGCAAGTGTCTCTCGTCGCTCAAAACCAAGCTACGATCAAAGCCGATCAAGCGCAGATCGATGTGCAGAAGCTCAATCTGACCTATTGCCGCATTGTCTCGCCGGTGACCGGCCGGGTCGGGCTGCGTCAGGTCGACGCCGGCAACTACGTGCAGACCAGCGATCCGAACGGCATCGTCGTGGTCACCCAATTGCAGCCGATATCGGTGATTTTCACCGTGGCGGAAGACAATTTGCCCGCGGTGATGAAGCGCGTGCGCGCCGGGGCGAGCTTGCCGGTCAGCGCATTCGACCGCACTGGAACCACCGAGCTCGGCACGGGCACGCTGGACACTGTCGACAACCAGATCGATACGACCACCGGCACCGTCAAGCTCCGCGCGATTTTCGACAATCGCGACGAGGTCCTGTTCCCCAACCAGTTCGTCAATGTCCGGCTCCTCGTCAACACGATGCAGGACACGGATATCGTGCCGGTCTCGGCGATCCAGCGCGGCGCCCCCGGGACGTTTGTCTACGTGGTCAGTCCGGAGAATACCGTGACGGTTGCGAAGGTGAAGCTCGGTCCGAGCGACGGCCAGCGCATTGCGATCCTGTCCGGGCTGCAGCCCGGTGAAAGCGTCGTCGTCGACGGCACCGACCGGCTGCGCGATGGCGCCAAGGTCACCTTGGCACCGAGCAAGCCGGAAGGTGCGGCGCCGGGCGACGAGCGCAACAAGGGACAGCCGCAGGCTGCAGCCGGCCAGACCGGGCCGCGGCGGGCGGATTCGGAGGGGGTCGCGGGTCAGCGACCAGGCCAGCCGCAAAGGCAACAGCCGGGTGAAGGGCAGAGCGGCGAGCGCCGGCGCGGCACGCAATGAGCCACTACACTTGTGCCAGCCCTCACCCAACCATCCCTTCGGGCTGGGTCCTCCCTCTCGCGCAGTGCGGGACAGGGTGCCGAGCGCAGCGAGGCGGGTAAGGGCACGGCACAGTTGGCTCCCGTCAGGACGTAAGTGACGTAGGATGAGCCCGTCGCGCCCTTTCATTCTGCGCCCGGTCGCAACGACATTGCTGATGGCGGCAATCATGTTGGTCGGCATGTTTGCCTTCAACTTCCTGCCGCTTTCGGCGCTTCCCGAGGTCGATTACCCGACGATCCAGGTGCAGACGTTCTATCCGGGCGCCAGCCCCGACGTGATGACCTCGTCAATCACTGCACCGCTCGAAGTCCAGTTCGGCCAGATGCCCGGGCTCAACCAGATGTCCTCGACGAGCTCGGCCGGCGCCTCGGTGATCACCCTCCAGTTCAGTCTCGCGCTCAGTCTCGACGTGGCCGAGCAGGAGGTCCAGGCGGCGATCAACGCCGCCGGCAACCTGTTGCCGTCGGATCTGCCGGCGCCGCCGATCTACGCCAAGGTCAATCCTGCGGACGCGCCGATCCTGACCTTGGCGTTGACCTCGAAAACGATCTCGCTGACCCAGGTCCAGGACCTCGCCGACACGCGCCTCGCGCAGAAAATCTCCCAATTGCCGGAGGTCGGCCTGGTCAGCGTCAGCGGCGGTCAGCGTCCGGCGGTGCGCATCCAGGCAAATTACCGGCAGCTCGCCGCCTATGGCCTCAACATCGACGATCTGCGTACCACGCTCGCTAACGCCAACGTCAATACGCCCAAGGGCAATTTCGACGGGCCGAGCCAGGCCCACACGATCAACGCCAATGATCAGATCAGGAAGCCCGCCGACTACAACGAGCTGGTAGTGGCCTACCGAAACGGCGCGCCGGTGAAGCTGTCGGATGTCGCGCGCGCCACCGAAGGACCCGAGAACACCAAGCTCGCCGCTTGGATGAACACCGACCAGGCGATCATCCTCAACATCCAGCGCCAGCCCGGCGCCAATGTCATCGAGGTGGTCGATCGGATCCAGGCGCTGTTGCCGCAGCTCAGGGCGGCGCTTCCTGCCGGAATCGATGTCGAAGTGCTGACCGATCGCACCACGACGATCCGCGCGTCGGTTGCCGATGTCGAGTTCGAGCTCGGCCTCGCCGTGGTCCTCGTTGTCATCGTGATCTTTGTGTTTCTGCGCAGCCCGTCGGCGACCCTGATCCCGAGCCTGTCGGTGCCGCTCTCGCTGGTCGGCACGCTCGCCGTGATGTATTTGGCGGGGTTCAGCCTCAACAACCTCTCGCTGATGGCGTTGACAATCGCCACCGGCTTCGTCGTCGACGATGCGATCGTCATGATCGAAAACATTTCACGCTATATCGAGGCGGGCGATCCGCCGTTGCAGGCCGCGCTGAAGGGGTCCGCCCAGATCGGTTTTACGATCATCTCGCTGACGGTATCGCTGATCGCGGTATTGATCCCTCTGCTCTTCATGCCCGATGTGGTCGGCCGGCTGTTTCGGGAGTTCGCCATTACCCTTGCGGTCACGATCGTCATTTCCGCGGTCGTCGCGTTGACGCTCGTTCCGATGATGTGCGCCAAGATTCTGCGCTACCGGCGTCCATCGGAAATGTCGCTCGTGGCGCGCAAGAGCCAGCAGTGGTTCGACGGGCTGATCGCCCAGTACGGCAGGTTGTTGACCTGGGTGCTCGACCATCAGCCGCTCACCCTGCTGGTGGCGGTCGGAACCTTGGGCCTGACCGTGTTTCTCTACAAGGAGATCCCGAAGGGGTTTTTCCCGGTGCAAGACACAGGCCTGATCCAAGGGATCTCCGAAGCCGCACCGTCGGTTTCCTTTGAAGCGATGGCACGGCGTCAGCAGGCGCTCGCGGCCGTCATCCTCAAGGACCCCGATGTCGTCAGCCTGTCTTCCTTTATCGGGGTCGATGGCACCAACCCGACGCTCAACACCGGTCGGTTTCTCATCAACCTCAAACCGCCCGATCAGCGCCGAGCGACGGCCAGCGATGTAATTCGGCGCTTGGAACGAGAAACGCGAGACGTCGCCGGCATCGCGCTCTACATGCAGCCGGTCCAGGATCTGACGATCGACGCAGCGGTCAGCCGTTCGCAGTACAATTTCGTGCTCGAGGACGCCAACCCCGGCGAATTCGCGGTCTGGGTTCCGAAGCTGCTCGATCGCCTGCAGCAGCTTCCGCAGATCGAGGGGGTTACGAGCAATTACGCGGAAAACGGGCTTTCTGCCTATATCCTGATCGACCGCCCGACCGCCGCGCGTTTCGGGATCACCCCCGCCACCGTCGACAATGCGCTATATGATTCGTTCGGGCAGCGCATCGTCTCGACGATCTTCACCCAGTCGAACCAATACCGGGTGATCCTCGAGGCCGACCCGGCACTGCAGCAATCGCTAAGCTCGTTGGGCTCGCTCTATCTGCCCTCATCGACCGCTGCGAACGGCCAAGTGCCGCTTTCGGCACTCGCTCGGGTCGAGGAACAAACCGCACCGCTCCAGATCAGTCACCTCGGGCAATTTCCGTCAACCACCGTGTCGTTCAACCTGGCGCCTGGCGCCTCGCTCGGGGAGGCGGTTGATGCGATCAAGGAGGCCGAGCGGGAAATCGGAATGCCGGCCAGCATGATCACGGTATTCCAGGGCGCGGCGCTGGCATTTCAGGCGGCTCTCGGGAACGAGCTCGTGCTGATCATCGCGGCGATCATCACGATGTATATTGTACTGGGTGTCCTCTATGAAAGCTTCATCCACCCGATCACAATCCTTTCGACACTGCCTTCGGCTGGTGTTGGCGCGCTCCTCGCGCTGATGATCGACCGCAGCGACCTCAGCGTGATCGCGATCATCGGGATCATCTTGTTGATCGGCATCGTCAAGAAGAATGCGATCATGATGGTCGACTTCGCGCTCGACGCCGAGCGCAATGAGGGCAAGACGCCGCGCGAGGCGATCTACCAGGCTTGCCTGTTGCGTTTCCGGCCGATCCTGATGACGACCATGGCGGCGCTCTTTGCCGCGCTGCCCTTGATGCTCGGAAGCGGGACCGGCTCGGAGCTGCGCCATCCGTTAGGGGTGACCATCGTCGGTGGCTTGATTTTCAGCCAATTGCTGACGCTGTTCACGACCCCGGTCATCTATCTCAGCTTCGACCGGCTTGGCCAGCTATTGCGCCGTAATGTTGGTCCCGGCGCAGCAAGGCCGGAGGGTGCCGGCCCATGAACCCTTCGGCGCTGTTCATCGAGCGGCCGGTGGCGACAACCTTGCTCACTCTCGCCATCGCGCTCGCCGGGCTCTTTGCCTTTTTGAAGCTTCCCGTCGCGCCGCTGCCGCAGGTTGATTTTCCGACGATCTCGGTGTTCGCGACAATGCCGGGAGCGAGCCCCGATACGATGGCGACGTCCGTGGCGACACCGCTCGAACGTCACCTGGGAGTCATTGCCGACGTCACCGAAATGACCTCGCAAAGCACCGTCGGAAATGCGCGTATCACCCTCCAATTTGGTCTGAACCGAAGTATCGACGGTGCGGCGCGCGATGTTCAGGCGGCAATCAACGCGGCGCGCGCCGACCTTCCGACCAGCCTGCGTACCAACCCGACTTACCGCAAGGTCAATCCCGCCGACGCGCCGATCGCGATCCTGGCGATGACCTCGAACACGCTGACCAGGGGTCAGATTTACGATGCCGCGTCGAGCATTGTGCAACAGGCGCTGTCCCAGATCGACGGCGTCGGGCAGGTGGCGATTGGCGGAAGCTCGCTGCCGGCGGTGCGCGTCGAGCTCAACCCGCTGGCATTGTTCAAATACGGGATCGGTCTCGAAGACGTGCGCGCCGCGCTCGCCTCGGCCAACGCGCACAGCCCAAAGGGCATGATCGAAGAGGGCGACCAACGATTTCAGATCTACACCAACGACCAGGCGAACCGCGCCGCCGATTACCGACCGCTGGTGATTGCCTATCGCGACGGCGCCCCGGTGCGGTTGACCGACGTCGCCGAGGTCAGGGATTCAGTCGAAAATCTCCGCAACCAGGGGCTCGCCAACGGCAAACCCGCAGTCCTGGTTTTTATCTATAAGCAGCCGGGTGCCAACATCATCGAGACGGTGGATCGCGTCAAAGCGATACTGCCCCAACTCGCAGCCTCGATCCCAAGCGCCATCAATGTCGAGATGACCCTGGACCGGACCGTCACGATCCGGGCCTCGCTGCGTGACGTCGAGCGCACCTTGATGATTGCAATCTGCCTCGTCGTCCTCGTCGTCTTCGCGTTCCTCCGAAATGCGCGCGCCGCGTTGATCCCCAGCGTTGCGGTGCCGGTCTCGCTGATCGGCACGTTCGGCGTGATGTATTTGCTGGGCTACAGCCTCAACAATCTTTCTCTGATGGCGTTGACGATCTCGACCGGTTTCGTCGTCGACGATGCGATCGTTGTGTTGGAGAATGTCACCCGGCACATCGAAGCCGGCAAGACCCGGATGCAGGCCGCACTCCAGGGCGCCGGCGAGGTCGGGTTCACCGTATTGTCGATGAGCCTCTCGCTGATCGCCGTCTTCGTGCCGATTTTGCTGATGGGCGGCATCGTTGGACGCTATTTCCGCGAGTTCGCGATGACCTTGTCGGTCGCGATTCTGATTTCATTGGCCGTATCGCTGACGACGACGCCGACGATGTGCGCCTATCTGCTCCGTAATCCTCGCGACCAGGGGGCCGGCCGACTCAATCGGGTCAGCGAGTACGTTTTCCAGGCCATCCTCAGGCTCTATGAGCGGAGCTTGCGGCGGGCGTTGCAGTGGCCGTCGCTGGTCATGCTGAGCCTATTGGCGACATTGGGTTTTGGCGTCTATCTCGTTACGATCGTTCCCAAGGGCTTCTTCCCAAATCAGGACGTCGGATTAATGGTGGGCGGCATTCAAGCCGACCAGAGCATCTCCTTCCAGATGATGGAAAAAAAGCTATCCCAGTTTGTCGACATCATTCAGCGAGATCCCGCGGTTAAGGACGTCAACGCATTTACCGGCGGCAGCCAGACCAATTCCGGTTTCGTGTTCGTCGTCCTGAAGCCGCTCTCCGAGCGCCAGGTGTCGATGGAGAAAGTCATCGGCCGGCTGCGACCCAAGCTCAACCAGGTCGCAGGAGCGCGGCTGTTCTTGCAGGGCGCGCAGGACATCCGGGTCGGCGGGCGCGCGAGCTACGCTCAATACCAGTACACCCTGTTGGCCGACGACACTGCCGAGCTTTACGAGTGGGCGCCCAAGCTCGAAACGGCACTGCAAAAGGTGCCGCTCTTGACCGACGTCAATCTCGACCAGCAGCAAAAGGGGCTGGAGGTTGATCTGGTTATCGACCGTGCAGCTGCCGCACGCCTTGGGCTTACCGTCAGCCAAATCGACAATACGCTATACGACGCCTTCGGCCAACGACAGGTGTCGGTGATCTATGCCCCGCAAAACCAATACCACGTCATCATGGAAGTGGCCCCCGAGTTCTGGCAAAACCCGGACACCCTGAACCAGATCTACGTTAGCACGAGCGGTGGTGCGGTCGGAGGTACAAAATCGACCAACGCACTTGCCGGGACGGTCCTGACCAAGGTGCCGACGCCTACAAGTGCGAACGCGGCGACTACCGTCGCGCAGATCGCCGGCGACACGGCGCGAAATCTAGCCAACAACGCGCTCGCCAACACCGGCCGCGCAGCGACTTCGACCGGTACCCCGGTTAGCGTTTCTCGAGAGACGATGGTGCCGCTTTCCGCCGTTGCCCATTTCGGGCCAGGCAACACGCCGCTTGCCGTCAACCACCAAAACCTCTTCGTCGCGTCGACGATGTCGTTCAACCTCGCGCCGAACGTCTCGCTCAGCCAGGCCACGGCGGCGATCGAGGATGAGATGCGCAAGCTTGGCGTGCCGGCCTCGGTCCGCGGCAGCTTTCCAGGGCCGGCGAGGAT
>Ga0209488_10001303_pt1 | contig 21347 bp, 28 predicted proteins | sample Rivendell_Oct201_8_FD_188349 | JGI IMG/M metagenome (GOLD analysis project Ga0209488, IMG submission 188349) | Vadose zone soil microbial communities from the Eel River Critical Zone Observatory, Northern California, USA -... | ecosystem: Environmental > Terrestrial > Soil > Vadose zone >...
TTGATGCCATTTTTGACCTACAGAGTCGATTTTCAACAGAAATCAGTGATTCTCAGCCTTGGTGACCATTTTTCATTGTATTTCTGAGATAGCACACCTTAGCCAATTTACATGTACATACTAGAGACCTGTTACAATACATCCCGCAAAATTCTGGAACAGATAGAGCATGATTTGGGTATACAAAAAATCGATTTCAACTACTAGGTCGAATTTCAACTCCGCCGAACCCCATAGTATGTGGATGTGGTACCAGTCGACCATAGTAAATATGGTGTGGTTGGCTAGTATTCTACCAATAATGGTAAATATGTTACAGTATGGTCAACTGGTACCACATATAGATTACATGCAGCATGTATGGTGTTGGCAGACCATAATACATATGATACCATTGACTTGTGTCTGATCATAAATACAATACTTGATTTTAAACACACTCTAGTTAGCTTCCACTAAGTGCCATATGCTTTCCAAACCTCCCTTCAGCATTTTCCTTAAACCTCTTCCAAATATCTTTTTGCTTTGCAGCATATGCTTTGAGTCCTGGTTTTGAATAAGTTTTATACCGTCTTTCCCATTCTTGCTCATGATGTTTGAACCATAAAGTGGTCCAAGCCATCTCATGTTTCACTATTTGCAACTCTTCTTTCCATCTTTCATATCTGGCCCTGGCTTTCAACCATGCAACTCTATGAACTTTAAGGCAGTTGTATAAATGCCAAAGGGGAATTCAATGCATTATATCACTCACATTCTTCATTCCAAGTGCCAGGTGGTCCAGGCTGATTTCCACCAATTCTCCAGAACCATGGAAGGATGTGAGAACCTTGACCAAACCGATTTTCCTCTGTAATCTCTTTGGACACTCCTAGTTCATCTGGCTTTATAAGTTGATATTTTTGTAAGATATCTTGGGAAGCTTCCAAACGTGACAGTGACTCCCTTGCCCTATGGTAACTTCGAACATCCCTGGAAATCTTCAAGACCACCCTCCTAATATCTTGTTTGGATCTGGTGTCTGTTCTGACTGAAGTCGAACTTCGAAAGTTCATTCTATAGAGAATGGACTTGTGACCTAAATGAGTTCTCAGCTTTTCCAAGCTGTCATTGGCCTGTCCAATACGCAATTGGACCTCCTCTTTTACCAGGTCTTCTAAGCCTGCCTCTTTTAGGAAGGAGGCCCCAATATAAGATGGCATCCAAAGGGCAAGATCTTCGGGAGGGCTCTCATTTGAATCATCTTCATATCCATTTTCTTCAGCATTCTCATCAACCTGGGCTCCCCAAAACGCCCTCTCCCTTTCTTCATCATCTAGGCTTTCTCCTTTCTCCTCAGGGCAGAAAGCAGGATTGTCCTGATGTGAGAAGGTGATATTTATGTCCAAATCAGACATGAAGAGTTGTCCCATCTGATGAAATTTGGCTATTCTTGTATGAAGCCTTTGTTGCTTTTGAAGAATGTTAGCCTTTTGGGTTGCTGTATGATTTGCAGGCAAGCAACGTATATCTGCCCGCAATGCATCTCTGAATAGTAGCCTTAATATTAGGGCCTCACATTACTGAGTGACCTGATCACTCACTGGGCATCCTCAATACTGATACCTTCTATCAACCAATTTATGGAGCCTTGTATTCCAGAGGTTGATAACTTGGCATCTAGGAGATTAAGTCTCATCTCTGCCAATGTTGGAGCTATAGGAGGTACAGAAAAATTATTTGCAAAGATACTTTGAGAAAGAAAGACATCTAACCTTTGTCCATTTGTAAGTTATATATGTCCAAAGCTTCCCCTCTTTCTTTATCAGCTTTCTCTGCCTCTTTGGTCCAAAGTTTCAACTTGTCAGCATCCAAGGCAGAGCTAAGCTCTTCAAATGGACCTTTCATTGATTCTACTCCATCAGAAGCAGCTTTAAGTTTTCTCAATAATGTCTTTACTGTTATTCAAAGTAAGTTTTGACTTTTTTAAATCTACAATTGGAATCAAACTTTACTCACCTATTCCCACTAGTTTTTTCCAGTTTGAGTCTCTCATATGATCATCATAGAGCTCTTGACGGTGAGCCAAAGTCATTGATCTTGCTGAAGGTGAGATTTTATTGAAGGAAGCCCAAAGGGTTTCCAATATCTCTCCATCAATATGGCCTGCCCCTTTGAGAAACATGAGACTGAACCTAGAGAAACACAAAGCCTTGTGGGCACTGAGATGGAACTTTCCAACAGCTGGCACCACTTCCAAATTATCTGGCAGGGACAAGCCAGGAGATTTTTCTACCCTGGCCAAGAAATTCTTATGCCATTGGCAAGCCACATCGTAGGTGATAAGGGCTCTCTCTATACCATGAGAGTTGTAGGAGATTGCTTGACAAATTGAGTAGTCGATATTTTTTTGCCTTTAAGCCAGGTTAAAAATCAGCAAATTATTCATGAAAATATAGGAAATGAATTTACTGTTCTCCCTTATAGAAATCAACTACAGAATGGGGAACAAAGCAACCATGACGAGCACAGGCAGTAGCACCCACACCAGTGGCACGCAAGTGTGTTTTGTTGGTATTGGTATCATTGACTGCTCTGTGGTTCTGGCATGTTGACCTCTAGGAGATGTAAGGGATATATAAACTGCAAGCCATTCTGTTAAGACCTAATAATACATACCTCTTCATTATTTGCAGCCTGGGAAACATGCTTTTGGTAGGGTTCATTGGCCACCATATATGCTAATCCATCAGAGAGAGGTATGTCATCCTCAGGCCTACGCATTTTCATGTGTTGAGCAGTAAAGTTGCCATCAACCACATAGTGTAGTGAGACAGTATTACTGTTTTATGGTTAGGCACTTAAAGATAATCTAGATAGGACATGACAGTGTACTGACCTATCATACTGCTCAGCCCAGTTCTCAGGCAAATTGATGCCTGGTTGAGGACATGCAGGACAAAAAATGGCTAATTCGCCCTTCCCAGGGTCATTCAAAGCATCATGGCCAAATCCAGCCCTTTTTCGATTGGAGAGGTCTCTCCAAGTCCTTGACACTCTCATTAATTCACGGTATCTATCCTAATATTGCAATGTCAGCTTCTTTCTATAATAAAAAATATGGAAGCATACAGGTAGGGTTCCTGGAAAGGCATTGTTGGTGAGCCTTCTGAGCTTTGAATAGAAGCTGGATGCTGAGGTTTTGCATTCCAGCGAATCAATAAGAAACTCATCCAAAACATTGAAAGTAAAGGCAGTTTGAGGCTTGAAAGTAGTCGAGGGAAAAAGACGATGATGAAGAAGCTGCAGATGTTTATCTTCGTTACTGGGCCCTTTGCATCTACACCATTTCACCAAGTGAATAAAGATTCCTGCCGAGTCTACCACAGTTATTTGATCGCCATTTCCAGTACTCAGAGGGCAGACATCTCCATTATGTCCAAGATTTAGGGTAAAACCCAGGTCTTGAAGTGATATGGCCTCATAGAACTGACCATTCCACCTCTGAAGCCTATGAAATGGAAGACACAGGTGTGCTTTGACCACACAGGTATGACACCATACGTGATGCCCAATGCATGACAGGCAACGGATTTTACTGTCTGCTTGAAGACAGAGGGTGCATTTGTCTTGCAGTTGTCCTGGAGCCTCAGAATCTATAAGGATGGAAAGGTAGGTGGTCCTCCAAGGAATCCATTCTAAGAGAAAATCATTCTGGGACTACTGCTTGTTAGACTTTAATCTCATACAACAACCTTGATCTTACTTTGGTAATCCTTGGTTCATGAGGCTCCTGATCATCAATGTAAGTAGACTCCAATTGAAATGTATCCTCTAGTGAAGCAGGAACAGTGGTTGTAGTATGGGATGGGATATTAGAGGGCTTTCTTTTTGGTGATTCTCCCTCATCAGATGTTTGATAATAGGGGGCAGCATCTACTTCTGTATAAATGATCTTTCCCCTTCTGGTTGTAGTAGGGGTCAGAACAACCATTGATCTAGAACCAGTCCTTTTTTTGGTGCTTGTGTTGTAAACAGAAATCTTGGCTTTCTTCGCGTTTCGAGGGGTGCGGGCCATTGTTGTAGAAATGCAGTTGAGGTAGGGGGGTCTGTCAGCAACTAAGCATGCAGACCAGTCAGTAAGAACTATATATTAGAAGGTATAATACTTGCCTAAGCACGCTGACCAGTCAGTAAGAACTGGGGTGCTAAGGCGTACAAGTTACACTACTTATACATATAATGAGCGTGCCTGATCAGCAGGGATCGTCGGTAGCTAGAACAATAGTGAAGCACAAAACAATAAAGCTACCGGTAAGTAAGGAAGTTTAGATGTAATATAATAGACATGTAAAGGACTATTTATGTACAGAGAAACAGACCCTGCCAGTCAACATACCGGCAATCAACACATGGCAAGTTGCCGAGGCACATGGTGAGCTGCTGCTCTACATAGCCCGAAGGTAGCTAGCGCTGGCTAGTGGGAGCATAGCAGCAGCCATAGGCAGCTATGAGGAGACTGTCCGAAGTCCTCGGGAGCTCATAAGGAGCGACTAGAAGTATATTCTGCAAATAGATATATTGGAGCACTTGAGAGCGCTCAGTATCTACAGTACTGTAATATGTACAAGTTCGGAGGGGATGCGCACCGATGGGGCGCTCCGTTTCAACAATTGTTTGGTGAGCGCTAATTGAACCTCGCATGTTGCAGTCCCCTTTGAATGTAAAATTAAAAATAAAGGGGTCAAATTTTCATATAATTTCATATATACTGTATGTACGTCAAGCATGTACGTCAAGACAGCCGAATATTACTTAGTAATCACTTGCTTACTTCATTTCGGTGAGTTTGCTCTGTCCCTTCCCTCATGCTCATTATAGCACAACATTCATCCCAACACTCACAGTTTGCTCTCTGTGCAAGTGGCCAGATTCCATCATTGGCAATATTTGGACCATGTCCAGCACCTTAGGGTTTCAAACTTTACTTAGCTTAGCATCGCTTAGCCTAGCATCGCTTAGCTTAGCGTCGCTTAGCTTAGCGTCGCTTAGCTTAGCGTCGCTTAGCTTAGCATCGCTTAACTTGACATTGCTTAGCTTAGCATTGCTTAGCTTGGCGTCGCTTAGCTTACTCACCTCCACACATTGGGGGTCAAATGCCAAATGCTCATTGCTATTGCAGTACCCAGTTTTTACCCCCTTGGTTGCAGCTCTGCCATGCGTCAGACCTGTCTTCCCCTGCTTTTTCTAGCCCATTTGAAATGGTGGGCACAGTGGAAAAATAGGAAGCAAGAGACATATGAGAATGTGAGAAGAGCATGTGGGAGGGTAAGTAAGGGAGTATATTTAGGGAGGGGCACATCAGGAGAGGGCACATTCAGGAGAGGGCAGGTAAACACACTTCTGAAAGAACTACTTGTCCCTATTATCCAGCAATGATTACAGCTATGCATGCATACTTCAGGATACACATATGCATTACTAATCTGTGGGAAATATGTGCCAGTTTGGGTGACCCGCACTGTGGCCGGCGAGCCCGGGGGGAACCGGCTAAAGTAGTTGAGCGGTCTAGCCTGCCAGCTTCTGACAGCAGAGCATATGGGCCATGGTGACCAATACAGCCCAATTGGAGACATTGCCAGAGGACCATACATGTGGTAACAAATATAGCTCAATCAGGCACATAGCCAGTGACATGGCCAGGCTTGGCAAGGCTGGTAATCTGGAAAATCTCTACCAATATGTTTTAATTCCAGCCTTCTGGTATATGACTATTAAGTACAATCCTAATTCATTTCTAGGTATCTGGACCACCAACTCAATTGAGTTGGCAGCAAGGGTCTAGACAGCCCTAATCTATTATGTATTCCATCCTTTGCATAGTGAGCAATTACCACCCTCTCGCCTCCAGACCACTCTGAAACTGAATGAGACAAAGCCTTACCTGAAAACAAGACACTTGTTCCAGGTTGGTATGCAAAGGTCCCTTGAAGCTTGTCAAGCTCAAGGCAGGCATTATGGTCCTGACCAAGGCTAAGTAAGTTATCATAGTAGGTATTTGCCCCCCCTTTATCATAATGGGAAAGAGTGGTCCGGTTGGCAATGACATCCATGCCAGAGTAGATAGTTGGCCAAGTTGGGACAGGCCTGGTCAGCTGCTGACGTAAGAGAGGAAGAGCCAGGCTGTTTGCAGAATAAAATTCTGGATGTACAACCTGAAGAACAGCATTTAAGAGCTGTTCAACTGGGACAATACACTGAAGCCAATTTTGAATGTCTTGGTCCTCAAGGATCGTGCTTGAATATATGGGGTACTGAAGTGTCTAAACTTAGACATAAGTAGGGGTTCCTAACCATAGACTGTGAGTATACATACAGTGTGCCCCTGTTGAAAGGTTCCAATAGACAGTGATAACCTGCCTGCGCCGAAAGTTGTTGTTACTGGACTATCAACAGTGAAACTGCTTGATCTCCAGCTATTTGATTTAGTTGATGATGAGGAGTCATCACTTGATTTTTTGAAAGTTTTAGATAAGGGTTTCTTAATGTATGCCATAACCCTATTAAACTCATTCTGACCATAAAGTTAGTAAAAACAAGAATTTCTAAACAGGAACTGCAGAACGCACCACTCGAGGGGTGAGTAGAAGGCCAGGAAGATACCACAGGAAAATTTTCCCATGTTTATCAACAATTGTTGTTGGCTTTGTAATATAACCCAAGTTTGCACTGAGAAAATAGCCTTCTAGTTGGCACTTTGGGGTTGAATCGGCAAACCTTTCGTAATCCCAATCAACATAGACTGGAAGATGATCAATCAGAATAAATTCAAATTCCAGTCATAATTTAGCTTACCTGGGTTTAGGAAGGCAGCAGCAATGACTGCAGCACAATGTTTGATTTCTTCATCCAATAATGGTGCCATTGCACCTTCATTCTCCCCAATACTAATTGTTGGGGTAGAAGCAACCTCATCTTGAGCTCTTATCCTGAAAATGTTGAAACTGTAAATAATAATGTAACAAGGAATGGGGGGTTCTCACATAGGCTTGAGAAGTTTGCCTCTGAGAATTTCATTCTCACGAACAATGGGTGCCAGTACAACCTTTTTTAAGACCTTATTTACAGAGTTGACAAGAGATAGATCGGGAAGCATGTTGACTGTGTTGACTGTGAATCTAGGATCTTCGAGATTGCGAAAATTTTCACTAAGGTGGCTGATAGTTCCCACGCTTCAATTTTCTCACGCTTCAAGTTTCCATTTAATAATCCTCAGTTGAAGTTCCACACCCAGTAAGATAACATAAGATAATGCCAGACAATAGCACTCAGTCAAGTTAATATGTAGACTGTATTGAAAGGGTATTAAAAACTGATATAGCGATGTGCGCTATACCAGCATCTCCCGGGCCGGTAGGGTTGGTCACGGGTACGGGTATTCCCGAGGTGTTTAGTCACAGGTGTGACGGGTGCGGCGCAGCGGTCCGCCAACCCGGGTAGATGAGAAGAGGGATGAGAGCCGAGGCCAGATGAAGGGCTATTCCAACGGATCCCCAGTAACCGCCTCCTACTCTTCTCGCTGCTGCTCGAGCTCTTGTGACGGAGGACGGGATGTTCAACTTGTAACAGCGCCGCCTCGGCCACCGGGTGGCCACAAGATGGTTCACGTCTGCGGGAGAAAAAAACGGGTTTCAGTGGGCGAAGCATCGACAAATTCGCAGGGTTGTCGGACGCATGTATCAATGAAAGGTACCGCTCCTCTATCTTGACACTAGACCACACAAAGATGAAGCAGCGTAGACGGGTCAGATGCTTCCTCGCGTGTCAAATCATGTTGCCTCTCGAGCTAGAAGCTGCTTCTTCTCTTTCTGCTTTATCTTTGATTTCTTGCCGGCAATTTGCCACTGCGTTCCCCTGCCTTCTCATCCAAGTTGAATGCCTGCGAGGTATGGGCACGGCGGACACTCCTATTAGCTACACCCTCTGCTGGAATTGGGTAGCCAAGGTAATACACACCACAGCATTGACAAGCGCACATGTGTCACCACGGCGCTCGGTACAATGTCGGTGGTGGTAGTTACGAAGAAAGAGGGTTGCTGATGCGCGAGTGAATTAAAACATCGCCATCACGTGACCTCATCCCTCCTTTCCCACAACGGCTAGCTCTGGCTTACCGCGACACCGGCTTAAATGATGAGAGCAATAGGTGTGAGTCGATGTGCGCTCCGATGCACTGTTCCGCTCCAATCCGAGCGGCGAGCGTAGCTCCTGCACTCTCCTTACAAAGGACAGACTCAGATGTTGGACTGGACCAAATGACAATTTTAGCAAAGCTAGTGGTTTGCAGGGCCCAGCTCGGCTCAAAGCCCCGACTTGGGCTTGCCTTAGTCAGGCTCGGGCTTTCCAAAACCTCAAGCTGGGCCCAGGTATAGGGCTTGGGCTCAGCTCGGGCTCAGGCCGCGGGCTCAATGCAGAGTACAGAGATATCAAATTTATTATTATGCAGACTAACACAGGTACAATGCTCTCCTCGACAACGACGACAAGCTGGTTCCCTCAGCCTACAACTAGAACGACAAACGACGCACACCAACATACAACGTCCACTGTAGGCGTCGTCTGTCCCCGGCTCCTGACAACCACCAACGCCTGTGGCGGTGGGTGGCGGCATTTGAGTCTTGCATCTGACGCAGCTGCTGATGGTGCCCAAACGTTTGTCATAGCCTCGCGGCCATAAGACCGCCTGTTGGTGCAGGAAAGACAGGACTTTGATGGTGTGGAGGCATGGGTATACCATGTACATCCTGAGGGCTCGGCATGGACGAAGCGGGGGAGCCACCAGAGGGCAATGAGAAAGCAGTCGTCGTCTCCACATTAGGAGTGCTACACCTCTCGTGCAATTTGTGGGTTGAGGAACTCTTGCTTTGCAGTGTCGTAGTAGTACGCGAGAAGGCGTGGGGAGGCGATCCTGTTGTAGATGACATGCTGCTGCTCGAGTCGGGTGACAGAATGCGAATGTGTTAAGGGGCTGGTAATAGGCTGGCCAAGGCTTGAAAGTGAGTTGGATGCATGCCAGCCATCCTGTATGGGGTCTACCATATCCTTGACAATGCAGAGCATGTCAAAGCGGGAGAAAATCAGCTCGGTGAGATCCACATTCTGCTGGAATGGAATCGTTGGGTGGTACTGACCATGGATTGGATTTGCTGCAGCGACGATGGCACCGCGTTTCTGAAGCGCGGTGATGATACAGGCCTAGGAAAACCTGAGTAAGAATGTAACGTGCAACATCCTCACCTGGCTTGGCCGAATTGATTAGATCCCGCAATAAGATGACTTCGCGATGACGCGGTAGCCGGCCTGGAGGTACCGAGCCGGGGGATTCTTGCCCTTGCCCGAGGTAAGCGCCACCGCCACGAAGGACAACGGCGATACTGAAACTAACTTAATGATGTCCTGGATTGTTTTCAAGCGTACGTGCACGCAAAGTCGGACAGTGATAACACATCAGGGAGATTCTCAGGACCGAAGAACGAGAGTAACGGCGTGAGGGCCAGGCATGGGCGTGTAGGAGTGTTTGGACGTATCGGCGGACTGACCACCACCCAATAACCTCTTTATCAAGTTTCAAACATCAGGCCCGGAAATCGATCACGTGATCACAGTAGAGTCACGTGACCACTCAAAAGTGCGAGGATTTGCCATATTATACACCAATACAATTAGTTTTACAATTTAACTACTTAATAAAGACGGAAAAAAGACGCTTGGGCAGCTTGCCAAGGGGTGGCCAGCCCCTTGGCAAGCTGTCCAAGCCCGAACAAAAAGAATTAGCTAATATATGCAGCCTCAATCAAAAATCTGGCCGCATTCAAAAAACGCGGAAATGTAGTCAGTAAATATATAGAATATTAGAAAAAACCTTACCAATGGAATGTACATGCCTTGTACAGAAATAAAACTGTCGCCTAGGAATCTGGCCAAATTCAAAAAGTGCGGAAATGTGGTCAGTAAAGATATTGTATCGAAGGAATCCTTACCGATATAATGAACCTGCCTTGTGCCAAAAAAATCTGTAAATAAACAAATAATATAAATCAACTGAGAAGAATGCGAAAGGCAGGAGGGTGGAAGCGAGGCTATGGCCCCGAGAAACGCACCCTCGCGCCTTTGACTGGCAGATAGAGCAAAGGCGGAAGCGGGACTATGGCCCCGACAAACGCACTCAGCCCCCAGAAGAACCCGAAAGATGCGAGGGCGGAAGCGAGGCTATGGCCCCGACAAACGCACCCCCGCGCCTTTGACTAGCAGATAATGCAAAGGCGGAAGCGGGACTATGGCCCCGACAAACGCACCCAGCACCCCCAGAACCCAAATGAAGCGCAGGCGGAAGCAGGACTATGGCCCTGACAAACACACCCAACGCCCCCAGAAGAACCCGAAAGACGTGAGGGCGGAAGCGAGGCTATGGCCCCGACAAACGCACCCTCGCGCCTTTGACTAGCAGATAATGCAAGGCGGAAGCGGGACTATGGCCCCGACAAACGCACCCAGCGCCCCCAGAACCCAAATGAAGCGCGGGCGGAAGCAGGACTATGGCCCTGACAAACGCACCCAGTGCCCCAGAAGAACCCAGAAGAACCCAGAAGAACCCAGAACCCAGAAGAACCAGAACCCAGATGAACCCAGATGAAGCAAGCGCAGAACCGGGACTATGGTAACCCAGAATAACCCTAGACAAAAAAAGGGAAGTAAAAAAAACGGCCGCAGGATCATTTTCCCGCGACCCGCCAGAAAGAGAACTCACCTAAAAAATACCCTGCTGTTATCTAGGAGTCTATAGCTCTCCTAGATAGCAACAAGGTATTAGCTCCAACACTTGGAGCGAGGGGAACAGCCGCCGAGATGGGGGGGGAAAGACAAGACGTGGCGGTTGGTTTTTTTTCAATAGCCGAATTTGAAGTCCGGTCGTTGAAAGTGTCATGTGACCGTGTTTCGTGTCGCGCAACGTGAAGGTCACATGATACTCTCAGTGTGAAATGTAATATACAGTACGAGCCAACGAGGCAACATATCTATATGATTACCTGAGCTATATTACGTAGCGTAGTTGGCCAATATATTACGTTTCACGTTTCATATTGGCCAGGGACCAAAACGCGACATGAAACGCGGTCATAACACTTTTTCGAAGTCCGACATTATTGGCGGCCCGCCCAGCCCTGGTGACGTCCCCAAATGCGGTCGACCTGCCCAAATCGGGTGTTTCTGTCACCACGACCCAGTATACCGTATGCCCTGTTGTCAGGAGTCGGCTGAAGGACACTCGAGGTTCAAGTTACCCGGCCATTTAAATTACTTGTTATCCCTTTAACTCTTTCTTTACTTACTTATTTATTTGTTTGTTTTCCATACGAGCCAACGAGGCAACTTAACATACTTGTATGCTTACCTGAGCTATGTTACGTAGCGTAGTTGGTCTAATCTATTACGTTTCACATTTCAAGTGGCTAGAAATCTTAGATTAATGGCATCAGGCGAACGCTGCATTCCCCACCTTATGCAAAAAAAACTTTACATTTGTCAAAAAAATAAAAAGAAGTCCCAGGGCGGGAGCAACGGGACGCGCGTCTACTTTAACATACCGTAGGATAACGAGGCAGGGAAATTACATAATTATAATGTAATTTTAATCCACTGCGAATTTGTATCTACGGAGATGTTCTTGCGGGGCTGCGGCGGCGGCTCGATCTGGAATGACCAGCGCTCCCCCTTCCTCGCCTTGCCACAGGCGGCGTTTTTGCATTGCACGCTGTAGGCCTTGGTGGCCGATAAGTAGACCATTACCCATGAGTTGAACACGCCACATCCAGGACACTGCAGAGATAATCTCTGGCCCCAAGGCTGGGAGTCCTTTTGCGCCCAGATGTATTTGCACACGCCTGCGGAACTCAAATGTAAGATATTTGAGTGCATGCCCAAGTCGTCGGTACACTTGAGCGTGAACTCAAGGGCTTGCTTAAATTCAAACCCACGAACAATGACCCGCTGGGTTACTTTGAATAGCAGATCAACGAGGTTTACACCCAAGAGGTTTTCTGCGTCAAATGCGAGCGCATTTGATACCCCCAAACTATTGGAAAACTAGTTAATAGGGTATATAGCAGAAATATGATACTTACTCTAACAGACTTGTTTTGAGCTGCCCGAAGGACTCATTGTTCAAGGCCAACGCTCCGCAGGCCACCATATACACTATGGAGTCCGAGGATTTGAGTAGGGGCTTGAAGGGCCCAAGAACCGTAGACACCCACTGTTTAAGTCAATATCAGTATGAAATGATAAAATAAACTAGTACTTACGCTGCCCACTGCACCTGCCCAACGCCTGCCACTGTTATCATATCCCAGCCACAAGTCACCCGAATTGGGGTCGGAATGCGTCGTGACAAAAACGACCACTTGGCTACAACCCGAAAGGTTGGCTACAACCTCTTTTACGTAATCTTTCCAGTTGGCCAACGCTTGATCGTCGCCAAGATTAAAAGGAACGTCGACTATCTTGAGCTTTTTTTGGTGTTCATTCTTGTAATACTCACGTAATACCTCCGTGGAAGTATTAAAGTGAGCAAAATGGTCTAGGGTTGCCAACCGGAGATGTATTAAAGCCGCAGGTGGGGAACGCGTGGTGGCCCTTGAGGCCGTTTCAAATGTGCCCTTGACCTTGAGAAACTTGCCAAGGACAGGGGCGCCATTGAGAGTGAACCCCTGTAAAAATCAAATAGGCGTTAGTAAAAAAATAAATAGATAAATAAAAAAATAAAAATAAAAATAAAAATAAAATAAAATATGAATCTTGTACAAACACTCACATAGTAGACGATGCTTTCTTCACGACACCTCAACCAATGGCATGGGACACATGTGAATTTGACATTAGGGTTTTTGAGCTTTGGAAGCTCAGCGACTGGGATTTCGATACAGTTTGAACACACGCCACGCCCGCAATCTTCTTCATCACAAAGCCAAATATTTCCGCCATCTTGGCACAGACAACAGTGCTGTATAAAAAATAAAAATAAAATAGGGGTCATTGTCTCATATCTATAACAGAACAGTGAGACTTACATGAACGTCACCGATTGGGCTAGTCCGACGCATAATTACATCGGCTTCTTCGGCCCGAGGAGCCGCCTCAGCCGCAGGAGAAACCCTTAAATTCTTTCGGCTTGCAGGGCCACCAGTTGACAACTTGGCCGTCTGTCTTGTCCGAGGCATTGTGTGTGAAGAGTAGTACAAGGAGTTTGGAAGTGGGGTAAAGTAATGGTGTAAAGCAATAGTGATCAGCGACGATAAATAATCAAAATGGTAATGGTCACGTGGAAGTCGGCAATAATAAGACGTGCCAAAAAAAAAACCGAAAACCAGACAGTTATTCCATTTAGAAAACTCTCTGCTGTCAAACAAGCTGTGATGCAGCAATTTTTTTTTTAATCTTCTTTAACTCCACATGGCGTAGCAACAATCTACAGCACAGCATACTACCTACTGAGCCAGTTACTCGGGGGGAACATTCATATACAGCCACTCTCAAAACTTATATTTGTAGTAGCTAAAAAAGTATATACAAGTACTCTTACATAGGGTTCTGTACCCCAAGGTGCACGGAAATGTATTCGAAAAAAAATAATTACCATAGGGACATTAGAGAGGCAGGGTCCAGCAGCGGGCAGAGTTCGACTCGGCCTCGCGTGCCAGCACACAAGGTGCGGAGTGGCATCGCATGCCAGCACATGAGGTGCAGCGTGGCATTGCATGCCAGCACACGAAGTGCGGCATGGCGTGTGACATGTGCATCGCAGCGTCGGGGCATTGCATGCCAGCACACGAGGTGAGGCGTGGCGTGTGCATCGCGTGCCAGCACACGAGGTGCGGCATCGCGTGTGCATCGCGTGCCAGCACATGAAGTGCGGCATGGCGTGTGGCGTGTGCATCGCAGCGTCGGAGCATTGCGTGCCAGCACACGAGGTGTGGCGTGGCGTGTGCATCGCGTGCCAGCACACAATGTGCGGGGTGGCATTGCGTGCTAGCACACGACATGCGCCGCAGCGTCGCAGCATCTTGTACCAGTGTACGACTCGCAGCACGGTGTGTGCATCACAGCGTCGCAGTATCGCATGCCAGCACGTGACGTGCGGGTCGAATGCGTGTCCTGGGCAGCGGGGTTTTTCCGGCAGCCACGGAAAATAAGAAAAAAAAACTACATACCAGAGACTTGATTCGAAAAGCGAACGTCATGGTCGTTGCCCTCCTCGGGCTTAGGGAGGCCGAGTAGAAAGGAGAGGAGGCTATCTGAAGTTGAGGACGCAACTGCAAGGGCGTGAAACGTAATAGATTAGAATTAGACCAAGTACGCTACGTACACTACATAACATGGCTCAGGTAAGCATATGGATACGCCCGATTTGGGCAGGTCGACCACGTCACCAGCGAGGTCACCAGGGCTGGCCGGCCCGGGCTGGTGATCCGTGATATATATTGCCTTCCCATGCTTTCCCTCAGGCTTCTCTCATCACGCCTGAGCCCTTTTCATGACACGCCGAAAGCTTCAGTTACAGAGATAAGTCCTTTTCATTTCACCCCTTTTGTATCCGAAGCAGTTTTTACTTTATCAATCTTGCATGTGAACGACTTGACTTGTAGCATATACATTTTGGTAATCACGTGACCTTAGCACGTGGCCTTTGGGCCGTGTGTTGTCTTTGCAGCCGCCATGCGGTGCACCTAACATTTTGTGCTTACCTGAGCTATGTAACGTAACATAGTTGGTCTAATATACTAGTAGAGGCCTTACAAGCTAAGAAATATCTCAAGATATTAGGCAGCCTAGCAGGCAAAGATGGCACCGCTCAACCTCAGGTTGCCGGCACTCACCATATCCCTCTCACACATCTTAAATTGACAAGGGCTGAGGCCATCCATGGAAGAGACCCTTCAGCCCTTGTCAATTTAAGAGGTGTGAGAGGCATATGGTGAGTGCCAGCAGCCTGAGGTTGAGCGGTGCCATCTTCACCTGCTAGGCTGCCTAATATCTTGCGATATTTCTTAGCTCGTAAGGCCTCTACTAGTATATTAGACCAACTATGTAACGTTACATAGCTTAGGTAAGCACAAAATGTTAGGTGCACCGCATGAGTTGGCCAGATTCCTCAATCCCCCACACGGCTAAGCGAGCCACGCGACTCGGATGCAACCGAACTCCAAATCCCCAGTGTTCGGCTGAGTCATGCGCGCCATTTTTCTAGTAATTATTTCGTGTAACCATAGACTCGTTTCAAATGAATAAAATATATATTTATCTATATTTATTCTAAACACTTTACCTAAGCTACAGTAGGGCGGGAATAAGTCGAAAAAGGAAATGCGGGGTAAGTGTAATAAGGGGGAGGAGCGCCCTCCGAAACTGGCTGAGACAGAAATGATAGGGGGGCCGCATGGGGGGAGCGACGCAAGTGGGGGAGTGGCGTGGGCAGGAGTTGCGCGGGAGGGGAGCGTTGGGGGGAGCTGCGAGGCGGAGGCTGCTTTGGGGACTGCCTCTCATTGGCTGCCGAAAGAATGGAAGCAGGGGCGTCGTCGTTCACTGCGCTGTCACCGACTAACTGGCCCGGTCATTTATTTTCGGCCGACTCGTTTGCGCTTCCATCGTTGCAAGCTGTCAGGCATGCCAGGGCCGGTATCTGGCATTAAGTGCGGGAACGTTGACAAGGGTGGGTGCAGGATAGGACATTCGGGCAGGAGAGTAGGGGAATAATGGGAGCAGTAAAGGATGTGTTTTGTCCTTTTGGAACACTTTCGCGACGCGTTCCCCCTGCACACGCACTTGCTCATCCACAATCCACAATCCACTCAATTGTTGATATAATATTTTATTTTATTTCTTGTTTTTAACTAATGATTTACAAATTAACTAACTACTAATCAATGCGCCAACATTTCTTATCAGACACGTGAGGCGCCAACTTGTCGTATTGGTCGGAGTGCGAAGATGCTTAGTCATTTCCACATGGGTTGAAAAAGTGAAAGGACTCACCGCATGGTGGCTGCAAAAGACAACACGCGGCCCAAAGGCCACACGCTAAGGTCATGTGATTACCAAAATGTATGTTTTGGGTTTCATTTTCGCTACTTCTCTACTTATACAGTACGAGCCAACGAGGCAACATATTTATATGATTACCTGAGCTATATTACGTAGCGTAGTTGGCCAATATATTACGTTTCACGTTTCATGTTCCCCAATTGGCCATTTCCGCTACCCAACCAATCGGCGGAAGTCGCTTGGCAAGACTTGCCCTGATCAATTTCAAATTCAGGCACAGCATCTGCACTAGCAAAGCTCGGCTAGACTTGAGCCCGCTAGACTTCTCGCCCAGCACAGCCGGCACCAGCCCCCAGTCATTTACCCACTCATATTCAGAGCTGCAGCCTGAATGCAGACAGCTGCTGTTTCAAGTGCCTGTGTATTCAGGCCAAGGGCCCAAGTCACTCTATGCAGCATGGGAAAGTTACTGCTTGCCAAACAGTGCATTGCCATGGTTGCTGCCATAACATAGAACTGTCAGAGCGCAGTTGGAAATTCACTTAGCGAGCCGCATGTCTCTGATGCCCCTGAACTCTAAATTTCCAGAGTTCGGCAAAGGCAAGCACACATCTGGTGCACATTCTTAGTGGGTTGCTCCTTGCAGGTTGTTACTATTCTTACAATTGAGCTTGCCAATGTGCCTGTTCTTCTCACACGCATGCAATTAACTGCGGGCGTTTTACAATGTAATCTAATTCAGTTGCAAAAATCTGACAAATCAGATCTTGCAAAATAGCCGACTGAATTGAATTATATTGTCAAATCCCCGTAACTTAGCGGTATGTACAGTTCTCCCCATTTGGGTGGCATCTTTATGCAATTAAAGGTAGTATATTCTCTTTTGGGGAACTTCCATCAGGCACTAAGCTTCAATTGAATTATTATATTGATTAATTTAGCACTTGTGTCACTGGCATGCGTACTGTGCCGCAGATATACTACCGCGATTTGCCAGTTCTCATGCCATTTACGCGTAATGCTTCGCAGATATAGTACCACCGTTTGCTCGCTCCAAAGTAAAAATTCTACTCTCATCCCAACTCACAGTCACAAACTTCCTTAACATTTTCATCGTCATGTCTACTCATTGGACTGTTCCTTTTGATGAAACCCTTGCTAAATATCTCCTGCAGTACATTGAGGCTCATGGGGACTCAGTTGCTCGTGCACAAGTTCTCAACAATTGCCAGGAGGACATCACCAAGTCGCCCTTGCACGAAGAGCAGGATATTGAGCTTCCCAAAGATCTTTGCTGGGTAAGTATTTCATTTTACTAAGTGTAACTATTGCTAATTATTGTTATTTTAAATTTATAGGCAATCTGTAGGGAATTCCTCCCCCATCTGGATGATGACGACAGCATGGAGGAAGAAGCCAAGTTGGTGCAGCTTGAGAAAGGTGGAGAAGATTCAACACCTGAGGAGCGCGAGGCTGCTGCAAGGCCAACTGATGCTGGGGACTACTGGAATGCTTGGAATGCTTTTCGTGTTGCCCAACGACTTTATGCAGATGAGGTTGCTCAGGTTGATAGCAGGTCCAGGGACAAAACAGACAAGAAGGCTTTGGGACGTCGCACAGTTGCTATCCGGGAATGGTACAACAAGCTTTCCAGGAGCAAAATCGAGGAAGCAGAGAGAGTTGCTGCAAAGTGGAACTTGGAGGGTGCTCCTAATAAAGACAAAATGAATATGTGAGTTTCATTTGTTGTTTTTCAAAGGGCTTATGACTAAACTCCTCTTTAGCTACCGAAAAAAAAACCTTCGAAATAAGACAGTTGAATTTATCGAGTCTTTACGCCGTACTATGGGGGTTCACTCCATAGTCCTACAGGGCTATGAGGTGGCTGATGGTACAAATTCACTATAGTAAGTCATTAATTTTTGATATTTCTTAGGTCTTATTCAAATTTCTCATGTAGTATTGAGACAAATGTCAACTGTAAACGAGGTCGCCCCTTTACAGTTTCATCTAACAAATGCAAGGCTTGGGCCAAGGAGGGGGCTGAACTCCTTGGCGATTTCATGGTCAGCGAAGGTGAATATAATAACTTATAATAGCTTTGTCTATCTAACACTGGTAAAATACTACAGATGAGAATCCAGAAAAGGAAAAGAGTCAATCTGATGAGGAGGAGGAAGAGGAGGTGCCAGAGGTCATGGTAGATGTATTGGGCCATCCAATCCTTCCAACATGCCATGCTGTCCGCCTTAAGTCACGGCAAGATGTTGTTCGGGAAATTTTTACGAAAGCATACAGTATGTTCAAATTGTCTTATTTAACTATAATATTCTGATCATCACTAGTGAAAATTACAAAGCGTGGCAAAGTACATGTTCCTTGGCTGGAGCTGGCCAGGTCACCAACTAAATATCTGGATGTCAATACCATTCCGGAAGGTTTCAAGGTGTTGGATCCCTCAAAGTTAACCAAAATCATGATCAGCAACCTTTGGTCCCACTGGTCTGTGCGGGCAATGGCCAAACTGCCCATACTTGTCTTTATTGAGGCCCGAAAGCAAGATTTGGGGTTATCTGCTCAGCGGGACTTGCAGGAGCCTTCAATTGCTGGAAAAAGGAAGGCAATTGGGTATGTTGAAGTTGGGTCTGACCATCAAGCCAGCGATGGTGAACTGGATGGTCAGACTGAAGCCAACAAGGACAAGAGAACATCAGAATCCTTGGTTAGGCAGCCTCCATCCAAGCGTCCTCGCCTCTCTGGCCAAACAGCTATCCCTGAGAAACAGAGTCCCGCTGCAAGTGACAGTGATAGGCTAAAGTTTCTACGCAGTTTGTCCTCCGACCCCTTCTACAAAACACTATTAGATGGTATACTAGCTTTGCCTGTTTTTGTAAGTCCTTTTTTACCCCTTCATTTGTATAGATTTGTCTAATTACTTTTATATAAGGCTACCCGTGAATCATCTTCATCAGTCCCACCAAAGCTCAGTTTACCTGTCTGGGCATCTTGGAATTGGGGCCAAACATATCTCTCCCCTGATATTCATATCAAGTGGCATGAGTTCAATACAGCACTGGATTTGCTTCAAAAGTCTACATTTGTAGATTGCAATGAAGGTACTTTGGTTGTTCTTGGTTTTGGATTGCTCTTGCGCGAGTGTTGGAGGGCAGTGGAGGCAGAGGATGATGATGAAAATGCTCCAAAATTCCTTCAAGAGTCTCTCCTTGGTAAAAAAAGGGCCAAACAAGTCATTCAGGCCATCAAGGAGGCAATCAGCAAGTTGCCATTATCATTTACTGATGAGGAGAGGCAAGAAGAAAAGGAGTTTGGCAGTAGCACGAAAGGGAAAAAAGCCAAACATGGTCAGAAGAACCCTATGGCAAAAAGTCCCGCCCATACCCCTCCCCCAATGCCATCTACTAGCAAGCAATCTGGCATCCAAAAGGGTAACAGTGGCCCTATTCAAAACATTAGAAGCCAGAGGCAGCGTAAGCCCAGCAAGAAACTTCGCGATGCTGACTAGGGATAGATTGTTCATATTGTATCATGTAAGGTAGATAGCATAACTGCACTTACACAAAAGTCAAACCATTGACCAGTCTTTTAAGTTGGCTTGAACTGGCTCTAAGTTGCTGAGAACTGACAGTAAAAATACATAAATTACAAGTTACCCATTAGCCAACCCTAAAGTCAACTCAAACCGGCCCTAAAGTTATTAAAGACTGGCCCCGAAGTTATTGGAAACCGGCCCTAGAGTATTGCAAAGTGCTGAGCACAAACCCGCTAATTGCCCAATATCTATCTCAGATCTGGTTCCACATATTTTATATGATTAGTCCATACTAGAGATGCATAATATACAGTATCACACATGTGGTATCGGCCAATCGCACCATATACACCTGGCCGGCCGGTACCACCTTTGCATAGTATATAATTAATCACACATGTGGTATCAGCCGATCATGCAATATATATCTGGTCAGCCAGTACCACCTTTGCATAGTATATAATTAATCACACATGTGGTATCGGCTGGTCATGCAATATATACCTGGTCGGCTGGTACCACCTTTGCATGGTATATATTTAATCACACATGTGGTATCGGCCGATCATGCAATATATACCTGGTCGGCCGGTACCACCTTTGCATGGTATATATTTAATCACACATGTGGTATCGGCTGATCACACCATATACACCTGGTCGGCCGGTACCACCTTTGCATGGTATATATTTAATCACACATGTGGTATCGGCCGATCACACCATATATACCTGGTCGGCCGGTACCACCTTTGCATGGTATATATTTAATCACACATGTGGTATCGGCCGATCATGCAATATATACCTGGTCGGCCAGTACCACCTTTGCATGGTATATATTTAATCGCACATGTGGTATTGGCCGATCACACCATATATACCTGGTCGGCCGGTACCACATGTACATAATATATTTTACTATATCTCATACTGTCTACTATTAGTACCCCATATTTCTAATTTGTGAATCCAGCTTTGAGTGGGTCGGCCGGACCCACATGTACATGTATTCGGCCGCCCATCGGGTAGACCCAGTTTTAGGACCATTTGTACATGTCGGGGGAACCAGAAGTGCGATGATTTTTGACTGAACTATGTGGAAGGATTCCATTAGTAAGTGTAGTGGAATGGGCAGTACTGGAACCTGCAGAAGAAGGAGTGCTGGAGGGTGTGGTCAGGGGAGAGGTTGTTCTGCCACAGGAAGAGTGCTTGATGGACAGAGTTTAAGGGGTTGTATTTATAGTTGGGCTTGGTGGGGGTCTTAACAAGCCAATTGGGATATCTGGGATCATTAGCGGAAAGGACCTCTGCCTTATGCTTATTGATCCAGGGGGTAGTTGGCAAGGAAGGTTTGATGGGAGCCTGTTCAACGGGGTCTGAGGCTGGGGAACAAGGGGGTGTCGGGCAGAGGAACCAGTGATCCAGGTTGATGAGGTTGAGGGGCGAAAGCGGGGGCCGGAGAGTGTTGCTGCTTGGACCAGGAAAGAGGGTGCTCATCTGGTTGAATGGAGATAGTTTGATAGGAGAAAGTGAGAGCTCTTCAGCGATGGAAGGAAGGGAGATTGTGAGTTGCTTAGACATTGTCCTATCTTGAGAGTTTCGCCTCTTTTTATACTCAAATGTTCACGGCTCACCCAGTAGTCCTTGATGACCTCTGGTGCTTGGACATTGGCCTCTGGCTCCCAGGTGTTGTCGCTGGAGGGATAGCCTTTCCATT
>Ga0209488_10001304_pt1 | contig 21340 bp, 19 predicted proteins | sample Rivendell_Oct201_8_FD_188349 | JGI IMG/M metagenome (GOLD analysis project Ga0209488, IMG submission 188349) | Vadose zone soil microbial communities from the Eel River Critical Zone Observatory, Northern California, USA -... | ecosystem: Environmental > Terrestrial > Soil > Vadose zone >...
GCACGTGTGGAAGGCGATTCCGCCGGCCAGCTGGCGCTCGTCCGACGCGGCGAAGAACCCGATTGGCTCCGGCCAGTACAGGTTCGTTCGCTGGATTCCTCGCGCGGCGGTTGAGCTCGTCGCCGACACTGCCAACTATCGAGGCGCGCCCAAGCTCAGTCGATTGGTCTGGAGCATTGCGACGGACTTTCCCACCGCGCTTACCCGGGTCCTCACCGGTGAGACCGACTTCATCGAGCAGCTACGCCCAGAGAATATCGCCGAAGTGGCGAAGCATCCGGAGCTCCGCACCAAACAAAACCACGTCCTTCAGTATTCCTTCACGCAGTTCAACCTGCGCGACCCGGCAAACAACGCGCGGCCGCACCCGATCTTCGGCAACCGCGAGCTGCGCCGTGCCCTGACGCTGGCAACGGATCGCGTGAAACTCGTGCGCAGCGTGTACGATTCGCTTGCTGTGCCCGCCCTCGGACCGACGGTGCGCGCGTATCAGACCACCGATCCAAATCTCACTCAGATCCCCTTCGATCTTCCTCGCGCGCGCCAGATCCTCGATTCACTGGGGTGGCGCGTCACGAGCAGCGATGGAATGCGGACACGGAACGGACATCCCCTTCAGTTCGCACTCTCCGTCCCGGGCACGAGCAAGGTGCGGATACAAATGGCAGTACTCGTTCAGGAACAGCTCCGGCAAGCTGGAGTGAAAGTGGATGTCGAGCAGCTCGATTTACCGGTGCTGATGGAGAAGGAGAGAAAGCGCGCCTTTGATGCCGCGATCGGAACGTGGAACACGCAGCCGAGTCCTGGCGCCGTTCTGGGATCGTGGGGGATAGGTGGGTCACGCGCGGCAAGTGGCAACAATTACGGCTCCTACGAGAATCCTGCATTCGACGCGTACGTCGACAGTGCACTTTCGTCTTTCGTCCCCGCCACACGCAAAGCGCTCTTTACCAAAGCGTACCAGACGATCATTCAGGACGCGCCGGCAATCTGGCTGGCCGAACCGATTCAAACTGTCGCGTATCACTCGCGTCTCCAGCTGGCCACTATGAGACCGGACGCGTGGTGGATTCACATCCCAGAGTGGTGGATTCCGGCCGACAAGCGGATCCCGCGCGACAATACGCCGCCTTCGGCAACGCCTCCCGCGCAACCGGCGGGTCAGAAGACCCCGTAGCGGGTGTTCCGTTACATAGCACAACGGCTGGCCCAGGCCGCGGTGATCGTCGCCATCGTCGCGGCGATCACCTTCGCGCTGATTCATCTCGCTCCCGGCGATCCCTTCAGCGCGACGATGGAAAATCCGAATGTCAGCGAGGCTGTGCGGCAGACTCTGCGCGCGCAGTACGGTTTCGATCGCCCCCTACCCGAGCAGTTCGTCAAATACGTAAACGCCCTCGCGCACGGAGAGCTCGGATGGTCCTTCTCGCACGAGCGCTCGGTGCGCGAAGTGCTCGCGACCGCGCTTCCGAATACGCTCCTTCTCATGGTCGTAGCCCTCGTCGGCAGCTTTGCGCTTGGAATCGTGATCGCGCTCGTCCAGGTCGGCCGCCGAGGCTCGGCCACAGATCACGCGCTCAGTGGCGTCTCGCTCCTCTTCATCTCGATGCCGGATTTCTGGCTCGCGCTTCTGACGCTGCTCACGTTCGCGTACTGGCTGCCGCTCTTTCCCGTGGGCGGCGCCTATGATGTGATGTCCGAGTACTGGGGGTTCGGCCATCGGGTCCTCGATCGCCTGTGGCACCTCGCGCTTCCCGCGCTCACGCTCACCGCGCTCGCATCGGCCGCCGTCGCGCGATATCAGCGCGCGGCGCTTCTCGATGTTCTACCCGCCGACTACATCCGTACGGCGCGACTCAAGGGTCTCACCGAGCGTCAGATTTTGCGCCGTCACGCCCTCCGCAACGCACTCCTGCCGATCATCACGATGATCGGCCTGTCTTTCCCCGCTCTGCTCACCGGCACTTTTTTCGTCGAGAAGATCTTCTCGTGGCCCGGTATGGGGTACGCGGTCGTGACCGCGATCGGGACGCGCGACTATCAGCTCGTGATGGGCGGCGTCATCATCGGCAGCATCATGGTCACTTTCGGAAGCCTTCTCGCTGACTTGCTCTATGCCCTGGCAGACCCAAGACTTCGCCGGTAATAGCGCTCCGATGCGCCTGCGCGAATCACCGCTCGGGCTCGCCGTGCGTCGCGTACTGCGCAAGCGTTCCTCGCGCGTCGCCTTCTTCGTGCTCGGCGTCATCCTGCTGGTGGGATTGCTTGCGCCGCTGATCGCGCCTTACGATCCCGCGGCGCAACCCGACATCGTGTTCGGCAAGAGTCTTCCGCCATCCTTTGCGCACCCGTTCGGGACCGATCTTTACAGTAGGGACGTGCTGAGTCGGGTGATCTATGGCGCGCGCCTTTCGCTAATGATCGGAGTTCTGGCGACAATCGTTAGTCTCACCTTCGGCGTGGCGTACGGCGCGGTCGCGGGGTACGCGGGCGGTGCGCTCGATACGGTTATGATGCGGGTGCTCGATGCATTTCTTTCCATCCCGCGTTTGCTGCTTCTCATCGGGGTGCTGGTGGCATGGCCGGATTTCTCCATCGGAGCGCTGGTTCTCTTTCTCGGCCTCACCGGTTGGTTCGGGCTGAGTCGCATCGTCAGAGGTCAGGTTCTTGCGTTGAAGCACGCGGAATTCGTGACGGCGGCGCAGGCACTCGGCGCAAGCCGGAGACGGATTCTCTGGAGGCACCTGCTTCCGAATCTCGTCTCCCCGATCGTCGTTGCGGCAACGCTCGGCGTCGCTCATGTGATCGTGCTCGAGGCCGGTCTTTCATACATTGGGATCGGCGTGCCGCCACCGCTGGCGAGCTGGGGGAACATCATTCAGGAGGGTGCCGATCAGGTCGCAACCCTATGGTGGATGTCACTCTTTCCGGGTCTTTTCATGGTCCTTACGGTGATGACGCTCAACATCCTCGCGGAAGCGCTGAGCGAAGCGCACGCACGACGCTGACACAACCATGACGGCGCCTCTCCTCTCTATCCGCGATTTGCGCACGTGGTTTTATACGGAAGCCGGCGTGGCGCGCGCCGTGGATGGCGTCTCCTTCGACATCGGCGCCGGAGAGACTCTTGGATTGGTCGGAGAGTCGGGCTCAGGGAAATCCGTGACGGCGCTCTCGATACTGCGCCTCATTCAGCCACCCGGACGGATAGAGTCAGGCAGCGTCATAGAGTTCGACGGAAGGGACATCGTCACACTGGGCGATGACGAGATCCGCGACATTCGCGGGAATCGCATCTCCATGATTTTCCAGGAGCCGATGTCCGCCCTCAACCCGGTGTTCACCGTCGGCGATCAGGTGGCCGAGGTGGCCCGCGTGCACGCGAGCGTCAGTAGAAGGGAGGCATGGGATCGCGCGGTCGAAATGCTCGCGCTCACCGGCATCCCCGACGCCGAGTCGCGCGCGAAACAGTATCCGCACCAGCTGTCGGGCGGAATGCGTCAGCGCGTGCTGATCGCGATGGCTCTCATGATGAAGCCGGCGCTCGTCATCGCCGACGAGCCGACGACCGCGCTCGATGTCACCATTCAGGCGCAGATCCTCGACCTGCTCGTGGATCTCCAGAAGAAAATCGGCACCTCGATATTGATGATCACTCACGATCTCGGTGTAATCGCCGAGACGGCGTCGAGGGTCATTGTGATGTACGCGGGGGAAGTGGTCGAGCAGGCAGAAGTCGACTCGTTGTTTGCAAAGCCACATCATCCGTATACCGAAGGCCTGATGCACTCCATGCCCCACATCGGCCACGATCAGGAACGGCTCAACGTCATCCCGGGCACTGTACCCGCTCCCACCGAATGGCCATCGGGTTGTCGCTTTCGCGAGCGGTGTCCCTATTCGTGGGACCGTTGCCAGACCGAGCATCCCCCGCTGTACCAGATCGGAGAGGACCACGTGTCGCGCTGCCACCTGGCGATCGAACCTGACCGCCGAAACCATCCGCATCCGCCGGTCGTGGTCGAAGCCGGAGTCGCCGCCGCATGAACGGGACTCAACCACTGGTATCAGTTCGCAACCTCAAGAAGGAATTTCCGATCAGGAAGGGCGTGCTGTCGCGGCAGGTCGGCGCCGTGAAGGCCGTGAACGACGTCTCGTTCGACGTCGCGCGTGGCGAAACGCTCGGCGTGGTCGGCGAATCGGGCTGCGGCAAGACGACGGCGGGCCGGGCGATTCTTCGCCTCATCGAGCCGACATCCGGCGAGATCAGCTTCGAGGGTCGCGACGTCAGATCCATGGGCACCTCCGAGCTGCGAGCGCTGAGGCGCGAGATGCAGATCATCTTCCAGGATCCAGTCTCCTCGCTCAATCCGCGCATGAGCATCGGCGCAATCATCCGCGAGGGCCTCACGATTCACAAGCTCGCCGAGGGCGCTGCGGCAGATGCGCGCGTCAGCCAACTGCTCCAGGAAGTCGGCCTGCGACCGGAGTACTCGAACCGCTATCCACACGAGTTTTCGGGCGGCCAGCGCCAGCGCATTGGGATCGCGCGCGCTCTTTCAGTGGAACCCAAGTTCATCGTCTGCGACGAGCCCGTGTCGGCCCTCGATGTCTCCGTGCAGGCGCAGGTGATCAATTTGCTCGAGGATCTGCAGCGCGATCACGACCTCACCTACATGTTCATCGCGCACGACCTGTCGGTCGTCGAGCACATCGCCGACCGCGTTGCCGTCATGTATCTGGGGAAGATCGTCGAGCTCGCGACAGCCGACGACCTTTATCGCGAGCCGTTGATGCCGTACACGCAGGCGCTTCTCTCCGCTGTGCCAGTCGCCGATCCCAAGGCGAGGAAGGAGCGAATCCTCCTGCAGGGCGATGTTCCCTCTCCGGCGAATCCGCCATCAGGCTGCGTTTTTCATCCACGCTGTCACCATCCGGCGAAAGACGCGGCGTGCGCGGCGATCGTTCCTCCACTCGAGGAAAAAACGCCTGGACATTTCGCTGCCTGCATCAAGCAGCCCCCGACAACCGTCACCTGGGAGCAACAAAAGGAAGCTGGTGGCGTACATCCACCTGAGCGGTATCTTCCGCTCGCCGCCGTGCACGCGTAGTCGACCCTCACTCTCCGACAAATGGCCAGAGACTCGAAAGGCGTTTTTCAGCAGCCCTCGGCAGGAGCAGTAACGAGCGACGTACCACCTCCGGGATTTGGAGGAGCCAGCACGCGCACGTTCTTCGGGCAACCGGTAGGCCTCTCGACGCTGTTCTTCACCGAGATGTGGGAGCGGTTCTCCTACTACGGCATACGGCCGCTCCTCGTTCTGTTCATGACGGCCGCGCTGGCGTCGGGCGGATTCGGAATGGATCGGGCGACGGCGTCGTCGATCGTCGGCATCTACGCCGCCAGCGTGTACCTCGCGTCGCTCCCCGGCGGCTGGATCGCCGACAGGTGGCTCGGCCTGAGACGCTCGATCTGGTACGGCGGGGTGCTGATCGCACTGGGACACCTGTCGATCGCTCTCTCCATTGTCTTCGCGCAATCCGCGTTCTACATCGGGCTGGTACTCATCGTGATGGGCACCGGACTCCTCAAGCCGAACATCTCGGCGATCGTCGGTGATCTCTATCCCGAGGGCGGATCGCGCCGCGATGCCGGCTTCTCGATCTTCTATATGGGGATCAACATCGGCGCGCTGGTCGCCCCTCTCATCACGGGCATCCTCGGCGAGCGGGTGGGTTGGTCGCTCGGCTTCGGCGCCGCCGGGCTCGGTATGGTGATCGGACTCGTCACTTATCGCCTGCGCGGCGACAAAACGCTCGGCGACGTCGGCGTAATCCCTGGCTCGACTGACCCCGCCGAACATCGCCGCGTCAAGCTCTGGGCTATGAGCGGAGTCGGCGTCATTGCGCTGTTGGTTCTGCTCACGATGGCCGGGCTGATCCATATCAACGCGGTGTCGCTGGCGACGAAAATGACGTACGTCATCGTCGGGTCGGCGCTGCTGTATTTCGTCTATCTGTTCGTTGGCGGCGGACTGACAAGCGAGGAAAAAAAGCGGGTTGTCGTCATCATCCTGCTCTTCTTCTTTGCGGCGATTTTCTGGTCGGCGTTCGAGCAGGCGCCTACCTCGCTCAATCTTTTCGCCCGCGATTTTACGGATCGAGTCGTGTTCGGTTGGGAGATGCCGACACTCTGGCTGCAGGCGGCGAATTCCGTCTTCGTCATCGCGCTCGCGCCGGTCTTCGCGGCGCTCTGGATAGCTCTCGGCAAGCGCGGGAAGGCGCCATCGAGCATCGCGAAGTTCGCGTGGGGTCTGTTTTTCGCCGGTGTTGGTTTCGTGGTGATGGTATTCGCGGCGAACATTGTCATCGCGGGCGGGGGCAACGTCCGCGTTTCGTCGTGGTGGCTCGTATGGAGCTATTTCTTCCAGTCCGTCGGCGAGCTGTCACTGAGCCCAGTCGGTTTGAGCTCGATGACCAAGCTGGCGCCGATCAAGTTCAAAGGTCAGATGATGGGTGTCTGGTTCATGGCGACTGCGTTGGGCAATCTCGTGGCGGGGATTGTCGGCGGAAGCGTCGATCCGGAGAAGTTGCCCCAGATGCCGATCCTTTTCAGGCAGACGTCGATGTTCCTCTTCATCGCGGCGGTGGTCTGCGGATTGCTCGTCATCCCGGTTCGCAAGATGATGCGCGACGTGCCGGGGGGGAATCGCTAGCTCGGAACATGCGTGCGTAGTAGAGGATAACTCTCGTTGTGCAAGTTTTTGGATGGCCTGACGTCTTCTCTCTATCCAAACACCTAGACCGGGAGAACCGATGATGAGACACCTCGTTGGAATCGTGTTAGCACTGACAGCGTGCTCAATGGCAATTGCTCAGCGCGCCGTGGGAGCACAGACGGTCTCACCGGGTCCAACTGCTCGCGAGCCCGAGATTACCGCGTCCGGGCACGGAGACACCCACCTCGCTCCCACTTTTGCCGTGGTGATGATCGGAGTTACCACCCGCGCGGGAACTGCCGCCGAGGCGGCCGCCCAAAACGCGGCAAAGGTCGCGTCAACGCTGGCCGCCCTGCGACAAGCCGGAGTGGCGGTCGATGACTTGACCAATCAGGGCTACAGCATCGAGCAAGCATACGAAGAGAACGGTCGGCGGCGCGGCGGCTTCACCGCTCGCAATGCAATCCGTGCACGCATCAACGGTGTTGATCAGGTTGGAAACGTTATTGACGCAGCGGTGAACGGCGGAGCAGGCGAGATCAATTCCGTTCAGTTCGGTGCGCCGAACATCGAGGAGGCTCGTCGCACGGCCATGACCGAGGCCGTCAAGCAGGCTCGTGCCGATGCCGCCGTACTGGCGGCTGCCGCCGGCGGGACACTCGGAAGACTCATAACCCTTTCTTCGAGCAGCTCCTTTCCTCCAGGCTATGGCTCGTTTCAGCTGGAGAGCGCCGTATTAACAAGCGGGTCGTCCGTTCCGACTGTCATTTCGCCGCGAGATTTGACCGTATCGGCTCAGGCTCTTGGCCGATGGGAATTCATACCGGGCGCTTCGCGATAAGCAAAGGGCTCTTGCCAAAGGAGGCGACTATGTTGCGGAGAAGCGCATCCGTGTTGGTGCTTTTGATCGCATCGCATAGAGCGATTGCGCAGGCCAATCCAGTTCCCCCTCGCGCGCCCGAGATCACCGCGTCTGGGCGCGGTGAAGTTACGATCACACCGGATCGTGCGACCGTACTCGTAAGCGTCGAAAGTCGAGCGGCTTCCGCTGCTGCCGCGGCCTCGGACAATTCCCAGAAAATGAAATCAGTCCTGCAAGCGCTCCGCGGTGCGGGTCTCGCTCAAGGCGACATTACGACTTCGATGTACACCGTTGGTCAGGATCCGCGCAGCCTGGGGCGTGTTCCACCTGGCACCACGATGCCAACGTTTCCCATCGAATTTCTGGCGCGAAACACGGTACGAGCCAGCGTCAAGCGCCCCGACGACGTGGGAAAGGTGATCGATGCCGCTCTCGCAGCGGGCGCAACCTCCATAGCGTCGGTTCAGTTCTCTTCACCGACCACTGAAGAGGCGAGAGGAAATGCGCTCGCCTTGGCCGTCGCTCAGGCGCAACGCGATGCGAACATTCTCGCGAAAGCGTCCGGTGGCACCCTGGGCCGACTCTTGAGCATGTCATCGAGCGGAGGATCGCCCGTGATGGGGGCCGGATTTTCCGGCGATATTTATTATTCCGTCGACCGGGAGATGGCGGCGAGCGGCGCCTTCCCAACGATGATCAACTCACGCGACCTGACGGTTACCGTCACGGTATTCGGGCGATGGGAATTCATCCCTGCCACTGGGCGCTAGTGACGCGCTTACGGCCAGCTGAAGACTGACGGGGGCACCGATCTCTCACGGTTGTTGGCGATGTCACGCGGCTCGACCCGGAACATTCGCGTGACGTCGGTGACAGTGAGACGTGTTTCCCACCCGTGCCCCCTGGGTCCTCGTACGGGAAAGGCCAGATCCGCCCTGAAGGTTCGACGCGATTGCGGCGGCAAAGCGCCGAGCAAGCTTATGCCCGCCGAGGCATACACTGGAGTAGTTACGCCGAACGGCGAATCACCTGCCCATATCTTCCCCGCCTCCGCGAAACCGGCCATGGCGATCGTGGCGAGCTGCTTGTAGCGGCCAATGAGGTATCGATCCTCAACGTGGGTGACGATCCGGCGAGCTCCTCCGACGTCGGATGACCTGAACCCTCTCAGTCCTCCGTCTCGGTCAGCGAAAGTCAGCTGAAAGGGAATCCTCTGCTTCCAGCCGGCACTCCATTGGAGATCGGTAAGGAACGTATGCCGGTTTAACGGCTTGAGGTAAAGCGCACCACGCCCGTGCGCGAGCACTCCGTCCCAATTGCCCTCCTCGTCGCGACGACCTTCGCCAGAGACATCGAGCGCGGCATAGGAAATCGGCGACGCCGCGCCGAGGTACGCATCAGCGGAGCCGAACCAGTCGCGCTCGTTGCCGCGCAGGAATTTCGCGCCCTTCCCCAGCAACGTCGCGAGCTGGAAGCCGGTGCGGAGATCCTGCGTGCCTTCCAGCGCGTCGAAGCCGCTCACCCGCACGAAGTGCACGTCGCGCAGTCCCCACAACGCGTTGAGCCGCGCGGTCTGGTGCTTGGTGTACCGATTTATCAGCGCCCGACTTGTGTCGGCGACGAGAGCGGTATCGGTGACGAGAATCGGGGACGTCCCCGGACTCTCGTCCTCGAACGAGATCGAGCCACCGACCAGCGCCAGGCGTCCGAGCGGTGGTCCGATTCGCACCACGCCGCCGATATCGCTGTACGAACGCTCCAGCAGAATTGCCGCGGGATCAGCGCCGGGTCTGCGGAAGTAGAAATACCCCCTCGAGTTTCCCGCCGTGGTTCGCCACGAGATTTTTTGCAGGTCGGTCAGGAAGGGGTGACTAGCCTCGGTCGACCAATCGCTCCCCAACTCACGCCGTCCACCCTGCAGCAGGAACTGATAAGGGCGCCCCAGAAATTGATAGTCGAGCAACTTGCCGGCGTAGATGTCCCTGAAATGGGCGCCCTTTTTCCATCCGCCTTCCAGATGGATGGCGCTACCCATGAGATTGTTTTCACCGAGCTGCAGCGCGTGGACTCCAGAGCCGCCGCCGATGCCGACGCCCAGGATCAACGAGACTTCGTCTACAGTCGTGATATTCAATGTGACACCGCCCTGGCCGTCGTCATAAGCGAGGACCGTCGCGTCGGCCAGGAACGGTTGGGCCCGTAGAATGCGCTCCGACTCCGCGCGACGCACCTCGGTGCACGGATCGCCCAGCTGCAATGCCAGATAACGGCGTATCACCGTTTCCTTTGTGGTAACGTGCTGCTTGGCGGCAAATCGGCCCGCTCGTTGCCAGATTGTATTGCCCGTGATGCGGAAGGGCGGGTTCGCGTCGATGTCTATCCGAGTGATGCGCTCCCCCTTGCAGGTAACGGGCAGCCCGCTCAGACTTTGGGGCTGTGCATTTGTCGCCGAGGCCGCGGCGAGCACCAGTGCCAACGTACCCTGTCTAAGAGAGATCACTCGTGTCGTCCGCGCGCAAGCCGGTTCGAGCCTGCACAGTTGCTGTTACCGCCGGCATTCGCCCCGATGGCGATACCAGTCGTGTCCGGCTAACCGCCGCCTACGTGACCGCCCTCGAAAATGCAGGGCTCATACCACTGATAGTTCCGCCACTCTCGAACCCTGACGCCGCATCGGCGGTTCTCGACTCCGTCGCGGGTCTCGTGCTCACAGGCGGAGAAGACGTCGACCCAGCGCGCTACGGCGAAAAGCGCCACGAAAAAGTACTTTCAGTCAACCCCGCGCGCGATGCGACCGAAGCCGCGTTAATCCAGGAGGCGAAGGAGCGAGGCACACCGGTTCTCGCGATCTGTAGAGGCATTCAGATCCTGAACGTCGCGCTCGGCGGAACGCTGGTGCAGGACATTGCGACGCAGTGCAAGACCGACATCTCACACGACGAGGATACCGCGCGGGATGAGCGGTCCCACGAGATCTCCGTCGAGCCCGGCTCTCTGATCGCCGACGCGATTGGAACCGAACACGCTCGCGTGAATTCTTTCCATCATCAGTCGGTCAAGCGCGTCGCCGATGGTATGCGCGTCACAGCACGCTCTCCCGACGGAGTCATCGAAGGAATGGAATCCACTGACAAGGACTGGTGGGTGATGGCCGTGCAATGGCACCCCGAAGAGATGACCGATTCGGCCGAACCATGGGACCGGGGACTGTTCAAGGCGTTCGCGCGGAAGCTCCAGCCGTAGTGGAGCTTCCCCGGATTCTTCACGTCGATTCCGGGCGTAGTTGGCGCGGCGGCCAGCGTCAGGTATTTCTGCTCGCCACGGGCTTGCGCGACCTCGGCTATCGGACGCTGATCGTCGCTCCCACTGGTTCGCCGCTCATTAAACGCGCCGAGCATGCGGGACTTCCTACTTATCGGCTCACCCTTCGGAGCGAGTGGGACATTCGCGCCGCGCGTGAATTGCGCGCGGTCGCTGGCGAGTGGAATGCCAGCATCGTCCACGCCCACGACGCTCGCTCTCATTCGATCGCGAGAATCGCGCTCCTCGGAAAACGAAAGACGCGCCTCGTCGTGACGCGTCGCGTCGCGTTCCCGCCGAAACAGATCCGTCTCAAATACCGCTACGGCGTCGACGCATTCATTGCGATCTCGGAGGCGGTGAAGACAGCCATGGTGAAAGCCGGAGTTCAGGCCGACAAAATCGAAGTCGTTTACTCCGGAGTTCCCGCGCCGCAGGTGAAGCGCCCGCGCAACTGGAGGCGAGAGCGGGGCTGGCCACCAACGGCCGTCATCTGTGGCATCGTCGGCGCGATGACGCAGGAGAAGGGCCTGGATATGGTCGCGGGGATCGCGCGTCGACTCCCGGGAGAGGTATTCCGACGGACGCGCCTCGTCCTGCTCGGCGGCAAAGGAAAGGGTGGAACGACTGTCTCCGGGGTTGAGGGTTTCGACGCCGGATTCGTGGAGGAGATTCACGACGCGGTGTCGGGCATCGATGTTCTCTGGCATCCCGCCAGGTCGGAAGGCCTGGGCACATCGGTCATCGATGCCATGGCTCTCGGAATTCCGCCAATCGCTTTCGCAGTCGGTGGTTTACCAGAGGTGATCGAAGATGGGAAGAGCGGCCTGCTCGTACCCGCTGGTGACATCGGCGGTTTTGTTCGCGCTGCCGCGGCTCTGATCAGCGATGATGGACTTCGCAACCTCCTGGGCGAAGGCGCGAGGCTGCGCGCGCGTGAATTTGACTCCAAGCGCATGATCGAACGGACTGCTGAGGTGTACAATCGGGTGCTGGCGGGGTAGCGGGTATTCGCCCGCCTCTTCTATCTTGCGTGTGCGCCTGCCTGCAGTCACCCCAAGCACCGGAATTGAATTGCTCTACATCTGTATCCCGACCTACAACGAGGGCCAGACCATAGGTGTGCTCCTGTGGCGCATTCGCCGGGTTTTTCAGGACTACTCTCGCGAGTACGAGATCATCGTCTATGATGACGCCAGCACGGATGGCACGCACGAGACCCTGAGCCCGTATGCCGAGGTGATCCCGCTCACGATTTTGCGCGGAGAACGTCGGGAGGGATACGGAGCCGCCCTCGACAAGCTCATTCGCGAAGTCTCGCGCCGCACCCGCTACGCTCGGCGCGATGCCCTGATAATGATGCAGGCAGATTTCACCGACCAGCCGGAACACATTCCGGAGCTGGTGAAGAGGTTCGAGGGAGGGGCGGATATCGTGGCTGCGCGCCAGGAGATGACCGAAGCGCCGGCACCGGTGCGCAGGCTGCACCGCTTTGCGGACTGGATGCAGCGGATGGGACTCCTGAAAACCGATGCCGCGGACCCGTTCACGACCTTTCGCCTCTATCGCATCTCGGTTCTGCGGGAGCTGATCAAAACGCTCGGCGACAAGCCTGCGGTGACGAGCGGCGGCTGGGCCGCCAATATGGAGCTTCTGTTGAAAGCGCGTCCATTCGCGCGGCGAATCGAGAACGTCGACCTCGCGCCGAGATACGATGTGCGCATACGCGAAACCCGGGTTAGGCCGGTCGCGGACGCCTTTGCTCTCGTGCGATTCAGTCGCAAGGCGCGGCTGCTCGCTGCTCCAGCAGGAGGTGCGGCGTGACGCGCTATTTCACCCGCATGGCTGTTCTTCTCGCTGCTGCCGCTACGACATCCGCCGCGCAGTCGACGCCCGCCACGACTGCGGCTACGGTCGTCGCGCCGACGACGAAGCGTGCCAAGGTGCCATTCGGGGCCGGCGAGCGAATGGAGTACGACGTGAAGTTTGGCGCGCTGAGAGTAGGGAGCGCCCACATGGAGGTCGTGGCCCTCGACAACCTGCGCGGCCGTCCAGCCTGGCACACCGCCTTCTGGGTGCAGGGCGGAAACTTCCTCTACCGCGTCAACGACGTGTACGAGAGCTGGATGGACGCCGAGACGTTGTCGTCTCTGAGGTTCGTGCAGGAGCTCGAGGAAGGCGGGAAGGAAATCGAGCGCCGATACGAGATCTATCCCGAGCGCGCGATTTTCGTTCAGACCTCGAAGAAGCCGGCGCTGGAGGAAAAAAGCGTCACCCAGCCTTTGGACGACGGCTCGTTCCTGTATTTCCTCCGCACACTTCCGCTCACGGTCGGCCAGACATATTCCTTTGACCGTTACTTCCGCCCTGATCGGAACCCGGTCCGAATCACAGTGGTCCGGAGAGAGCGCATCACGGTTCCGGCCGGAACCTTCGATGCCATCGTCATCCAACCGACGATCAAGACAAAGGGAATTTTCTCTGAAAATGGCCACGCCGAGATCTGGCTCTCCGACGACGACAGGCGGATCATGCTGCAGCTGAAATCGAAGTTGTCCTTCGGCTCACTCAATCTTTATCTCAAGTCCTACTTCCAATCGCCGAATCCGTAGGCGGTAACCGCGGTCCCCGGTCGCGACGATCCAAAGCGACGGGGACAAAAAAAGGGAGCGCGCCTTCCGAGCAGATCGCGGAAGCTGATCTCTCAAAAGTCCGCACCGTTCCAATCGAACGGCGCCCCAACAAAGTCGCCGCCGCCGAATTCGCGTCCGCTCCGGGAAGCGACCGCAGCTTCGCAGCATTTCTGAAATCGCTGCCTCATGTTCTCGTCGCAAAGGATTTTCTCAGCGTCGTGAGCGCCATCGCAACCGCCGCCCGGAAAAAGCGCGCCGTCGTAGTGATGCTGGGCGGCCACATCGTGAAAACCGGGCTGGCGCCATTGCTCATCGAGCTGATGAACCGCCGCGTGATAACGCACCTTGCGATGAACGGCTCGGCGGCAATTCACGATTATGAGATCGCCCGTTTCGGCGCCACCTCTGAAGATGTAGCCCGCGGACTTGTCGACGGAACGTTCGGCATGGCCGAGGAGACCGGGCGCGGCATGAACGAGGCGTTCGCCGCGGGAATGAAAAACGGATGGGGAATGGGTGAGGCACTCGCACGCGAACTCGACAATCTCTCTCTGTCGAATGGTGAGCTGTCCGTGCTTCTCGCCGCTCAGCGGCTTGGAATTCCCTGCACCGTTCACGCGGCGATCGGCGCCGAGATAATCCACCAGCATCCGGCGGCGAGCGGCGCGGCGATCGGCGACACGAGCCACCGCGATTTCCGCCGTCTCGCCGCGGCTCTGCCCGCGCTACACGATGGTGGTGTCGTTCTCAACCTCGGCAGCGCGGTGATAATGCCGGAAGTGTTTCTCAAAGCTCTGACGATCGCGCGAAATCTCAACGCGGGAAAGCCGACCGGATTCACGACCTGTGATCTCGACATGCAGCGTCACTACCGTCCGCGCGTAAACGTCGTCCAGCGGCCGACTCAGGGGAGCGGAAAGGGGTACGAGATAACCGGGCACCACGAGATCATGGTGCCGTTGCTTACCTGGGGTGTGATCGAGGCGCTTGATTCGGCGTAGGGATCTCTTCGCTGCGTCGGCATCCACAGAACCAAAGCGGGGAGCTGTTAGCGTTCCAGCTAATCGCTTGGAGCTCTCATACTGGCGTTTGAAACGCGCGCGGATCTGTCATCAGAGCGCGACGTCGAGTGCTCGAGGAGGTCCGTGATTGCGCGACGCTACAGCGCTGTACGCCAACGGAAAAGCTCTCAGCGATTGGCTGCAACGCTGAGAGCTCCTTGCTTCAGTACTGTGGATGCCGGAGAAAAGTGATGATCTCTCCCCAGCAGTTTTTTAGTAGCGGGTGAGCCTCGTCCCCGCAAACTTCTCGCGTAACCGCGCCGCCGTTCCCGGGCTCAGGACCCTGATCCCGAAGTACAGAAGCCCACCGACGATGAGTACTTTGACCGCGAGTCCCACGATGAAAAAAGTGAGACCGACGAGTCCACCAAAAAGCTTGAACACCATGCCCACGGCAAAGAGGCCCAGCATGGCAAATAGGCCGATCATAAAGATGGCGCGTAACATGACGTTCTCCGAAACGGTGACAGTTATCCCTACGATACACCGGTCCCGGATGTTTCACGAGGGGAAATGCGAGCGGAGGGAAGGCTGAAGGGAGAGGTAATCGTCGTCGGCGGAGGTCTGATCGGGCTCGCGACAGCCGCCGCCCTCGCGGAACGAAAAGTCTCCGTCACGCTGATCGGTGAACGACGCCTCGGCGAGGCCTCCCCGGCTGCCGCCGGGATGCTTGCTCCGTCCGTCGAACGGGCTCCCGGCCCGGCTCATGATTTCGGGATCGCCGCGCGGGATCGATACCCGTCGTACGTTGATTTCCTGGCCGACCGAGTGGGCGTACGGGTCCCTCTCAATCGGCTCGGCATCCTCCAGGTCGCGCTCAGCGAAAAGGGAATAAAGGGTCTGAAAAAGACCGCGCTCCCGACCAGCAGCTGGCTGAACGCAAAGGAGCTGCACGACCTGGAGCCGGCGCTTTCCCACGGTTTGGGAGCTGTGCTCAGCCCCGACGATGGGGCCGTCGACAACACGATTCTGGTCGCGGCGCTCGAGGCTCTCTGCGGCGCCAGCAATCGCATCACCAGAACCGCGGGCGGCGTGATTTCGATCGACCCGAAACAGGACTCATGCACCGTGCGAACCGAATCGGGCGATCGATACACCGCGCGTCGTGTAGTCATCGCCGCCGGCGCGTGGGCAGGGCAAATATCCGGCGCTCGTTTCGCCCGCGCCGTCTCACCCGCACGTGGACAGCTCGTGTCGTACCCGACGTCTCCACTCAGGCACGTAGCGTATGGGCCCAGCGGCTACGTGGTGCCGCGCGGAAATCTTACGATCGGCGGCAGTACGATGGAGAACGTTGGATTCGATGCAAGCACGACAACAGACGGAGTGAAAAAAGTCCGCGCTGCGTCGGAAGAGATTTGCCCGACACTCGCCTCCTCGCTGGGGACCCGGGCGTGGGCAGGGCTGCGTCCGATCACCCCCGACATGCTCCCCATTCTTGGACCCGATCCGGAGAACCCTTCGGTCCTCTACGCCTGCGGTCATTCGCGCAATGGCGTGCTCATGGCCCCCCTAACGGGGGATTTAATGGCCGATCTCGTGACAGAATCACCACTTAGCCACGACCTGGCACAATTTCGCCCCGACCGTTTTTGATGTAGATTGCCTGAGCTCGACGGATTCTCCTCCCCGCGAGCCGCCAACGATGCCAGACACTCTCTATCAGATCATGGGGCGTCACCGCGCCGAGCCGCTCCCCGAGCGAAAACCCTCGTGGCTCAAGGTCAAGGCGCCCGGTGGACCCAACTATATGCGGCTCAAGCACTTGATGCGTGAGCTCGACCTGCATTCCGTCTGCGAAGAGGCACATTGCCCGAACGTCGGCGAGTGTTGGGACCACGGCACTGCGACCTTCATGATCCTGGGCGATGTCTGCACCCGCAATTGCGCCTACTGCGCCGTCGCCCATGGGCGTCCGCCAAAATACGACATCGCCGAACCGCACCGGGTAGCAAAAGCAATCGCAGAGATGGGGCTGCAGCACGCGGTGATAACGTCGGTGGATCGGGATGATCTGCCCGATTTCGGTGCCTGGGTTTTCGCGGAGACGATTCGCCAGATTCACGAGAAAATTCCCGGCTGTTCAGTCGAGGTTCTGGTCCCCGATTTTCAGGGGAACGAGGACAGCATTCGCGCGGTTCTGGATGCGCGTCCGGAGATCTACAATCACAACACAGAGACAGTCCCCCGCCTCTATAAGAAAGCACGACCCGGCGGACGCTATTCACGGGTCATGGAGATCTTCCGCTTCGCCAAGCGCATCGCGCCCGACATTCCCACCAAGACCGGGATGATTCTCGGTATGGGTGAGACAATCGAAGAGGTCGTCGCCGTGATGCGCGATCTCCGCGAAGTCGACGTCGACATCCTTACCCTCGGCCAGTACCTCCGACCGTCCGACGCGCACATCACGCTCGATCGCTACTACACTCCGCAGGAATTCAGACAACTGTACGAGATTGGAATGGATATGGGATTCAGGCACGTCGAGTCAGGTCCGCTCGTGCGCTCCAGCTACCACGCGTGGGAGCAGGTGCAGGCGGCCGGCGTATGAGCACGGAAGCCAAGAAGGCTCCCCCCGCTGAGAAGCGGAATGAGAAGGGTGCGCCGGGCAACAATGGCGAATCCGCACCAGCGAAGGATCTCGCCGCGACGACTCCGGAGATCCGGCGCGAGCTGCTTCATTCGATGATGCTGCAGCGTCGCTTCGAGGAGCGCTGCGCTGAAGCGTACGCGCTTGGCAAAATCGGTGGATTCTGCCACCTGTATATCGGACAGGAAGCGATATCCGCTGGAGTGATGTCGATGATCCGTCCCGACGATTACGTGATCACCGCTTATCGCGACCACGGTCAGGCGCTCGCTCGTGGCGTGAGTCCGCGCTCGGTCATGGCGGAGCTGTTCGGCCGGGACACGGGTTGTTCCGGCGGCAAGGGCGGATCGATGCACATCTTCGATGCGAAGACGAACTTCCTTGGCGGGCACGGCATCGTTGGTGGTCACGTTCCGATCGCCGCCGGTGTCGGCTTCGCAATCAAGTATCGCCGCGGCAATCAGGTGTGCGTCTGTTTCTTCGGGGAAGCGGCCGTCAACATCGGCGCGTTTCACGAGGCTCTGAATCTGGCTTCGCTCTGGGATTTGCCCGTCATCTTCATCATCGAGAACAATCGTTACGGCATGGGCACGGCGATCTCGCGCTCGACGGCGAACGAAGACGTGCTTGTCCGCGCGAAGGGCTATCGAATGGAAGGAGAGTCTGTCGATGGCCAGGACGTGTTCGCCGTGCGCGAGTGTATGGCGCGTGCGACCGAGCGGGCTCGAAAGGAAAAGCGGCCGACGCTTATCGAGATGAGGACCTACCGCTTCATGGGTCACTCAATGTCCGACGCGGTGAGCGGCACATACCGCACGAAGGACGAGCTGGAAGAGAACATGAAGCGCGACCCCATTCTCGTGCTGCACAACAAAATCTACGAGTCGGGCGAGCTCACCGAAGGCGAGATGCACAAGATCGACGACGAAGCGAAGGCAATCGCCCAAGATGCGTGGGATTTTGCTGACGCCAGCCCCGAGCCGCCGCTCGAGAAGCTGTACACGGACGTCTACGCGGACACGACGTCCTGATGGCAGTCCTCACCTATCGTGACGCGTTAACCCAGGCTCTCCGCGAGGAGCTGCAGCGCGACGACCGCGTTTTCCTCATGGGCGAGGAAGTCGCGCAGTACAACGGCGCGTACAAAGTCTCCAAGGGTCTGCTCGACGAATTCGGCCCAATGCGAATCGTCGACACGCCGATCACCGAGCTCGGCTTCGCCGGCGTGGGCGTCGGCGCGGCGATGGTCGGGCTTCGGCCGATCGTCGAGTTCATGACCTGGAACTTCGCGCTCCTCGCGCTAGACGAAGTGGTAAACGCCGCCGCGAAAATGCTCTACATGTCGGGCGGACAGTTCAAGATGCCGATGGTTTTCCGCGGCCCGAACGGCGCAGCGCTCCAGCTGAGCGCGCAACACTCGCAGGCGTGGGAGAGCTGGCTCGCTCACATCCCAGGGCTCAAGGTCTGCACGCCCGGCACGCCGGCTGACGCCAAGGGACTCCTCAAGTCCGCGATCCGCGACGACAACCCAGTCGTGTTTCTCGAGGGCGAGATGCTCTACAACACCAAGGGCGAAGTTCCTGACGGCGACCACATCGTCCCGCTCGGCGTTGCGGAAGTCAAGCGCCAGGGCGATCACTGTTCGGTGATCACTCACGGGAAAATGGTGCTCGTGGCGATGCGCGTCGCGGACGATTTGGCAAAGGAAGGAATCAACATCGACGTTGTCGATCTACGCACCGTGCGCCCGATCGATGTCGAGGCGATCTCCCGCTCTGTTCAGAAAACGAACCGCGCCGTGGTCCTCGAGGAGGGTTGGGAGATCTGTGGAATGGGATCGCAGGTCGTCGATTTCATCCAGCGAGAATGCTTCGACGATCTCGATGCGCCAGTGCTGCGCGTGCATCAGGAAGATGTGCCGATGCCCTACGCCAAGAACCTCGAGAGAGCGGCGAAGCCCGACGCCGGCAAGACGATCGCGGCGATCAAGAAAGTCATGTACCTCGACTGAGCGACTATGGCAACGAAAGTCACGATGGAAGCGCTTTCGCCGACGATGGAAGAAGGCCGCCTCGTCAAGTGGACAAAAAACGAGGGCGATCAGGTCAAGTCCGGAGATGTGCTCGCCGAGGTGGAGACCGATAAGGCGGTGATGGAGCTAGTCGCGCGCGGAGATGGTGTGCTTCGCAAACGTCTGGCGAATGAAGGAGATGCGTCCCCCGTCGGAACTCTGTTGGCGGTGATCGCGGCTCCGGATGAGAATATCGATTCGATCGTTGGATCAGCCGTGCCGGCTGCCGCGCCCGCAGCATCTTCCGCTCCCGCGGCGGCGGCACCGTCGGCGCGTCCCGCCCCGTCGCCGACGCAGGCTCAGAGCCCGCCTTCAACTCCTCCACCGCAACAGGCCGCAGCCACCCCGAGCGTCGCGCCGCCGCGACCCGCCGCTCCAAGACCGCCAGCGCCGCCCGCCGCTCCGCGCGGAAACGGATCGGCGCAAGCGGCCGCGCCCTCCGCTCCGGGCGGACGTCAACGGTCCTCACCGCTCGCGCGCAGGCTCGCCAACGAGAGAGGAATTCAGCTTGGCGCGGTGCAAGGAACGGGACCAGGCGGCCGTATCGTCAAGCGTGACGTCGAGAACGCGAAGGCTGCCGGTGGCGGCGCCGCGCGTTCCGCTGCTGCCGACAGGCTCGCTACTGAAGGTGACTTCAAGGACGTCCCGCTCACGCAGATCAGAAAAACGATTGCGCGACGCCTCGCCGAATCGAATGGGCCCGTACCAACCTTCTTCCTCACGGCCGAATACGATGCGACCCGCGGCGCGGAGCTACGCACGCAGCTGCTGGAAATGGGCGAGCAGTACAAGGTCTCCTTCAACGACATCGTCATCAAAGCAGTAGCGCTCTCTCTCGCGGAGCACCCCGAGGTGAACGCGCACTGGCTCGGCGACAAGATTCGTCACTTCAACAGAATCCACGTCGCGATGGCTGTCGCGGTCGAGGACGGCCTCATCACGCCGGTCCTGTTTGATGCCGACCGGATGACACTCTGGGAGATCTCCGAGAAAGCCCGCGAGCTCGCGAAGAAGGCGCGCGAACGGAGGCTGATGCCGGAGGAATACACTGGCGCCACATTCACCGTGTCGAACCTCGGCATGTTCGGCATCGATCAGTTCACCGCGATCATCAATCCGCCCGAAGCGGGGATCCTCGCCATCGGCGGGGTAGAGGAGAAACCGGTCGTCATTGAAGGCCAGCTGGTGGTCCGCGAACGCATGCGCGTCACGATGAGCTGCGATCACCGGGCTGTCGACGGCGCTACTGGCGCGAAATTCCTTCAGACAGTCAAGCGCTACATTGAGAATCCGCTCAGCCTGATTATCTAGAGGACTCATCTCAACGGCTGCGGACTAAAACCTGAGGACTGCGGGCCAACTGCTACTACGAACCGCAGACTAACTGCGGATTGGGGAGCTAACTGCGAATCGAGGGACTAGTCCGCAGTTCGTAGTTAGTGTCCCAATTCGCAGTTAGTCTGCGATCCGCAATTGTAGTTGGCCCGGTACTCCGCAGCCATTAGTCCGCAGTGCTCAGATGTTAGTCAGCAGTCGAAAGTCCGTTAACTAGATTTACTTGAACTTTAAAACGACCCAAGAAAAGAAAATGGCCAGTTATGACGTGATCTTCATTGGCGGTGGGCCCGCGGGATACGTGGGCGCCATTCGCGCGGCACAGCTTGGAATGTCCGTGGCAGTAGTCGAGCGTGAGGGCCTCGGCGGAACGTGCGTCCTCTGGGGCTGCATCCCCGCCAAGGCACTCCTCGAATCAGCATCGCTCGCGACCAAGGTCTCCAAAGCCAAAGAGTTCGGCATCACGGTCGGCGATGTCACCCTCGATTACGGCGTCGCGATGAAGCGCTCCCGCGCGGTTAGTACCCAGAACTCCAAGGGCGTCGAATTCCTGTTCAAGAAGAACAAGATCACTTGGATCAAGGGAGTCGGCAAAATCGTCGGCAAGAATTCGGTTTCGGTCAAGATCGACGGCAAGGACGAAAAACACGAAGCCAAGAAGGCGGTTGTCGTGTGCACGGGATCACGAGTCAAAGGCCTCCCACAGATCGGACTCGAGCTGAACAAGACCACCGTCATCTCCTCCGACGAAGCCTTGATCCTAGAG
>Ga0209488_10001306_pt1 | contig 21319 bp, 26 predicted proteins | sample Rivendell_Oct201_8_FD_188349 | JGI IMG/M metagenome (GOLD analysis project Ga0209488, IMG submission 188349) | Vadose zone soil microbial communities from the Eel River Critical Zone Observatory, Northern California, USA -... | ecosystem: Environmental > Terrestrial > Soil > Vadose zone >...
GCATCCCCAATATATCAAAGTCCATGGGTGCCGTCCGACACTCACGCACAAAGATCTCGGCAGAGGGAATTGAAGGTTTTGGTTGGCGCTATCTGTGCGTGAACACGATGTTCTATCAGGTATAGGCTTCCTCACCTTTATCTTACTCGCAAAAGCAAGTAGCTCGCTAACGTACGCGCGGACCTTGTGACAGTAAGACAGGTCACTTACTTCCCGCTGTCATGAAATACAACGGGGACGTACCTCATCGTGCTCGCTAGATAACTCGGCCCACACACGTTCAACTGCCTGATCCACCCACCCAGAGAATTTCCAGTTTTGCTCTTCGTAAAAGGCTCGGAAAAAGCACAGCGCTTTGACAGCATTGAGTGACGATTCACCGTTGTAATCCGTAGAGTAGAACTCCTGGACAAGGTAGTCGACGAGGGCTTGATATCGACGAGGATCTCGTTTGTGAAACATGTACTACTATCTGTCAGAACAAGGAGGGACGTGCAACCTAGACGACCTACTTCTAGGAACGACATCCAAACGGGCAATGTGTCGGTTTTGATTCTGCTACCAAATGTAGTTTTTAATAAAGGCATGGCCCAATCCCAAAGCTCTTTCTGGCTGTGCATTGGCCAATGCTTGGCACCTGTGTTCTTTCAGATGGGTGAAGCCTACAGAAGGAAACACTTACCATTCAACAGACCTGCCAGGAACTCAGCGGCTCCCCTCTGTTTGTTCTGGTCGGGATTTTGGATCAACTCTTCAATCAGGGTTTGGAGATGGGCAAATGATTCGTTCTCTAATAGCTGAACTAACGTTTGGAGGTAAGGTATATGCCAAGATCTTTGGCGTCAAAGTAGACATACCGATCGATTTGATGGAGGCAACATTGTCTGAAGAAACCACTTCGGAGTGCGTTTCGGAGCTGAAGTGTATCGAGAGATTCCTCCAGAAGGAAGAATCGCTCGCCGCTTCTCTCACAGCAGAGATAGCTGCTTCACTCTCCGGATCCCATGGCGTCAGCGATGGTTTAGATACGTGAGGGCAGGTGTAAGCCACAAACGAGTCGTTCCAGGCGATCCATCCGCTCGTGACATCTTCGATCAAGAGGCTGGGACAAACACAAGTCGCTCGACTGGTATTTTTGGGATTAGAGACGGAACTCACGTATTTGATCCGGCTTTTATAAGATCAACAGGACCCTGGAATTGGGCAAGAAAGTCGCGCGTGAAGTCATGAGATGGCTCCGCAATTGCGACCGACTGCTTAAGCGGATTGTTATTTTGCTCGAAAATGAGGTCGACTGGCCCCTGAGCGAAGGTCCGTAATTTTATGTAACGGACTGCCTTCATCACAGCTCTCTGAGAGTACTACAAGCCTGTCAGATCACGCACAGGTGGGATCAATGTCACCTACGTAACGCTGAACGGTGGGGTCGGTTAAGCCTGTACCAAAGATACGGAGAACTAGAGAATACGTACCAAAGAGGGGTGATTATCATAGCTCTTCTCAAGGAAATGTCTCATATGGGGGCCAGAAACAGGCACATCTTTCCTGACCAAAGTCCGCAGACATCGACAAGCAAAGATAGCATAGCGCCAGTGAGTGGACTTCGCTTGAGCAATTTCGAGAATTAATGAAGTCTGTCGTTCTATCAGTGCAAGCTCCCTCAGGCAAGGCACATCCGCAGACCGTCTCCTTGACTTGCTCTTCGCACAACTGAATGCGACTTATCCGCTGCTCTCTGCAGCGATCAATCAACAATCCCTCTTTTGCACCTAATCGCAACTTGGCACGAAATTTAGCTAACGCTTCTTCTATGCGTGGGTAATAGACTTCATAGACGTGAAAATTCGGTTCAACAAAGCTATTTATTCCTGTGGAAGAAGTGAAGGATGTTCCCGCGGGTGTGGGGACTGTGCATACCATTTTCGCAAACGGACGAAACAGCGCCCTGTATGGACGGCTACCATTTTTTCATTAGACTACCGCAAGACAATTCGATGCATGGGGATACCTTCTCATTAGCCTGACATCCGAATAGTTTCTTGAGCAGTCCCGCAGCCAGCGTAGGTTCTAGACAGGGGTTGGACCTATTCCCGTACAGCCTGAGCACCAACGACTTACCAGACATCGCGTACTTGACTTGAGGACATTTCAACTAGTCAAAAAATCTCCTGCCAGTGGTACAACTCACCAAACATGCTAGAATTTAATGTCCACAATGCCCCTTTCATCCGGTCGTCTTCCGTACCGGGTTCCAAAGCCGCGTATATCAGGGGAAGACAGCGTCTGCGAATTCCATCGTAGGCCTCCGATACAGATTAGTAATACTGATGGGTCGCGTAGCAAGTTCCCATACCCCGCAGAGAGAGTCCAATAACGACTGACTGGACCTGTGAAAGTCGTGAGAATCTTCGCGGTCATTGATTCATAAACCCGTACTCTCGCACTAAGGATAGTTAGAGTTAGCATGCATTCAAAACCTCACCGTAACACTCACCAGTGGCATAGTTCCAAAGTGCCCACTCTGTGACATCATCAATGAGTTGATCATCAGCCAATGTGCGCCTCCTTTCAATGGAGTTCCATCTTAGCCGGGCCGTGTGATAGAGTCTTTTTGAAGATCCGTATCAGTTGAGGCATGTTGAGCCCTGTCGGGCACTCACCGAGCGCGCCGTATAAAGACCGCTCGTGGCCATGTCTTCTGCTTCGTATATTGCCGTGCATAATTCAGCTCCGATCCGTAGCGCTCTAGTTGGACGTAATAACTGTACGTGTCTCAGTGATCAGGGAGTGGGCGCGGGTGAGGGATAATCTAACCTATCTTTGCTGTCGCCGTATTCCAGTAAATAAGTACGGATAGACTCTATCTAGAGGACGGAATGTACACTCTCAGAGGGGAAGTCGCCATGACGGCAATCAGCTCACCAAAGCGTGGACAGCATCGACAGTGTTCTCTTCCCCTTGTTGGCGTAACGACACAGATGCCTCGTGCAGGAGTTTGCCAAAGCGTTGCCGCAGGGCTAAGTAGTATCGAGCACGCGGGTCTTGAAGGTCCGTGATAGCAAAGCCTGAATTAATAGGCTCTATGGGAGCAATCATCTCTGGGATTTCGTGCCTAATTCAAAGTAAGACGGGAATCACAAGACAGGAAGCAGGAATTACAGGATATCACTTGTCTCTAGGGCATATTGTTGGTCCTCTTCGGTGAGGATCTCCTTGACCAGTGTAGGCACCCCTGAAAATGCGTAGCGGACAAAGCTCAAATACCTAATTCCCGTCCTCTGTTAATGGGGCAACGGGATCTCGGTAATGTGATGATGCTGACCGACAAAAGTCATTTCGCCATATGCCATCCCTGGGAACACCTATTCCATAACGATTGAGACATATCCGTGAGTTGGAGGTTACGACACAATACATGCCTGGTTTCAGGAGGTTTTCCAGCCTTTCTAGTGTTGGCTCAACTATTTCCTTAAATATCTCCAATGCAAAATCCAGCTCCTCGTCGTCTGGTACGTGCCACGAAACCTAACACACATAATACCTTAGGCTGTAGTCGATAGAGTGCATGCGTACCGTGACCTCCTCAGCGGTATAGAGTTTTCCCCAGTATTTGTGATGGTCGTAACGGAACTCTGGTTAAAGATCTAGTTTGAATACATGCCAGCGCAAGTAGCAGTTACCTTCGCTATCCCACTCCTCGCGGTTCACAAATCTGTCTTCTAGAGGATATGTATGCGTCAAGGTCAGGAGCAGGCTAGAGAGAAGTTTGCCACTCCAAGAAAAGCCACGTTTTGAGAACGTCTTGTCACGGAGACGCTTGAGCAGAGGCACGAATTGACTCTTGTATTTCAGGACCTGCCCACCTCGTCAGCCCCCTTCACATTTCGAATATTTTCGACGTACTGCCTTGCCATCACTATCACTTTGATTAGATGTTCGAAATCACAGTTCGACAAAAGACTTACTTGAACATGGCGCCTCGTAAGACGGCCAGATCTGGAGGACCGGCGTCAATGAAAGAAAGGCGTGAAAACTAAATCTTTTCATACTCCAATGAAAGGTCGCATCGGAAGGTAAAGGGGTAGAAAAGGTCGAAGTTGTTCGGGTCGAGCTCGCTCCATTTTCAAGCTCAACGTCGATATTGCGTATACAAAAGGGAACGAATTTAGCCAAGGTCTTTGCGGGATGCGCATTCGCGACGCATTCTACAAGCTGATGAACGGCCCGGACCGCATTTGGTCGCACGTTATTGCTAGCATAATCGAAGATCATATTGAGTACAAGATCAAATAGGGAGTCCGACAAGTGAATGCAGATTTGACTGCATGCAATTGTAACGGCATCCACCAACTGTACTGAGAACAAGGGCTACGTTTCAGCTGGCTAGTAATGAGAGTGTTCTAGCTAACCTTCTGTTGTGCCACCGGCTTCCTCGGGTAGATTGTCGAAAAGAAGGATGACTCTCCGAATGAAGCTAGCAATCCAATCCGGAAAGCCCGCAGTAGACTCCCTCAATAAAGCGTCTTCCTCGTCCGTGGAAAGTAGAGGGCCATCGTTTAGCTCAACTTCAATGTTCCCATCACCGAAGGAAGTAAGAAATCCGTTTGGGACGTCAATGTTTGGCGGTGTGCTAGAGTCTACGTCAGCCGACATGGTGATGCTTCTCGAAGTCAAATCTCCAAATTTGATGTATGGGGAGACTTCTATAAGGAAGGTTGTCGTGCAGAGCTGTATAACCCAAGTCGTCACCGTGAAGACATGTAATCGAAAGAAAGTAGCTTATCCTACCGTTTTTGACGGATCGTTCTATCAGACTCATCAGCATGCTGCGTTATGAAAATCACTGCCGGCTACATACGAGATCAATCCCTGGGATCAATAAGTGTAAAATGGGGACCAAGTACTTTGCCCCTGGGTGATGCACCTCTCTGGACACGAGTGCCGGAGCAATGGCTCCCAATGCTTTAATTACGGCAATCGTCCGTTGGGTCTGCTCATAATTCTGTGAACATCCCAATATCAATTTTAAAATAGTCACTTACCTCGACTAGAGTTTCGAGGGAAGGAACAGCTCTTTCTAATATGGGATAGAGTATGAGGTCAGGTTCCATGAGACTCATCCACTTTAGGCAGCTAGATATATTGCTGGACGTTGTTGAATCCTCGGAGAACATTGCAAGTAGCGCGACTGTGCGAAAGCTCTTCACGAGCTCACGTTTCATTGCTCGTGAAAGACGGCGATGCTGGGGTACAGATCAAGATAATGTCAATAAGATAAGTAATACTAGTGGCAGATATGGCCAACCATTGGAGTTTTGCAATCAGGGTGCCGTTCTTCATGCCACCCTAAGGATTAATGATAAGCCAAGCGCTCAGGCAGAAAGGGAAAAGTTACGTTTGTTGAACTCATACGCGACGTATTTGATAAATGCGGTCAACTGCGTGTAGCTCACTCAGTCCCACACTTAAAAGAAGAGATCGCGAGATGGTATATAAGACATTGGACATACATCAGCGGTCCATGCCCCCGAGTTCGAGGGATGGAAGAAACTTTCAGTGGAGGCAATTAACTTCACGAGTGAGTCCAGAGCTTTTGAGCCGCCAACATAGCTCTTGAGGCTCAAGAAGGGGAGCTTCCCGAGAGGTGCTGCTAGGTAATCACCTACAGAGCTACTCTGGTGGCGAGGGGTGTTCATTCCGGACGCAAAAGGTGTCCCGAGAGGAGTGGGGGCACTAGACGGTGCAGTAGGAAGCCCGTCCGGGGCCATGGAATAGACGATGATACGCGCCAACGAAGCTTGAGGATATCAGATCCCGCAAGGAAGTATGAGCTGAGAAAGACTAACCAATCCGCCAAGTGGCCTTTGGAAGGCGACCGATCTCAAAACCCGCCTGGTTATCGGCAGAAGGGCCCGTGGTTAGGGATCCCGAGTCCGCGAGTGGGATTTCTGATTGTGGCCAACTTTTCATGAAACATACATCCAACGGGATTCAGGGAGACACCAACCCATAGACGCCAAGCACTTGCACATAAGGAAATGCCAGTCGTAATCGGCAAATATGCCGACGTCCTTGAAAATGCCATTCCAAAGGCCGGTGCTGCCAAGGTCGTCCTTGTCCCAATTCGGTCTGCCTTCATTCACTGACCTTGCGTCGTCAGGTATTTCGTCGATTTTTTTGGGATCACTGATTGTGGGGTCCACATGCATTTCGGTCAGTTGGGCCAGGAAGTGGAGCATGCGCTCATCGAACATATATGAATTGACAGACTCCCACAACCTGAAGAGCATAGGCAGATAAGACTGGGGATGGCTTTGAGGGAGAAAGGTCAGCATGAAGAACTGAGAAGATAAAAGACTCTGTAATCCAAATTCAGCTCCGGAGTTATTTACCAAGGCACTCTCCAGTAAGATTCGAACATACGTTCAGATTGGTCCCATTGATCATTGGTACAAAGATTTCAAGCATCTGATCAACAACCGCGGGATGGAAAAACCTCTGAACGGTGCTCGCGATTGTCCCCATATAATAAGAAGTTTGGCTTTTACAAAGTCAAAGTCAGCCAAGAATTGTGTGCAGAGCACTGGATATCACACAAACCTGACTTCAAACTGGCGCCTGGTCAGAAATAAGTCGTGTCTCAGGATCTCGAATAGGGGCAACCAAGGAAGTCTGATATCCTGGATGCTCAGTTTATTTTTGGATCTTGTCAAGTTTTCCAACGCATCGGAGCAAGTGGCGATGACATGGAGTGGCATGCCAGGCATAGTGCATATGCTATAGTACAGATCTACTAGTAGAATCCGCTTCTCTTTGGGAATTGGGTACTTCAAGTAGGACCAACTAGCGAAATACATTGAGTTTCGAACAGGAACAAAAGTACGGCGGAGCGCACTAAGTCAACATGCTGTCCCACTGCAAGAAGCCGGGGTCATAGTCTCCAGCTTCGACGGTCTGGACAATGCGCGTGCAGGTTAAGTCAAGTAATCCTTGCATCTTTGAGTTGGACTCGATGGAGTAAGGCAACGCCTTTGCATACGATTTGAGCTTGAGCAAGTAACGATCGGAGGCGTGCTCTATGTCATCCTCTATGGGCGGAGGCCCTGGGCCATGGGAAGTTGCGAGGGTACCGTTGAAAACCATTTTTCGAGAAGTGATAGATTTGTGATGAGAGTTTATAAGGAAATGACTGGGAAAGTCGGGTTGGCGCACACGAGCCCCGCCCCAATATTATCAAATCAACCCCGAAAGGCACAAGCAGTCACTGGACCGTCTGACCACCTGCCATCCTCTGCAACTCCTGTAGCGCGCTTGTCCTCACCATCGTCCAGACCTCATCGCGCTGTGCCCGAATATCACCCAAGCTTTCCCGAACCTCCTGCAATCGCTCAACGTACTCCCGAACGTCGTCTTGGAGTTCCCGCATTGTCGAAAGCGACTTTTCCAGGTTCTCCCGTTGCATGTCTGGGTGGACAAAGTGGGACGGATCATACACCGGAGAACCCCCATTTGGATAGGATACTATAAACAGCTTTTGTGTTGTGGGAGCAAGGTCTGGGGCCCGTGCGAGCCTCCTCTCCTTCTCGTCTTCCGCGTTTGTTGTATCTTCACTCTCATCTTCTCGCTTTGGGATGACTGCATCCTTGAGGTGAACTTGATCGGGATCTTTCGAGAGAACCTCCCAAAGTCGGCCGAACGCGCACCGCATCCCCGCTTCCCCTTCGATCAACCCATTAGTAGCGCGCTCCAAGTCCTCCAACATTGGAGAACGGAAAGAGTGTGTAACGCCTCTGTCCATCACGAAAGATGTATAGTTGAGGGTTTGAGTTGGAAGTGTCGCGTAGGGTGCGATGAGCGGCGGTGAGGGTGATCGTAGATGGGATAATACGGGTGGTGACGGCGAACGATTGTCGGGGGGGAGCAAAGATTTTATACGCTTTCGTGCTCGTTCATCTGCCTGAAACGAGGCCGTCAATCGTTGAACACAAAGGAAGTTCGCCAAGGCACACCTCCCACTCCTCCACACCAGGACCCCACGCAGCTAATTTGCCCTTTCGAAGCCATCTGGCACCTTTGGCCGTCTTCCTACCCCAATTCCCTTTCGCTACATCGATAGGCTCATCTTCATCGCCAGACACACCTTCGAGAGAAGGGTGATACCAGGAGTTGCTGTCCTTCGTAGAAGTAGGAAAACTATGGTTGGACGTCAGATCAGATTTGACGTCAGATGTCGTACGCGTGTTGTCCTCACTTCAAGTTATCACGGTCTTCATACATAGATGACGGTCGTCTGTGGGCGGAGAGATAAGGGGTGTGTGGATGGCCCGTGGATGGACGGGATGATGGCCGACTAATGCTCGGAAGATTTTGTGGATGGTCCGTGGTCATATTGATCGACATTGAAGCAGAGCGTAGCGACGAAGACGGTCTTGCTTCGATGTCAGGGTAGCGGTTCGAAGGGAGTGTTCTCGCAACCTACTCGCTCACAATCTTTGGAGGCGCGCGGTCACGTGGAATGGAGGTCGGAGCGGAGCGTGCTATTCGTGCATTTCATACACCAAATAGAAGAGCGCTCGAAGGTACAATTCTGTATCTGATCCCCAAAAGACGCCTTACTTATGCTTATGATAATGCTTACCACGTGCCAGTAGCACTCTTTCCACCGTCCCCCCAACTCAGTTTTTCTCACCTTCGACTCGTGTGACCGGCCCCGAAATCTGGCTAGTTTACTGACATTCGGATGGGGCGAACGATTGCGAATGTATGATTATAATTCAATACGCCATACGGTATATAAATATCGTAAACTGAGAGAATGTCCGTACTAAAGAACGTCACAGCAAAAGGTCCTAGTAAGAGAGCTAGATTCAGTCGCGAAGAAAAACTCCAAAGCTACTTTCCTGCAACACTCTTGAAAGCTGGCTCCTCTCATCCGTGGAGAGGGACGACGTGGAATTGCGCTTGACTGGCGTCCCGGATTGGTCAGTACCACGGCCTATCCACTTCCCTAAGCTCTCCAATACCCTCTGGATGAATGTCCGATGGCGCACAACTGTCACCCCAGTAGCTGGCTTAGTTTCCATAATATCTGCACTTCTCCGGGAGTCGTCCAGAACACGGGGCCACTGTTGCTTCAACTGCTGCTCCAAGGGCATCAACTGGGAGATGAGGCTCGGATTCGCGGCGAGGGTATCTGCTAGTTGTGGGAGTAAAGCACTCTGCATGAGAACAGAGGGGTGTATACGTTCGTGAGTATTCGGGTCCAAGGATCTGGGGAACTGGCGTTGGGTGGAGTCCGCCAAGGCAAAGACACCTGTCCTCGGGCTGTATCCAAGTCATCAGACTCAAGGTCAACGACGCAGTAGAATGCCTACTCATGTGGCTTCTGAGTTCCCCAAGGAGCGTTGGGCTGCGGCAGAGAGAAAATATACTTCATATCAATCGAAATAATGTCCTCGATGTTGGCCTATAATCGAAATAGGATATATCATCGCTTGTCACTTGACCAGTACATTATTGACATACCACCATCCAGAATAGAGTTATGTCCGCTAGGTCATGCTCTTTATAGCCCCCGCCAATCTGTGCGGAGATTGAATACCCTATGTGCGCTATAATAACGTAGTTCACTTACATCAGAATGACATCCTTGGTTCAGCGTTCGATTATAAACTACCATGACAGAACGACTGATGTCCACACTCACCAGCAAACCAACACTACGTACAAAAATTTCAGCGACTTCGGCGCACGGTGATGACATTCAGCTTACCTGTTTCAGGATCTGCATTTTCCTTTTCCCCTCTTCGGAAAGGTGGAACTTGTTGCAGTCCTATGGGTGCGTTAGATTACGCTAGCAAAAAGCCATGAGAGAAATGTACAAAATCGGCTCTGGTTTCATTGAGAGCTAGGGCTTGGTACCCTCGTTCTACGTGGTCACCTAGGAGCGAGTCCGAGAAGCCGAAAAGTGTATGTATTTTCTTCGACCCCAATGCGAATTCTCCAGGTAGACCCAGGGCCCCTACAGTGTCGAATACGCCGACACACCTTATCATGTTCGTTAGATAATCTCAGCACGAATCAGGTGGAAGTGGAAGCACATACTTGACTGAAAAGGTGTCACCATCATAGTCCGCTCGGACTTTACCGGGTGAATCGTGTCGCGTCCACGGGGCAAGCTTTGCGTCCAAAGACGCGATCTCTACTTAATGAGTCTTGGATTCTGCTTGTAGAGCCTGGAGGCGCACTCACTGTCCTCGTCTTTAATTTTGCCCCGGGCTTGGAGATTGACGAAAATCTCCGCAAAGTTGTCCATATCCGTGCGGTCCAGGACTCCAATCTCTTTCTGGTACCATGGTCTGTAACATATATGGTAGAATCACGCGGAAACTTACAATCATCGTTGCTATCATGCGCGCGGTATATGCACCCTATCGACAGTTAGCCGTGACAGGTAAGGATTCCTCAAGGTACCGTACCCTCGAGAAGCCAAACAAGAATATCTAAAGAGGCCTGTTCAAACCTATAACGCGAGAAGGTTGATAAAGGGCTACTAACCTCGTCTCCTGGTTCATAATTACTGCATTCCCGCTTGAATGTGAGAAAAAATTGTGACGAAACAAGGAGACTCACTGTGCTATGAATGCGTAAGCCTCCTGAACCTTGTCGCCTACCGTAGCACGTCAAGTTTGATCCAGAGAACCACCGTCCAGTCACGTACCGAGACCCGCTCCTACGGCACCTACACGACGTAATGTGTTACGACTCAGGGATTTCGATAAAAGACACTGATAGCTCACCGTCTATGACAGCCTGGTACCGACGAGAATCTGTCCCAACGCCGGACTGATAGAATACGATTTGAGGCACAGGTGGTACACTAAATGTGAGATTAATGAAGGACAGTACCCAAGAATTCGACGAAGACTCACAACCGCTCGTCGACGTGATGTATAGCCCGGGAAAGCCTCTGATGACAACGCGGGGAATGGGCAGAGTGAGGACATGAAATTATATTGTAAAGCTACAATTACGTACCAGGATATTCGTATATTTCCATCGTTCGCTAATTATTACACCGTCTTGCCACGTTCTGGAAGTCACTCAGTTTATCATTGGATTATTTCCGGTCTGAAATATACGACTCACCCGTCACAACATACAATGATTCTTTTTTTCACCTTCAAAGAAGAAGGCCTTATATTCGTATAAGATCTCTTGGGCGCGTGAGAAGCCAGCCTATGGTTTATTGAGGCAGGCTGAGCTATTGCATCCACTTTCGTCGTTGGTGATGTACTTGAAGGAGCCGAGGCCGAGCGGGAAAGTTGTGCTGGCGAGAGCCTGAGTATATCCATAGCGATCTCAGATCCCAGAATGTGGGGACTAGTTGTATGAGGGCATATCGTGGGTCTATTCTTCGCTTAAGTACCAACATCCAACGCAGCAACGGGGAAAGCTATGTCAAGAGCGCCAATCATGGAACGGTGGATCGAAATGTAAGGTAGTTCAGGTTTCGGGTTTCAGAAATCATTGTGCGCGCAGATCGAGAGCACGTGTGATCAGTATTAGCTCGACGTGGGTAGTTCAGTCATCAGTAACAAACAGATTTTCCTTTGGTGGTATGTGATATTTCGGCCACAGGAATGCTCCGGTTTGAGCGTCTTTTGCAACCGGGGATGGGTATCCACATGCATCGTGAGCGGCTTTGTGGCGGGTTTGATGCGCTTTTGCCACTAGACGCCGAAGAGGCCGTTCAGTGCAGTGTTATCACCTCACAGCAATGAAGCACATTTCAGCAGTCTATTCTCGGTAAGCTCGGGGGGAAGGGAACGATACAGGCACGCTCCCGCCCCTGCGCCCGAGCGAACTGCAAAAAGGCACCGACGTCTATGCCACAACACAGCATACTCTTTCTATTTCCCAAGTCGAAACTCGGCGCTTGAGTACTCATCTAAGGCCCGACAGAAGTCTAATTCACTAAGCATCAGCCATTTTTCCGCGCGACGACGTAACCTGGCCTTCATTAGGTTTTCGCGAAACCCGGAAAACCCATTGTGACTGGATTGTTGGTTGAGTCAGTGTCTACGTATCCAGTAAAGAAGAACTCACTGGATCTCTGTGAGGCGGACCTGCCAGGGTGGAAAAGAATACAACTCCAGTGGAGCGAACTGTCGTCTCGGTGACGTTACGTTGTGAACGATCATGAGGTCTGGCGGACCATATCCGCGATCCCCTAGAACGAACAGACGCTCGTGAGGTGAAGCAATGAGGAACGTATCATTTCCCCGTACCTTCGAGAATGGTCTGCAGGTCGGCCACCGAGATCCTGAGCACCCCTGCATCTCCGTTTGCAGAGACGGCACTACGACGAAATCCTTCGGCAGCTCGGTGAAGGAGGTTGTCTGCGATGGCCGCAATTGCAGGTTTCCCCGTATCGCGAGAGACAAAATGCAGAGTGAAAGCTTCAGAATTTGCAGGCTTATGCGGCACTTTATTTCAACGCGGCTGTCAGATGACCACGTTTACATGTCTAATGAACTCACGGTGATGCTGAATTCGAGGACTGCTGCGGTTCCGTTTTCTCAGTTTATCTGCCATATCTTCCATGCCAATTGTCTTGATGAACGACGTCTCTTCATGATGGCCTCCATTGGAAACACCAGAACCATCGGAATGGCGCCGGGTGAAGTTGAGCTGGTCTTGAATAGGAGGAAGACACTTCTCTAGACGTTCGCTGACCAGTTCGGGTGCCTCAAGCAAAATACCTGTACAGTTAATGTTGATGAGACGACTGGACCATGTTGAGATTGAGGCCACTCACCCAAGCGGTCATACACCGAAAGACGCCGAATGCCTGCTGCTCGACAGCATGCTATCGCTTTCTCTGTGCACCTCAGGAATGCTTCCCGCGCTTCTGAGGGGCACAGATCAGACTCGTGAACTGCAAGAAGCAACGCAAGATGAGAAGGAGTTTTGATTCTTGTTGCAGTTAATGATCTAGGGGGACGACGAAGATAATAATTACGGAGCGACAAGACGACCAAGAAGAGAGAATAAAAGAAATGGAGAACGCGAAGGGCAAGCCGTGAGAGTAAGGCCATAACCCAAGTGTAAAAGAGTGCGAGAGTATAAGTGTACTGCGACGCGGGGTAAATTCTATGGGGCGAACATTATCCGAGCGCTCGGAATGGAATGGACGACGTGGCGGTGGTGACTTGAATGGACGTGGCATAGAAACGCGCCTCAAATTACGATACTCATTCAGACCATCATTCGATATTCATAGGGTAAAATACATGGTCGACGTATATCGATGATAATCGTAAGCGGATCACAGATGTAGTTCAGGTTAATCCAGGAGCCTGCTGCATGCCTCTCTTGACCTTCAGTAATATCGCCGTCTTCCAGTTGTCCAGCTTAGTGACCTGGTCATACTCGTAAACCACGTTTGTGAACTTTTCGTCGTCACCCTCATCAAGGGCCTCGAGCAGTGCAGTGATAAATTTAGCCTCGCGTGTGGAGGTAAACGTGGTATCTTGCTTCCCGTAACGTTCCAAGTTTCGCCGGGCACTCACGTAGTCCTACTAGAGCATTCACGGGTGGAATACAACATGCACGAACAGCGACATACCGCCGATGCGAGGGCACAGAGAAGGGCCTTCTGCCAATAATCTTTGACACTGTACTTGGTTAGGGCGGAGCTGAGCGAGTGCTTCGCAACTTCCTCATAGCGAGTTATCGCAACCTGATACTCTTCCAATTCAGCATGGAGATCTGCCGCATCTTTGAAGCAGGCATTGGCAGTACTGTAACGCATCTGTGTTTGAAAGTCTTTAGAGTGAACTAAAGGACATGACGTACGCAGTGGCGTCCTCCTGAGAATACCATTCACCTGCACGCTCAAAGCTTTCACAAGCACGGCGAAGGTCATGTTGTTCCTGGAGGTAAATCTGTGCGACCTCTTTCTCTCTATCGGCAGCCTGACGGAAGCGACCGGCTTGCGTTAAGTGTGTGACGGTGTGTGATAATGCTTGGATTGCGACTGAATGAAGGACCCTCAGCGATTCTTCGTATCAAGCAATGGATAGTCGATTTACGCACGATCGGGAAAGCCCCTCTTGTAGGCCTTGGCGGCGTTCCACCAAGCGTTGGCAGCATCGTTCGTCTCTTTGCATTGCTCTCGACACTCTGCCTCCTTTGAGAATGCATCTCCCGCTTCTCTGAAGAGCTTCTCAAGTTTAAACGAGTTTGCTGCCTGCTGATACAGATCTCCCGCTTCCTCAAACTTGGTAGAGGACGACGAAAACCAGCCTGTGGATGAGTTTGCCTTCTTGTCAGCCTTTTCCAATAAGGTCTGAGCTGGTGACTTGGAAGGAGGCATTGATAATAGGATAAGATCAAGAACTGCGGCTCGGGCTGTGCGCCAGCACGACTTGATGTGACTGACGTAATCGGGATTGAGCGCGCAGAAGTCACTGCCTTGATAGGCTTGCTTCATCAACATCACTTAGCTATGTCCAGTCAGCTCCAATTCCAAGAGATTGCTCGTCTCTCTGACGCCCACCCCAAGCCGGCGCATTTAAAGTATCAGTATGGCACCTCAGGATTTAGAACATTGTATGTTTACCTTGACCATGTCGGCTCATGTCGCGCTCAAAAAATGAACACAGAGGATCTGTCCTGGATTCTGTTTTATATCGGGTGGGTATCTTGGCAGGCTTGCGGAGCAGGAAGTTGGATGGAAAGACCATTGGCGTGATGGTTACTGCGTCTCATAATCCTGAAGAAGTTCGTAACGGCTTGCTTGAAACCATGTCAGTGTCTGCCTTTGCTGACAGTACCTTCATTTGGAAAAGGATAATGGTGTCAAACTTGTTGATTCCCGCGGGGAGATGCTTGAAGCATCCTGGGAGGCACACGCTTCCACCTTGGCTAATGCCGCCACATCGGATGATCTCATTGGAGCTATCGAGGCAATCGTTCGGTCAGCGAGGATTGACTTATCCAAGCCAGCTCGAGTCGTGTATGGCCGTGACACTCGGCCCTCTGGACCCGCTCTGGTCGCGGCGCTCCGGGATGGATTAACGGCGATCGGAGCCGAGACACGCGACGCCGGAGTGGTAACTACTCCGATCCTTCATTACTTCGTGCGCGCCATCAACACCAAGGGCACCAAAGATGCTTACGGTGATGATTCCGAGGATGCTTACTATGAAAAGCTTAGCAGCGCCTTCAAAAGACTGGTGGTAAGTCGCCATCTGTGCTTCATCATTCTTCTTTTTGGAAATGACATATTGCGTAGGCCGGAAAACAAGCGCCCCCGCCACTGATCGTAGATTGTGCCAATGGTGTTGGTGCAGACGCCATCAACAAGATCTCGCCGTTCCTCGGAGACAGCCTGAAACTGATACCCCATAACACATCAACTTCAACCTCCGGTGCCCTCAACAACGCATGCGGGGCCGATTATGTGAAAACGTCACAGAAGCTACCGGCATCGTTGGCTAATCATCTCAAGGCTGGTGAGAGAGGCTGCAGCCTAGATGGCGATGCAGACAGGTTGATGTACTTCTACATCGACGAGCGGAACCAGTTTCGTATGTTGGACGGAGACAAAATCGCGGCGCTCGTGGCAGGGTTTATTGTTGACTTGGTCAAGACGGCTAATCTCGACTCCGAAATCAAAGTGGGCATAGTTCAAACTGCGTACGCAAATGGAAGTTCGACGAAATATCTGGCTGAGGTGCCGGGTCCTCACAGTATACCGCCGTTCCCTTGCTAACGCGTTGCATCAGCGGCTCCCAGTACGTTGTGTGCCGACGGGTGTCAAACACCTCCACCACGCTGCCGAGCGCTTCGACATTGGCGTGTACTTTGAAGCGAATGGGCACGGTACAGTCTTATTCTCGTCCGGGACGCAAGAAATCCTCACTTCCCACGAACCAACTACCCCTGCCCAATCGACTGCACTAAATTATCTACTTAACCTGACCCAACTTATCAATCAGACCGTCGGTGACGCGATTTCGGATATACTCCTCGTCGAAGCTGTGCTCGCCCACCGGTCGTATTCTGGCCTGGAGTGGGATTCGCTCTATGTCGACCTGCCCAACAGATTGGTCAAAGTAGTGGTTGAAGATAGACACGCTTTTCAAACTGAGGACGCCGAGCGTCAATTGGTAAGCCCGAAAGGGTTGCAAAGCAAGATCGATGACTTGGTACGACGGTACGATGGAGGGCGCTCGTTTGTGCGACCCAGTGGAACGGAAGATGTTGTCCGCGTGTATGCTGAGGCCGCCATCAAGTCTCAAGCGGATGGTGCGTAGCGCTGCTATGTCGTCGGTTTTGTATTTGTGTTAATTTATGGAGCAGAGCTGGCATTTCGTGTGGCGGGACTGGTTTATGATGAGGCTGGGGGTGATCCCGGCTCCCGCCCGAGGGAGTTCCTTTAAGAGAGTAGTAGTTGTACGTAATCCACTTCGGTGGTTCGTGTTCAGTTAGCGATCGTGGCGATGGCGTGTCGTCCAGCGTTTTGTATTAGCTCTATTCATCGAAATCAGACAAATGTGCCGCCTCCTCATCTACAAAGGGACATCGCCTGTGCAGCTCTCCCACGTACGTATCCTTTCCCCATTAAGTTACCGTATCGACTGATTGGCCATCGCTGTAGCTACTTACAAGGCCCGCCCATTCGATCATAAATCAGGCATTCGATTCCCGCCTGAGGGTTGACTTGCGCAGACCGATCAATGGAGATGGTTTCGGAGTGGGTGCGTCTCAGAATTTCCTCGTCGTTGCCGCCCAGCCGTGAGCTCTCTCGTACAGGCTGGTATGACTCTGTCTACGATGAAGAACTCGGGAATCAACCCTGTATCTTTACTTCCGTGACTCCGGTGAGTCGTCTCGTCGTGGAATTTCCAGCTTCGGTGTTCACAGCGAGAAGGCATGGAACAATATTAACTTGACGCGCCTTGCCGAGAAGATCAAATCTCCTTTGGTTTTGTCCGCATCATCTTCTAATCTCTCCCTATTGTCCGGTATTCAACCAATCCGCCAGTGCCCATGTTCGCGCGACGACCGCGGGGTCGTTATCTCTTGACAATTGCCACCCATTCGTACATGGGAAGATCATGGTTCGCTAATACCTTTTCCCCGCATTCTCCGGTTGATTTCCCGCCCCAGTTTATGCACAACGGAGGCATTGAACAATTCCTTAAAATCAAAAGGCGATTGCAACAACAACTGTCCGACGAGGTATTCCACGTTGTGAATGGAAACACGGATTCTGAGTGGTCCTTTGCGTTATTCCTCTCAAAGGTCTGTCGTTCGGGACCTTTTGGTCACTGATCATGACGCTAACGGGAATCATAAGCTCCGGAACCCGAATGCTCAGTCCTTTACGCACACCGAGCTTCAGAGGGCAATGCTGGAGACCATCGCATCAATCAACCAGTTCTCGGAAGAAGTTGGCATAACCGAGGTATGTTGGCCAGTGCTTGCACACGGTTTTGATTTCAAACCACGCCATCATTTCATAGCCCAGCTTGATGAACTTTTGTGTCACCGATGGAGTCAGTGTCGTTGCGACCCGGTATGTCTCCTCCCGAAACGACGCAGCAGCTTCATTGGTATGTAACCCGTTCGTCTTGGGGTTAAGGATCTCACGTGGTCTTGGCTCTTGTAGTGGTTCTCTTCAGGGACGAATTTCAGTGAGTATTCAGAGGGCGGACACTATAAAATGTCCAAGGCAGACAAGCGGGAAAACATAATTATGGCTAGTTCTGAATTCTAGATTCTCGAACACGGACTAATAAGTGTATCTGTAGATCGCAAGCGAGCCCCTTACCTTTGAGAAAGGTACTTAGTAAATCTCCACGTCCCGATGCCAGCTGCTTACCCAGTATTTAGCGGACTGGATGGAGATCAAGACGAACTACATGATCGTCGTCACTGAGAAAATGAACGTGTTACTTATCCCCATTATTGACAAGTTTTATGTGCCACCGTCAGATCCAGATGGCCAATCTCGTGACATTGACCTAGCTGTTGCCAAAGGATTCTACACACGCCCAAAGTAGCTGCAACAGATGTGGGCGGTCGCTATGGTTCTTGCTCTGAGTATACGATAATTGTCGAGTCGTGTATTCCCTTGTACCTTTTTGTGTGTGTATGCCAGCAGTAGTACCATAGAATGCAAGCTCTTGGTCACGCGACTGGTCTCCACGAGCAAGCCCTTACCCTCCACAACCACAATCCATGAATAGTTCTTGTTTAGGGACCCCATCACACAAAAGTGCTGGCATCTTACCTCTTTCACGACCACCACCATGAGCTCCTCATTCTTATGGGACGCCCTTTCCAGCACCGCAAGGCAAGTGTCCCTTTTTTCCAACTTCAGTCCTAACACCAGCGCGCAGATTATCCAATTTCTTGCAGGTTCTTTTATTCCTTCCATTGACACTATCCACGTTGTCCAAGCCTGCCTTCCTCCTTCTTTCTCTCCTCATTTTCCTTCAATCCCTCATTCATGGAACACTACAATACTTTTGGGGTTCCCCATTACTGCCAGCAATGCAGCTTCCCATCCAACCATTTCTCCTCCTTGTCTGTTTCAACCTATTCTCCCAGTCCGTGAATCCATGGCTCCTTAGCCTGGCGTCGTGGTGGGGAACTATCCTCACCCTTTCGAGCCCTCTCTTCATCATCCTCGAGAGCGTCTCTAGCCTCCTTGTAGCACAAAAGTTGGGACAAGTCGGACGGGAACTCGTTGGGAAGGGCGAGGCGTATCAGTTTGTCCTCCTGATTGCTTCTGCTGTGGCGTATGTAGTATCTGCTTGGTGGATTGTCGCGGTGAGTGCACAATCCCTCGAGCCACGAACTTTCTTGGACTAAACCGGCTGTTCGAGACAGGCGTATCCTGCGGCTGCCATGTCGCCCTTGTCAGCTACTCTGATTGGCGCTGCGTTGACGGCCTTCATCTTTCTCACTCTCGTCGGATTTGGCTTACGACGAACAAACGTCATCGAATCCTCCGGACTGGCGTTATTCATTGCCTATAACCTCTGGCTATGCGGATTTAATCGGCAGTCGTTTTCCGACCCTGCCTCCTCGTAGTATGTCGCACTTTTCGTCTATGATCGCAGCATCCTAATGTTGGCTTGCAGCGCACCTTTACTATCCAACATAATGCCACATCTTCAAACCCTCGTAAATTTCGTAACAAACACACTACCGAAGCCTGTCCTGGTGGCACTCGTGTATCGTCTGGCGATCTTACTCGGCGCAGCTCGTGTATTACCGTCAATTGGTGTAGATTCATGGGAGGCGGACTATGGTATAGATGAAAGTGGGGATGGCCGACCAGTACGTGCTAAGTTGCCTGGTTAGACAGTACCTTAAATCCCGTTAGATATCGAAGCTTACGCATATCCTCTTGACGTATCGTCAGTCAATCCTGGTTACTGTTTATACACACCTCCTGCGTAAGTAGATCTCTTGATACTATCCTCGTGTGTCCTCTGAAGATAGTATTCCACAGTCCTGGATCACTCGTCGCAAGTGTGGTGGCGGTGGATGAATATCTTCTTTACCCTTGTGATTTGGAGCATTGAACTTCTCGTGAGTGGGGAGGACGACGCCATCACGAAGGAGTGGAAAGTAGACTAGCACAATGCTACCAAACAAAAATATCTACTCAGAATATGATCAATATTCATGGTTTAATCACCAGCCGTCCAGACGACCTTTGAGGCTTAAATTCAGTTCTCCAATGTACCGATAGCTCTTTTCGGCCCCCCTGTCGACCCAGGTTTAATGTTCTCCTTGGTAAATGTTCGGGGCATTCTGCATACTGTAATGAGTAGATGTCCCACTTTTCTATCAGTGCTTGCAAGGTGTCCCGTACCGTACTGGATATCTTCGCGAATCGTGGACGGGCGTCAAGAGGGGTGAGCGGAGGAAGATGACAAATCGCAGCGCGTTGACGGCATGATCGTCATGTCTTACCCTTTTCTGGGCTCCGCTGAATATGCAGTCAATCAATCAAAGAGCTGTATACCTGGCATGTTGATGAATATTCAGCGATGTAGAGAGAGCATTCGCTCGAGCCTGAGCACTAGCATGTGCCGTGCGATCGAGCAAATATACCATTGATCAGACAATTTTTTCTTTCATTCTTCCTTAGTTGCCCCGGACTTCAGTATATAAGTGCTGCGTCTTGACAAGATAAAACGAGAAGTCCCGCAGTCTTGTCGCGCAACTATCTCTCTTCTTTTGTCCCATCATCTAGTAGGCATCTCAAACCACAGGCACAAGTTGAAGTTCACGAGTAGTATTAGTATTAATAATACTACTCGCGAACTTGTGCCGTCTGGTCACACCGATGCTGGCTCAGCCTCTAGTCCCAACTCGGAGGACACACGCAAGGACTCCTCTGGGCCACAGGGATATCAGAGCCCGTCCGAGCGCCCGAGATTCAACAAGCGCCCTAGACACAATGGGCGACCTACCAGGGGTTGCCCGAGTGCACGGCAAGTCCAACGACGAACCGCGCACTCAGGCTACTAGGAATCTTTCCACGACAACTACAAGCAGCCGAAAGAACATGTGGTCTCTCCCTTAAACCATCGGCGTTTCAGCTCACACGTATTCACAGAATGGACACAGCAGTAGTTGATGTGCATCGCGCTGCCAGATGGGTCCCTCGTCTCATTGGGCTTTTCTTGAATGTTAGGGTCTGTCAAGGATTTTGTGGTACAGATTGAGGATCAGTCATCCTCGACTTGTATCACAAAATCCTTGACGCTATTCCAGGTCTCCAACAACAAGTCACGTGGAGCTTTGGGTATGACATTCATGTCATGCCCCACTTGGCCTCATTTGCAAGTCTTTATAACTCTATTCATTGGATCTGACTCAATCATTCGACGACACCTTGAGCAGGCAGCCAACAAAGGATGCTCCGACGATCGTGGGTCCCTGCGCGAGAACGGTCTCAAGTACATCCCCAAAGTCCCAGGTCATCCTACCTTGGACCTCAACGCGAAGAAGGAGATGCGCGGTTTCAATCATATTCCGACAGGTCGCCTGCTTTGCCCGCGATTCCGACTAGGGGTGTTCGACGACGACCCCAACGCATTTTGTCACGGAGTCCTAAATGGGACACGGATGATAACACACGACTCGGACGATTGGCCCACGTAGCTGTATCCTAAGGAAGGATACAAATCCCAGGTGATCGATGAAAGCCCACTCCATGGTCCTTTTTTGCTTGCAGTATGTGTCGAGATTCCTTTCTGGGTTTCGCTCAATTACTCACTAT
>Ga0209488_10001308_pt1 | contig 21312 bp, 22 predicted proteins | sample Rivendell_Oct201_8_FD_188349 | JGI IMG/M metagenome (GOLD analysis project Ga0209488, IMG submission 188349) | Vadose zone soil microbial communities from the Eel River Critical Zone Observatory, Northern California, USA -... | ecosystem: Environmental > Terrestrial > Soil > Vadose zone >...
TCTGCTGGCGATTCCGGCGTTGCAAGCCCACCAGATAACCCTGCTGCGCCTGGCGCAGTTGCTCCAGATTGCTCAGCGTCACCATACCCCGGTCTCCCACCAACACCACCCGCTTCAACTCGAACCGCTTCTTCAAATCATCGACCACTTCTCCCACCGTCCAGAACGTCGCCAGCGGCTGACCGTTCGGCCCGGGCCGCCCGCCCGCCGTCACGTGCACGCGCAACGGAAGATCCCGCGCCGAGTTGACGACTTTGGAGACGGCTGAGGACGCCGCCGCCGCCATCGCGGCCTCGCCCGTCGTCAGTACGGGCGTCAGCGATTTTGGCGCGGCGCTCCTGGCCAGATCGGCTTCGCGCAGCGCCTGGTATCCCCGCCGCGCGCGGACGGTGATGCCCGGCCGCTTGACCCGGACGTTGATGGAATGAAATTTCCCGTCCAGCTTGCCCGTCGAGTAATAGCCGAGCAGGTAGTACGAGCTCAGGTCGTCGAGGACGCGCTGGAGCGCTGAACCGATGTTATTGGTGCCGACGATCGCCATGCCGTCGGTGCCTTCGGCCAGCCTGCGCAGCGACTGTTCTCTCCCTCGCAACCGGTTGGCCTCTTCCGTCGGCGACAACGTCGGGTTTTGCGCAGCGCCGGGGCCCACGCCGGCCGCGGGCACGATGCCCTCATCGAACACCGTCAGACCCCGCGGATCGACGGGATAGAACGACGTATTCGATCGGTTCGCCTCGTCCATGATCGTCCGCAGCCGCGTCTCGTCGTCGATGTTCGAGAGCGACTGCCGATCCAGCTCGCATTTCCGCAGGGCAGCCTCGGGCAGGTTATTCGGATTGGCGGTCGAGAGTTTTCCGGAACGCGGATCGATGCCGATCGGCGGCGCTCCGGGCGGAGTCACGGTCGAGAGTGGACGTGTTAGGTTCGAGTTCGGCCCGTAAATCAGCCAGCCGTCCGTAATCGCGACGACGGCCTTGCGTTCCTCGCGTAGATTGCGAATGCTGACGACCAGCTCCTCGAGCGCGTCGAAAGTCTCCTGCTCGCGGTGGCGCAGGATCATCTCCTGCGCGATCCCACGGTCCGGAGGCGGAGAACCATCCGCCGGTGGAATTGCCGGATAGCAGTATGCGTATTGCTGTTCGGTCTCATCGACCGGCAACAACGCGTCGCGTTTACCCCACCAGTCCTGGCTGATCAGCCGTTCCATCGCGACGGTCCGGCGCGCAAACGTCACGTCGCGCAGCTTCATCGTCGGCACCATCAACCCGATGTAGTCGTCGGGCCCGATCAGCCGGTTCAGGAATCGGACCAGCGTCTGCGAGATGGTGCGGGAGGTCCCCTGCTCGACGTGCGTGGGATCGAGAAACAGCACGAAGACGCGGGCGCGCGGATCCTGAATCGCCCGCAGCGACTCGGCGACTGTGTTCGGCTCGGGCCGGCCTTCGCCGGATCCGGCGGCGCGGATGACCACGCGTTCGAACTGTTCGATCTTCTGGGGCGTCTTGTCTTCGACGACCTCGAAATCGGCCGCCGTGAGGTCGGTTACGGGCATGCCGCCGCGCGTGGGAAAGACGTCAACGCGGACGAAGTTGGCTTCGGCGCGGAAGGTCGGCTGCGGCAACTGGTCCTGCGCCACGAGAACCGCAGCCAGAGCCGACAATGCCAAGAGCGCAAGGAGCGCGCGCTTCACCCGCCGAGTCTATATCGGACCTTGGGCGAGCAGTGTGGCAATTTCCTGACGGACCCGTTCGATGAGCTCGTTGCGGTCTTCGACGTTGACGTTCGCCGTTTCGATCGGCCGGCCGATGCGGATCGACAACGTGACGGGCCGGATGATGAAGCTGCCCTTCACCATCGCTGTGCGTCCGCCTGAAATGGCCACCGGCACGACGGGTGCGCCCGCCTTGATGGCCATGCGGAATCCGCCCTTCTTGAACGGCAGGAGTTCGTCTGTCCTGCTCCGCGTGCCTTCCGGGAAGATCAAGAACGACTGGCCCTTGCGCATCGCCTCCGCGCCCTTTTCAATCGATCGCATCGCCGCTTCCTTGTTGTGGCGATCGACGGGAATGAACCCGGCCATCTTGAATGCGCGCGGCAGCAGCGGAATCCGATCGATTTCGGCCTTGTAGAGCACGCCGAGGCGCGGGTGGACGGCGCGGTAGAGCACGGGCGGATCGACGTTGCTCTGATGGTTGGCGCAAAACACCGCGGCGCGTCCCGGCGGCAGATTCTCCCTGCCGGCGACCTTGTAGCGGATGCCGGCGAGCGAGAGGCCCATCTGATCGCCCCAGTGGCCGAAGATGTAGAGCACGTCCTTCCAGCCAAACGTCATCGCCAGCAACATGCCGAGAGGCGCGGCCACCAGGACGTAGAGCGATACGGCGATGTAGGCGAGGAAGGAGCGAAGTGCGGCGATCAAAAGAAAAACGCCCGTCACAGCAAGTGCTGGACGGGCGTCAGTTCTCACGTCTGACTTCTTACTTCTAAGGTCTAACTTCTATGAGGCGCGTGCAGCGCGCCGGGGTGCGACCGCCGCGGCCGGCCGCGGAGCCACCTTCGCCACCTTGGCGCGAGGCGCCGTCCGCGCGCGGTTGCTGAAGCAGCGCTCGAGCGCGCCGTCCACGCGACTCTCGATTTCGGCGGCCGTTTCGCGCATCACTTCGGACACTTCCGAGATGATGAGGAACTTCGCCCGGTCGAGCATACGCTTCTCACGGAACGAAAGGCTCTTCGACTTGGCGAGGAACGTCAGGCTCTTGAGGACGTCGGCGACGTCGTAGATCGAGCCGCTACGCATCTTGTCCGAGTTGTCCTTGAAGCGGCCTTTCCAGTTCTGGTGATTGTCGATCTTGCCGTCGCTCAGCAGATTGAACAGGCGTGCGACCTCTTCGTCGGTAATCGCGCGACGCAGTCCGACGCCGTCCACATTGGCGAGTGGCACGAGCACGGTCGTCTCGTTAGCGACGATGCGAAGGTGATAGAAGCCGCAGGTGGTGCCGAGAATGGTTTTTTCTTCGATGCGTTCGACGATCCCGAGACCATGATTCGGGTAAATGACCTTGTCACCGACTTCAAACGTCACGGTTCCCCCTGTCCCCTAGGTGTGATGCAGCGCTGTGTGGAAGGCCTGAGAGACCCCGGCAGCTCTCTAAATATAGCGTACTCAGGGGCTTAAAACAACGGGAAAGGGCCAGAAACAAAGGCCTTTTCGTGGTCTCGCGCAGTTTTCCGCAAGCTATACTGGCGGTTGGTCTTTGCCCACTCGCCTCATCCATGCCGGAGTGGTGAAACTGGCAGACGCGCGGGACTCAAAATCCCGTGGGGTTTACGCCCCGTGAGGGTTCGATTCCCTCCTCCGGCACCAGACTTCGCTCGCCTGGGGCGAGCTACGTCCAGGCAGGCCAACTAGGTCAGAACAGAGGTCATGCCCGGCCCAACCGGGGCTGACGGCACCATGAGCTCCGGCATCGGCTTGCCCAGGAAGAGCCGGCGCAAGACGATGCCGAGGTACCGTGCCCACCGGGCCGAGCGCTGCACGCGCGCGCTGTCGGTGGCGATGCCGGTGCCTGCGTACATCTGGCGGTACATCTTCGAGATCAGCACAAACATGACGCGGGCGCGGATCGACTCCACCACGTTCGAGCGGCGCCAGACCTGCGACCAACTGTAGAACCGATCCCACGCGTGCTGCGTCCCGACACGAATCTCTTCGAGGGTCATCGTCGGATGCGCCGTGTACAGCTTCGGACGCTGCGCTTGCGGAATCAGCCAGTGCTGCGTAATGGGGACGCCGGCGATGGCCGTGCCCTTCTCGTTTTCCTTGGCCGCCCACTTCTCGAAATCCACGGTGCCGGGAAACGGCGTCAGCAGGACGAACTGGGCGAACGTGATGTCGGCGCGCTCCGCGAGCGCCACCGTCGCGTCGAAGCTGTCCTTGTTGTCGCTCGGCAGACCGAAGATGAACGAGCCGAGCACGTGCACGCCGTACTTGCGGAACATGCGGAGACGCGCAATCAGATCGTCGCCCGCCAGATTGAAACCCTTGTAGACGTCTTTCAGTCCCTCTTTCGTGACCGACTCGACGCCGACGAGCGCGCCCAGGATGTGCGCGCGCTTCATGGCCTTGAGGAATTCGGGATCCTCGGCGGCTTCCATCGTGATCTGCGTATAGAAGACGAGGTCGTCGGGCAGCTGCGCAAGGCGGTCCATCAGGTCGAAGCGTTCCTGCCGGAGCTCTTCGAGCTCACGGAGCCTCGCGCCCCCATCGGACTTGCGGCGCGCCTGCGCGAGATCGTCCAGCGTGACCGGATAGAAGTTGTCGTCGGCGAGCGCGATGAACTTGAAGCCCAGGCGGCGCAGCTCGACGACCTCGGTGACGACGCGGTCGACCGCGCGCTGCCGCGGCTCCTGACCATCTGTGCGCCACACCGAGCAGAACGAGCAGTGCTTCGGGCAGCCGCGGACGGTCTGCACCGAGGCCCACATGTAGCTGCGTTCAGGCAGCAGATCCCAGCGCGCCGACGCAAACGAGTCGCCGTCCACGCGTCCGCCGTCGTAGACCGGTTGAGGCTTGCCGTTCAGGCAGTCGCGAACCACTCCGGCCCAGACGAGATCGCCGTCGCCCTTGACGACGGCATGCGCCTCGCCGGTCGTTCGCGCCTCATCGGGAAACAGTGTCGCGTGGATGCCGCCGTAGACCACCCAGGCGCCGCGCGCCCTGGCGCGGCGTCCGATTTCGTAGCCGCGCATCGCGTTGCCGGTATGAATGCCAATGCCGACGACATCGCCTGCGGTGATGGTCTCGAAATCCATCGTCTCGAGCGTCTCGTCCACGATCAGTGGGTCGCCCCACTCAGTGCCGGTGGCTGCCGCCAGCACGTAGAGCCAACGCGGCGTGATGACGGCAACGCCGAACGAGATGTCGCTCGGATTGACGAGATGGATCACTAAAGCACCTCAACAAGGGCTTTGGTGAGGGCTCGGGCAGAAGGCCAAAGACTCAGAAAAGCGGGCGGCTCATTATATACCGTTACGAGCGAGAACTGGCCTTGCGCGACCGGCGCGTGACACGGAGCGCACGAGCGCCACTCACGGTGTCTTCGATCAGGTCGAACTTGAGGACGTCGCCAACCTCAAGCGTATTGAAGGGGGTGTCGTCGCGCAGGTCAGCGCGGTGGAAATACACCGCACGCGCGTTGGCGAGTTTGATGAACCCGTCAGACTGCCCCACTCGGAGCTGCGCAACCCGACCGGTGGCCGCCCGGCCTTCGGGCGCCTTCGGCATCGATATTTTTCCCGAACGCAACGGTGTCGTCATAAGTCAGGCGGACGGTGAAAAAAATGATTCGGACTCTTATTGAGGCTACGGATCGTAGCACGAATCACCGATTGTCGTAAGGGATCCCGATGAACGTCGGGACGGAGTCCGGCCGCAGGACAAGCGCCGTAAAGCCGAGCATCAGTGTATAGCGGCCGTTCGCGTCGCGGCCGGCCACGAGCGGCTGCTGCATCCGGATGTGCCAGTCGTAGACCTCGGTCCACACGGTCAGGCCTACGTCGATGAAGTCGGGGTACTTGCTGTTCGAGCGCAGGTAGTCATTCTGGCTCTTCCGTACGGGCGCGAGCGCGTCGGAGCTCTTCTGCGCGGCCAGCGTGTCATTGATCGACTTGAGCGCGTCGGTAATCTCCTTCACGCCGCGCTCGGACAGCTGGCCCGCGCCGCTGCCGTTCTCCGGCGCATCCAGCCCGCCCAGCAGGCCACCGAGCGTCAGCAACTCGCGACGGTTGATCATCGAAGCCTCCTTAGTTTTCCGGTGCGGCCCGATCGGGTTCATGAATGAGCACGCCCAGCACCATGCTGGCGATGGTGACGACCATCGCGCCCCAGAAGGCGGCGCGGAATCCGTCGACATGGAAGCCGAGCCCCAGCCGGCCGGAAATCCGGCTGGTCAGCGACAGCATCATGCCGTTGACAACGAACGCGAACAGCCCGAGCGTCACGATGAACAGCGGAAACGTAAAGAACTTGAGAATTGGACGGATGACGGCGTTGACGATGCCGAACACGAGGGCGACGCCAAGAAGCGGCACGAGCTCGCCGGTGTAGGTGACGCCTGTCACAACGCGCGTCGCGGCCCACAGTGCTGCGGCATTCACGAGCAGGCGAATGAGAAACGGCATGAGCGTGTCCTCGACCTGTGACGCCGGGCGTCCGGCGATGGCCTCACATGCTAGCAGACCTTCCCCGCACGGCTCGCTGCAAGTAACATCATCCTCGGCACTTACCTTGGGAAGAGTTTCCGCGGGCTTACGTGGCATCGCAGTTGCTCAAATGGCGTCGGGCCAATCTTTCTCGAGAGGATCAAATCGTGTCATCACTCACACACAAGGGCATGACCATTGGCGCCGTCGTCGCGCTGACGCTCGGTTTGAGCGCGCCGGGCTTCGGCCAAATCGTCGTGGCCGGCGGCTACCCGTATGGGTACCGCTACGCGGCGCCCGACGCCGCCGTGAAGTTTGACGTCAAGCCGAAGGACGCGGCCGTCTACGTGGACGGCTACTACGCGGGCCTGGTGGACGACTACGATGGCGCGTTTCAACGCCTGCGCACGGCGCCGGGCGGTCACGAGATCACGCTCTACCTCGAGGGGTATCGCACGTACTCGGAGCGCGTGTATCTGAGTGTCGACAACACCTTGAAGCTGAAGCACCGGATGGAGAAGCTGGCCGGCGGCGAGGCCGCCGCGCGTCCGCCCGCCCCGCAGCCGCCGCAGTACCAAGCCGGCCAGCCGGGCGATGGCCAGCAGCCGCCGCAGCCGCGTGGTCCGGTCCGTCGAGGGCCTGGGCAAGGCTTCCCACCGAACGGTCCGCGCGACCTGCCTGGCCCGCCGCCTGGCGGCCCTGGCGGTCCTGGTCCCGGTCCAGGCGCGCCGGCCGATGTGAACAACGGCCGCGGCACGCTGCAGTTGACACTGCAACCCGGGGACGCCGAAGTGCTCGTGGATGGAACGCCGTGGCGAGGCGACGGCGGCGATCGTCTGACGATCGATCTCGCGGAAGGCCGCCACAACCTCCAGATTCGGAAGCCGGGCTTTGTCGGCTATCTCACCGACGTCCAGATTCGTCGCGGAGAGACGACGACGCTCGACGTGCAGTTGAAGACCCAGCCCCGCTAAGGACGGGGCGACGCTCGTTCCCTGGCCGCCTTCATCTTCTCGATCAACTGCGACGAGATCTTGCCGGCGACGGTACCGGCAAGGGAGTTGACCTCTCCTGCCGCCAGCACGACCTTCGTCCGCCGGTCGATGACGCTGTACGGGAAGTTGCTCTGGAACGCGGCGCGTTTCACCTCGAGGAGGATGTCGGCCTCCTTCGGATCCCGCGTCAGTTCCAGCCCCCAGTCTTCGAACTCCTTGTGCTTAAGCAGTTCCTTCTCCATCTCCGCCTGTTTCAGGAAGGTCGTCTGCGACGCGATGTAGATGATCCGGGCCGTCGCAAGCGTCGACCTGCGAGCCGGCGCGGCCGGCGACGGTGTCTGCGCCTGCAGCGAAATCGCTACAAGCATCGCGGCGAGCATGACGCACGACGATCGTCGAGTCATAGTCATGAGGGCCTCGCAAAGTCCCGAGTGGTTTCGGCCATCATACGCCTACGCGTTGCTCGTGTGCCCTCGCCTGTTTCGATCGGCGCGCACGAAGTAGACGAGCGCGAACAGCAGCGCCGCCAGCGGGAACGCGCAGAAGCCGGCCCACCCTCCTATGGTGAAGCCAAGCGGACCGAAGTACGAACCAAGCGCACCGCCGGTGAAGAAGCCCACCATGTAAAAGGTGTTGAGCCGGGCACGCGCACTCGGGACGAGCGCGTAGATCCGCGACTGATTCGCCACGTGGCCAGCCTGCACGCCGATGTCCACGAGCACGATGCCGGCGATCAGTCCCGCCAGCGAGCGGCCGAAGAGCAGCAGCATGAGGTAACCGGCCAGCGCCATGACAATCGCAGCGAGAACCGTGCGCTCCGGTCCCCTCCGATCCGACAAGCGGCCGACAAGCGGCGCCGACGCCGCGCTTGCGGCGCCCAGGAGACCGAAGGTGCCGGCCGCGCTGGTCCCGTAGTGGTACGGCGGCGTCCGCAGCAGAAACACCAGCGTGGTCCACAACGCGGTGAAGGTGCAGAACAGGAGACCGGCCAGCAGCGCTGACTCTCGCAACACCGCGTGCTCGCGGGCCAGTTCGCCCACCGATCGCATCAGCTTCGTCCACGACAACGACACCTGGGGAGGGCTGACGGGCAATGCCAGCCGGATGACGCCGGCAAGACCGAGCATCAGGACCGACGCCACCCAATACACGGTGCGCCACCCGAACGCGGCGCCGAACACGCCGCTGAACGTCCGCGCCAGCAGGGCGCCGACCAGCAACCCGCCAAGCACGGTGCCGACGACGCGACCGCGCTGGTCGTCCGGAGCGTGATGTGCGGCGAACGGCACGATCACCTGGACCGTCGACGCGGTCAAGCCGACCGTGAAGCTGGCGAGGCTCAGCCACACGACGTTCGGCGAGCTTGCCGTGAACGCCAGGGCGACCGACGCGGCGACGAGCAGCATCGAAATCAGGGACCGGCGCTCGTGCTTGTCGCCGAGCGGGACAAACACCAGCATGCCGGTCCCCATCCCGATCTGCGCGAGCATGAACACCGCGCCGATTTGGGTGACCGACAGCCCGAACTCGCGCGCGATGTCGGCGAGCAGCGGCTGCGCGTAATAGATGTTGGCGACGATGCAGCCGGTGCTGATGGCGAGAAGCCAGACGATACTGCGCGACATGAAGCGGCGGTAGACTACTACGGCTATGACGAATCGCAGAGACTTCCTCAAGACGTTCGCGGGAGCGGCGGCAGGAGTCTTCGCGACCCCCGGGCGTCGAGAGGTGTTCGTCGGCAGGCGACGCGTGAAGGTCGTCGACGTGCACGGCCACTTCATCGAGCCGACTGAGCTCGACGTCATCAAAGACACGAACCTGGCCGGCAACATCAGAAACAACGTCAACGGACCGCTCGTCCTTGGCCCGGGTCGCATTCAGGCGCTGGACGAATGGGGCATTGACGTTCAGGTGCTGAGCCACCAGGGGGGATGGTGGTACGGGGCGGACCGCGACCTCGCTCGCCGGATCGTCACTGTTCAAAATGAAAAGCTCGCGGAGTGGTGCGCGGTTCACGCGGACCGCTTTGTCGGGCTGGCGTCGGTCGCGCTGCAGCATCCAGATCTGGCGGCGGAACAACTCGAGGACGCAGTCAAGCGACTGAAGCTGCGCGGCGTCGGCATCGCGGGCCACGTTGCCGGCGACGATCCATCGTCGCCCAAGTACGATCCGTTCTGGGCCAAAGCGGAGCAACTCGGGGCGCTGGTCTTCGTGCATCCCGTCGGCGCCGACAACGTCCTCAAGGACGGCGCGCTGCGCGGCCGAGGCGACCTGGGCAACGTCATCGGCAACCCGCTCGAAACGACGGTGTTCTTCTCCCGCATGATCTTCAACGGGACGCTGGACCGTTTTCCCGGACTGAAGATCTGCGGCGCTCACGCGGGCGGGTACCTGCCCTCGTATCTGGGCCGCACGGATGTGACGTGCGATGCACGGACGAACGCGAACTGCGCCAACAGGAAACATCCGCGCGAGTATTTCAAGGGACAAATCCTTGCAGACTCGATGGTATTCAGCGAAGAAGGACTGCGGCATCTCGTCGCCGAGATGGGGGTGAGCCAGGTCGTCTACGGGACAGACATGCCGTTCAACTGGCCGGCGAACGTGGACTTGATCCTCAAGGCGTCGTTCCTGAGCAACGCCGACAAGGAAGCGATCCTCGGCGGGAACCTGATCAAGCTGCTTCGCCTTCCCGCGTAGTTACGCGGAGGCGCGTGTCTCCGCGTGGTCCCGCAGGAACGGCAGCGCACCGACGGTCAGCGCGATCCCGGGAATGACGATGAAGATCAGCGCGGCACGGAGCTGGAAGGTGAACTGGAGTCTCTCCGGATCGCGAGTCCCAAACATCGCCGCGACCACGACCGTGACGAAGATCGAGATGTGAAGCAGCAGTGGAAAGATTCCCGCGGCGAGGCGGGCCGCGATGCCGCCGCCCGCGCGGCGCGAGCACCAAGCGCCAAGCGCGCCACACATCAAATACGCGAGGAGCACGGCGGCCGCCATCGGCACGGTCGCTCGCGGATCGGCCCCGACTGAACCCAGGAGCAGCGTGACGCCAAGCATCACGGCACCCGCACAGCCCAACGTGATCATGCCAGGGAGCAAGAGCGTCTTCGCATCGGGACTCATGGAACCTTCTTTCTGATCGGCCTGGCGGATGGCGTCCGCCAGGCGTGTCCAGTCGGGCACCCGCTCCAGCGCGCGGGCCACGGCATCCTCTTCCGCACAACCGCGCCGGACGGCGTCCGCGCAGGCGTCTTCCAGGTGTCCGGCCAGCTCGGCGCGAATCTGTTGCTCCCGCTCGGTGTCGAGGCCGAGCGCGGCGAGCCGTGCATCGACGACGTCGGACCAATCACGCACGGCTGAATCCCCCAAGGTGGTTGAGCGCGCGGAAAAACGCGTTCCACTCCCGCCGCGACGCCGCGAGCTGCTTCGACCCCGCCGCCGTCAGGCTGTAACAACGGCGCTTGACCCCGCCTGACGTCGTTTCCCACGCGCCCCTGGTCCAGCCGCGCTTCTCCATCCGGTACAACAGCGGATAGAGCGACGCGAGCGTGAAATGGAGCACGCCGTCCGTGTCCTGCTCGATCCGGCGCGCGATCTCGTAGCCGTGCACCGGCTGGTCTTCGAGCACCGCCAGGATGGCCAGCTCGGCGCTGCCGCGCTTGATGGAATGACTCAGCGATGCCATGGAGGTATATATAGGATATCTATATACTAGATGTCAAGTCCCCTGTTTATGAAGCAATCCGGACGGAGCTACCGGGTCACTTCAAACGCAAACCGCAGCGCGGGGATGTGGTTGCCTGGATGATCGTCCGCATAGGTGAGCTGCGGTAGCCGATACAGTTGCTGACTTCCCTCGGGGCCCTGATAGATCCCGGGATAGAAATCGATCAGGTGAACGCCGGGCGCGCCGGCCGCCGTGAAATTGACGACGACGTCGCCCTGGCTGTTGAAGCCGCACGCATAGCCCATGTAGCCGTTGTCGTACGTCGCGACGTAGATGTTGTCGTAGTCGGTCCAGCCGACGCCCTTGAGATGAATCGTCACCGGCGTCCCCGACGGACCTGAGGTCGGCGAGAAACTCACGATGCTCGTCTCCACCACGAAGTACGCCTTGGCGAGCGTGCGGCCGCCCGACCGGATCGAAACCGAGTGAAGCCCACCGAGATCGTCCGGAATGCCGAGCGTCGTGTCGAGGCGCCCGTCCGCTCCGACCGTCAGCTTTTTCAGCTCGGTTTCTTTCGGCGCGAACCCGTTGCCGGAAACGCGGCTACCCTCCTGCGTTCCCCAGACAAGCGATACAGGCGTGCCGGCGGGAAGACCGCTGGCCTTCAGCGACGCGCGCGTCAACACCGGGCCTTGCGTCGGCGTCACGCTCAGGCTCGCGCCTTCCGACGCGGGCACCGGCTGCTTGGCATAGGGTTCCGCGTACGAAGAGGCTGCGGCTTTCCCCGGCGTCACGCGAAACGCGAACGCGGGTCTCGGCAAGTACGCATTGGGCGCCTGCTCGTGGTTCAAGTAGCCCTGGCCCATGTAGCCGGACAAGACCCTGACCTGATGATCCCCGACAGCACCGCTTGCGCGGAAGCGAGCCGTCGCCGTGCCGTGCGTGTCGGTCGCCGACACCCAGCCCGCTTCCTGGTTGTCCCAGTTGACGACCCACGTGCTCTCCATCGTCCGCCATCCGAAACCCTTCACGCGAAGTTCGATCGGCGTGCCGACGGGGCCTTCGGTTGGGTACATCTCGAACGTCTGGCTGACTTCGATGCCGCCTTGAGCGATTGGTGTTCCGCGATCAGAGACGATCAGTTCGTGGACGCCGCCGTAGTCTTCTGGAATCCGAAAGTGCGCGGCCAGCCGGCCGTCTTTCCCGACGTCTGCCTGTCCGAGCGACTTGGAGGTTTCAGTGAACTTCTTCCCGCGAAAGCGATAGTAGTCTTCGACGACCCAGCCGCCCTTGATCGTCTGCCAGAGCAGATCGACTCGCCGGCCAGGCGGCAGCCCCTCAGCGACCGCGTCGACCTCGGCACCTACGACTGCTTTCACGGTGCCCGGATGCTTGAGCGTCAGCGTCTTCAGCGGAGTGGCAGGTGGTTTATTCGTTGAGGATTGCTGTGCCGCTGCGCCCGCAGCCGCGAGCAGCGTCGCACTGATAATGCCAAGACGACGTGAATTCAGGGACAAGTGCGGCCCTCGTGACTATTCGACGATGGCGATCTGGGAGACGAGGTTGATGAACGGCGAGAACGTCGCGGTCCGGCCGAAACGATCCGTCGCGGTGACGGTGTAACTCAGGACCGCGGGCTGCGCGTCGGCGGGCACAACCCACACGCCCGTCCACATCTCTGACGGCTGTCGCGGATATTCCGCCGCCGGGAATCCGCCCACGCCGCGCCACCGCATGGGCACATCGATGGCGGCGCCGGCATACTTCAGGTGCGCGACGAGCACCGCGGTGTTTTCCACGTCTCCGCTGCCGCCGTCAATGGCCGTCATGCGAAAGCCCATGCGCTGACCCCGCTTGAAGCGATTGGTGAGGATGCAGTGCGTCGGCAGCGTGCCCGGAACGTCGAAGCTCGCGACGTCGCCCCAGATCAGCAGCTTGCCGGTCGGGTGTCCGGCCTGCGGCTCCGGCGGTGGCGGGGGCGCGCCGCGTCCTCGTCCCTGCGCAGGTGCCGGTGCGGCTGGTTGCTGTCCGGCGATTGTCGGCCCTCCCGCGATCGTCGCGGCCGCAACCAGGACACCGGACAGAAGAGCGCTGCGCGGTCTGGTCATGCTGCGGGAATTATGACCCTCAGTCGACGATTGTCAATTGCGAGGCCTGAACCTCAAACGGCCTGAATTCCCCGGTGCGGCCGTACTTGTCCGTCGCGGTCACCGTGTAGCGGATGATTCCTGTCGGCGTATCCTGCGGCACCACCCACTTGGCGACCCAGAACTCGCGCTCTGGTTGCGCCGCGGTCGCGCGATATCGCATCGGGATGTCCACGGTCTTGCCGGCCACGTTCACGTGGACGACGAGCTGAGCGGACTCTTCGCGTTTCTGCGTGGACGGATCGGCGACAAACATCCGGAAGCCGACCGGCTCGCCGCGCTTGAAGCGATTCCTGAGAATGCAGTTGTCCGGATGGCCAGGCGGCTGGAACAGGGCCATGTCGCCGTAGACGATCAGCTTTCCCTGTCCTGCTGCAGGTGATTGAGGCGCCGGCTGAAATGCCGCAACGAGGGCGAATGCGGCGAGAGTTCCTATACGCAGCACAGCAGCATTCTACCTCTGCGCCTTCGTCAGCGCATCCAGCGCACGATGCCCGCGACGCCGTCCACCGCCACCTGCGCGCCGTCCGGGATTCGTCGCGTCGCGTCGGCCACGCCAAGCACCATCGGCACTCCTCGCTCGCGCGCGAGCGACGCGAAGTGCGAGGTGCTGCCGCCCCGCTCGGTCACCACGCCGGCGACGCGCGGCAGGATGTAGCTGAGGGCCGGTCCGCCGACGCGCGTCACCAGTACATCGCCCGGCGCGACGCGTCCGATTTCGCATTCGCAATTGATGACGACGGCACGCCCTGCGGCCCAGCCGACGCCCGCCGGATGGCCGCTCAGGCGTGGATGCTGCAGCCAGATCTCATCTGGCACGTGGGCCGGCTGCAGGTGAAGCGGACGCGCCTGCAACAGCTTGAATCCCTCATCGTCGAGTGCCCATTCGATTTCGACGGGCGATCCGATGACGCCCTCCGCCTTCCGCAGGTGACGGCCGATCTCCACCACCTGCGCGGGAGTCAGACACGCTTCGGCCGCGCGTGCCGACGACACGGCCTCGGTCGCCGGCGCGCGCCGATGCTCACAGGCGACGGTGTGGTCTTTTTGCCCGACGGCGGTGCGAAGCAGTTCTCCATCCGGACTGAGCTCGAAACGATCGGGCGTCACTTCGCCCTGCGCGATCGAGGATCCAAGTCCCCAGGCCGCGTTGACCAGCATCCCGCCGTCCGCCGTGCGGCTGAGTCCCCCGCCGGAGGCACGCGCGCTCACGAGCGGCTGCACCAGCACGGCCATCGCCGTGTCCGCAGGATCGAGATCGTGCGTCGCCATGTACCGCAGCGCCCGCGTCGACCAGAGCGCGGCCCAACACGCGCGAACAGCAGTGATGAATTCAGACTCGAGCTCGAGGCCCAGGTAGCTTTCGAACTGTCCGGCGAAGCTCGACCCGAAGCGATCCTCGACGAGTGCCGACGAACGCACGGCGGTCAGCGCGCCGGTTCTGGCGACGAGGTCGCGCCACGCCGTGAGAAGCGGCTCGAGCACGGCCGGCACGATGGGCTGCTCGAGGAGTTCGAGCTTCATGCGCAACGTATGGCGCCGCGCCTCCATTCCATCGCCGGTCGAGAACGCTCCCCGTGCGGATCCTTCCAGATCCAGTGCGGCGACCTGCAGACGGTACGCCGCCGCATCGAGACACACGCCGTCCGGGATCGGCAGTCCCGCCCGCCCGAGCGCGGCAAGGTTTGCGGCCTTCGGGCCAAAGCGGGCGGCGTCGGTCGCCTCGCGCGAGGCGAGAGGCACGAGCAGGCTCACTTGACGTGATCGCCGTAGCCGGGGATCGGATCGACCACCGTGATCTGCTTGACCGGGAAGTTCGAGATAATTTCGATGCTGTCCTCGTGCACGATCAGCATCTCTTCGATGCGCACGCCCCACCGGAACATCTTGCCGTGCTGCGTCTCGAGCGCAAACACCATGCCGGCCTTGATCTCGATCGGGTGATCGAGCGACCAGATACGCGAGATCACCGGCGGGTCGTACTGCGCGAGGCCCAGCCCGTGCCCCCACAGGTTCGCCGCGGCCTGGTCCTCTTCCTTATAGCCGTAGGCTTCCTGGGCGGACGGCCATTTCGACGCAATCTCACGCGTCGTCGTGCCGGCTTTCACGGCGCCGATGGAATCGTAGAGCCACTTGAGCGCCGTGGCGTACACGTCCTTCTGTTCCTGCGACGGTTCTTTGCCGACGCAGTACGTGCGGTAGTAGCACGACTTGTACCCGTTCCACGTGAGCGCCGCGAGGTCCATGAAGACGATGTCGCCCGGCTGGATGATGCGGTCCGAGAAATTGCGCCAGTTGGGCCACGTGTTCGGCCCCGACGAGACGATGACGTCCTCCACGTCCTCCATGCCTGGAATCGAGTACAGGAACTGCATGATGTGCGCGGTCACCTGGTTTTCCGTGATCCCCGGCCGCAGAAACTTCATCGTCTCCCAGTGCGCCGCGTCGCCGATGGCGCCGACGATGCGGAGGCACTCCTGCTCGTCGACGTTCTTGACGGCGCGCGCCTCCATCATCGGACTCATGCCGTCGACCCAGTCGATCTTGGCGTCCTTGAAGGCCTGGATCATGTTGATGTCGATGAAGTCGACGCCGAGCTTCATCCCGGCCACGCCGCTCTTCGTCATTTCCTGAATGAGGGCTTTCGTGAACTTGCCGACCTGCTGGCTCGACGCCGGTCCAGCGGCGCCTTTGATCCAGGCGTAGGACCAGCGGACGTTTTCCTTCGGAATCCACGGCGAGTGGCGTTCGATCTGATAGCCGAGATCGCCCTGCTCGAACAGCACCGGCGGATCGTCGCCACAGAGCACCGCATAACGAAGCCCGGGCTTCAGGCGGTTCCATCCCGGCGTCAACGTGCCCGTCAGATAGCGCACGTTCTCGTCGTACATACACAGCATCGCGCCGAGGCCGTGCGCTTTCATGCGCTCGCGCGCCCGCTCCAGCCGGTACGTCCGCATGCGTTCCCAGTTGACACGCTGCTGCCAGTCGAGTCCCGCGATTCCGAAGTTGGCGCCCATTCGCTATGGCCTCATGAAAAGTGGAAAGCTCAAAGTTCAAAGTTCGGAAGTAAGTTCGAAAGTATACTCTCGCGCGGAGGGTGCGATGCGTACTTCAGTCGTCTTCGTCATGGGAATCCTGCTGGGTTCGGCGCTCGCCCCGCTGCTTGCGCAGGGGCCGCGGCTGGCCGGCGAGAACTACGTCAACCACGTCGGGATGGCCGTCCAGAATTTCGACGAAGCCTTCGCCTTCTACACGCAGAAGATGGGATTCCGCGAAGCGTTTACGGTGAACGGCGCCGACGGGAAACCGACGCTGGCGTACGTCCAGGTCAACCGGAATACCTTCGTGGAGCTGCAGCAGGCCAACGCCAACCGCCCGCCGGGGCTCAACCACTTCGGCCTGCACGTGGAGAATCTCAAGGCCACGGTCGCGTCGCTCAAGGCGCGCGGCGTGACCGTCGAGGAGCCGCGGGTACGCCCGGACGATTCGTCGGTCGCGAACGCGACCGATCCGAACGGCATCAGGATCGAGATGTTCGAGTTCGGCCCTGGCTCGCCGCAGGGAAAGGCGATCGCAAGTTGGAAGTAGCGGACGCTACAGACCTCAGCGAGGAGGCGTCGCGCCGCAGTCGCGCTTGCAGGGCTCGAGCGGCACGTACGTCGCCTTGATCTTCTTCCGGTACTCCGGATAGAGCGTCTCGACCTCTCCGACCACTGCCGCCTTCGGCAGGTGCCACAACGTCGTGAGCTCGTCGACAAACGGATTCTTCTCCGGCAGGTAGTGCGGCGTGCTCTCCCCCGGACGCTTGCCCTCGAACCCGGTCACGCACGGCGGCCCAATCGGCAGCATCGGCACAGTCGCGAGCTGAAAGCTCTTCGTGACGATGTGCGGCTCGGCCAGATAGATCGGATCGTCGACCACCGCCAGCACGGTCAGGATGTCGCCGTGACGCCAGAACCTCGACGTCATCGTCGCCTGGTCGCTCTGGGGCGGGCCGTTCTTCCGGAGAAAACCCGCTTTCATGTGCGTCGTGTAGGTGACGAGCGCGTCGCCCTCCCAGCGGCCGGTCGTGAAACCGCCGCGGGTGTGCTCCGCATATTCGGAAGGGTGCGGCCGCCCGTCCATCCAGATCGTCATCGGCGCGCGATCTTCCCACGCGCCGATCGTGAAGGAGATCGTGCCGCCCTTGACCGCCTCCGTGTCGCTCCAGATCTTCAGACCGAACGGACCCTGCACGAAATAGACCGGCGCCCATCCCTCGCATTGGTGCTCGATCATCGCCAGCTGCGCTTCGTTGTAGCTCAAGGCCCTCAAGCGCCCTTCGTCGTTGAGCGGGAGGCCCAGGTAGTCCACCGGGTACGAATCGCGCGAGACGTCTTCGGTGTTCCTCGGCGCCCACGTGCCGACCAGCTCGGCCTGCGCCAAGGCGTTGCCACTCGCCGAGAGCCACAGGAGCAGCGCGAACGCCGTCCGGCGGGTTACCACGTTGACGAGCACGGGGTGGGATCCCATTTGGAACCGTCCGCTTCCTTCCTGAACTGTGAGCTCACGATGAATTGCTGCAACAAGTACTTCGGGTCATCCACGACCGTTGTCACGACGATCAACTGACCGTTGCTGGGCATCGGCGAGAGGTCGAAATACTCGGTGACCTTCGCGCTTTCGCTGTACGGGACGCCGTTCTTGCGCAGGTATCCGGCACGCATGTTGGTAGTCACGACGTTCAACGATCCGGCACGGACCGCAGGATTTCCGCGGCCGGGCCGTTCCCACCGCGCGGCTGACGTGCCCTGCCACGTCGCCGCCCCGGCCGGAGCGGGCGCGGCGGCAAACGTGAAGAGCCGTGACTGCACTCCCGCGTCGGTGTCGACACGCAGCGTGTTGTCGTCCTGCCACGTGATGTGAAGGCGTCCGGGCACGCGCATGATCGCAGCCGCGCCATACGACTTGCACTGAGTACCGGCGGCGTCATCGGCTTTCGGATCCCACGCGTTGACGATCGTGAGCGCCTCCAGCGTGATCGGGACGCCTCTGTAGTCGCCCTTCGCCGGCGTCACCATGCGGTAGCGCCAGTCTTCGTTGACCACCGACACCCAGTAACCCGTGAGATCGATCGGCGCCGACGCCTTTGCCGTGGGCGGTGGCCCGCCACGGCCCTGGGCACCTGCAGGTGCCGGCGCTGCGAGCGCGACCGCGCTGACGAGCGCCCCGATCAGGAACGCATGTGAGGCCCTCACGGCTTCTCCAACGTCTGATACATCGCCTCGACGAAGCTGCTCGTCGTCCACGGGCCGGAATCCGATCCGTACCTGCGCGTGTAACCCCTGGCCGGCGCGGCGGCCTTGACCTGGTTCAGCGTCATGCCCGCCTTCTTCAAATCCCGAACGCGGTCGCGAATGACGGTCACCATGTCGCGGTACGCCGCCACGTCGTACTGATCGCACACGCGGCCGTGCCCGGCAACGACGAGCGTGCCGGCGTCCCGCGAGACGATCGGCACCGACGGAATCGCCAGATCAACCAGTCGATTCAGCGCCGCGATCTCGCCGTTGATCGAGCCGCCCTTTGCGACGTCAATCACCGGGAAGCGAGTCGTGTCCAGGATGTCGCCGGCCATCACGACATCCGACCGGCGGAAGAAGACCATGACGTCGCCGTCAGTGTGCGCCGCGGGCTGATGCAGCACTTCGATGCCTTCGCCGTTGAGGTACATGTACTTCCGCGGGTAGTCGAAGGTTTCCGTCGGTGTCGCGCCGATGGGATACGGGGACGTCTTCCCTGTGGGCGCCGTCATTCGTTCCAGCACCTGCTGCGCGGAGAGAATCGACGCGACGCCGCCGAGAAAGTCGCCGGTGATGCCGATCGAGCCGGGCGCCGTGAACAGCGTCTGGCCGGCTTTCGAGAGCGTCTCGTTGCCGCCCACGTGATCGGCATCGGCGCCGGTATCGATGACGTATCGAATGGGCTGCGTCGTGAGCTTCTTGATCGCAGCCACCACCGCGTTGGCACTCGCCGCTGCGCCCGCGTCCACCACGACGACGCCGTCTTCGCCAACCTGGACGCCGATGTTGCCGCCGGCGCCGGCGATCATGAAGAAGCTGGGGCGAAGCTGGAGGACCTCGAGATCGCGGGTGTCTCTGGAGTTGGCCTGCGCGCCGAGGGGGCCCGGAGCGCTGGCCCAGAACAAACAGGCCGTCGCGATGGCGAGTCCACTCCTCTGAACAGCCAGTGTCATCGCGGGCGATCCTAGCAGACCTTTCCTGCCATCGCCGGTCTATCGCGGCGCTGGTGCGGACGGCTTGGCGAACTTCGCCGCATCAACCGGGACGTTCAGCTGCACGTCGGTGAGCTCGACTTTCTCGATCCCGTCCAACCACGTCACCGTCAGGCGAAACGGGATCCTGATGCCGGAGACGTCTCGATATTCGGCGTAGTCGGTCTGCGTGGGAAGACGGCCGACCTTCGAATTGGCGTAGCGCACCATCCGCACGAGCAGGCCGGACGCGCTGTCGAAGTAGAACGTCGCGAGCGCTCCGCCAGGACGTGAGCCCTGCACCACCTGCACCGGCCGGTCGTCAATCTCGGTTGGGACGCCGACGCGCCATTGACCGAGCGTGTCTTTGATACGCGCGGGAAACAACAACTCGGCGTCCAGCTTCACGCCGTCCAGTTCGCCGCCCGACAACGCAAGCACTGGCACTGGCCTGTGCGGCGCCGCAATCCAGCCGGCGCGGCCGTCGTAGGTCGTCGTGTTGTCGCCGTCGAGCGTGTGGATGATCGTGGTCCGCAGACCCGGAGCCTTGCCGACAATTTCGATCGGGCGCGTGCCCTCCGGGCCGTACCCCGCGCTGCTCCCCTTCGCGACGACGCTGGTGAGGCCGGCCAGCCGCTGCGCTCCGCCAAGCGCCTGAATGTACTTGTCGAGAATCTGCGCGGCCGCCGGCTGTCCGGTCGCCGGCAGGACGATGTCATCCTGCTCGTCCAATGTCGTCGCCCCGTACAACGCGGCGAGACTCGGCGTCACTCTGGGGCGAGTGCCGCCGCGGTGGCAGGTGTAGCACGTCACGACCTGCCGCCCACCGAAGCTCGCCTGATTGATGGACGACATCATCATCACCATCCGGCGTGCCGTCGCTTTTTTCGGGGTGGTGTCGAGGGCGTAGGCGTCCCACGTGGTATCCCCCGCCCCGTGACAATCCTCGCAGGAGATGCCCAGCGCCGCCGAAAACACACCCATCGTCCCCATGAATTCGTCGACCGGAATTCCCTTGAGCACGCGGACGTTCTTGAAGACTTCTTCGGCGAGCGGAGCTCTCTCGGCCTGCTGCGCCTGGGCCGACGCCGTGACGACCACTGCGATGTGCGCGGCCAGCATGCCCGCGCCGAGGACCACTCGTAGAGAGGTGAGCTTCATGAAACCTGCCTCCGAATTATGTTCTAATGCGCGCGCTGACCTCAATGGAGTCTACTGAACGTCGCGCCGCTCCGGCGCTCGAGCGAGCCACGGACTGGCGGATGTGGGTGGCAAGCGCCGCCATGATGCTCTGCTCGTGGCTCTCATACGTGGATCGCCAGGTTCTGGCGGTGCTTTCGCCGACCATTCTCCAGGCGACGGGTCTGAGCGCGCAGCGGTACGGGGAGATCGTCTCCGCGTTCTCCATCGCCTACATGATCGCGAATCCTTTCTGGGGCGCGGTGCTCGATTACGTGGGGCTCCGGCTCGGGATGATCGCGGCGGTCACGATCTGGAGCATCGCGAGCGCTGCGCATGCCGGCATGTCAGGGTTCATGGGCTTCGCGGCGTGCCGCGCGTTCCTGGGCTTCGGAGAAGGCGCGACGTTTCCCGGCGGCTTCCGGGCGTCGGTCGATTCGCTTCCGCCCGATCGACAGGCGCGCGGGATGGCCATCGCGTACAGCGGCGGATCCCTCGGTGCGATCTTTGCGCCTGTCGTGGTCGTGCCGGTGGCGGCGGCGTTCGGCTGGCGCGCGGCGTTCTTCGTGACGGGCCTGCTCGGAGCCTTATGGATCCTCGTGTGGCTCAGCGTGGCGAGGCCGCCGTTCCTGCCGGCACCGGTGGAGAAGCCGGCACGTCTGGCGTCGCTCAGCCCGTTCGAGCGCCGCTTCTGGGCGCTCGTCGCGAGCTACTCCCTCGGATCTGTCGCCATCGCCCCGATCTTCTACCTCAGCCCGCTCTATCTGAATCGCGTCATGGGGCTTTCACAATCGGACCTGGGAAAGGTGCTGTGGATTCCGCCGCTCGGCTGGGAGATCGGCTACTTCGTCTGGGGCTGGA
>Ga0209488_10001309_pt1 | contig 21308 bp, 18 predicted proteins | sample Rivendell_Oct201_8_FD_188349 | JGI IMG/M metagenome (GOLD analysis project Ga0209488, IMG submission 188349) | Vadose zone soil microbial communities from the Eel River Critical Zone Observatory, Northern California, USA -... | ecosystem: Environmental > Terrestrial > Soil > Vadose zone >...
GCGTCGCCACCAGCGTCTTGCCTTCGCCGGTCGACATCTCGGCGATCTTGCCGTCGTGCAGCACGGCACCGCCGATCAGCTGCACGTCGAAGTGCCGCAGGCCGAGCGTGCGCGTGGCCGCCTCGCGCGTGAGCGCGAACATCTTCGGCATCACCTCGTCGAGGGTGCTGGCGTCCCCCTGCACCGCCGTGCGCAGCTCGCGCACCGTGTCCTTGACCTGGTCGGCAGTGAGCGCCTTGGCCCAGTCGGTCAGGTCGTTGACCGCCTTGACGATCGGTTCGTAGTTGGCGAGTGACCGCAGGTTGGCCGAGCCGAACACGCGCTGCAGGGCCTTGCCGATGCGGGCCGGAATGGAGCCGAAATCGAGTTTCATGGCGAAGCGGATGGGAAAGTGCGGGCAAGGCCCGCGGCACACGACCGCGCACGTACCGGCCTCGGTGTCCAGCGGTCGTGGTCTGGACCCCCGCGCCCGAACCAGCGCCGACTGCGGCGCCGCGGCGGCTCAGTCGGTGGGCGCGCGCGGCAGCGGCAGACCGCGGCTCGCAACCGAACGATGGAACGGCAGCACGCGCGGCAACTGCTCCTGCAGCGGCCGCAACAGCGCGCCGGCGCCGGCGCGCGCGTGCCGTTGCGATGGACCGCTGGCGGGGCCGACCTCGGCCGGCGCGGTACTGGCGGCGCTGGCCGGCTCCGGTCCCGGTCCGCCGATCGGACGTTGGTGGCCGACCAGCAACAGCAGCAGCAGCGCGGTCGCCAACGCCGAGCAGGAACCGAGCCGCCGCTCGCGCAACAGCAGCCGCAGCAATTGCCCGAAACCCTGCCCGGTGACCGTCACTTGGACGCCTCCCGTGCGGCACGCAGCAGCCGCTGAACCATTTCGAACAGCAGGGTCTCCTGGAACGGCTTGGCCAGGAAGCCATCAGCCTTGCGGATGTCGGCCATCGACACCTTGCCGGCGCTGGCCAGCAGCACCGGGATGCCCTGGGTCGAAGGATCGGCGCGCAGACGGGCGATCACCTCGAGGCCGTCGAGTTCCGGCATCTCGTAGTCCAGCAGCACGAGGTCCGGCCCCAGTTCGGCGGCGACGCGCAGCGCCTCCTTGCCGTCATGCACCTTGCAGGTGCAGAAGCCGTGACTCTGCAGCAGCAATTCGACCGCGTCGGCAAGGTCCTCCTCGTCGTCGACGATCAGCACCGTGCCGGCGCTGGCAGGTTGCACATCCGCGCACCGCAGCGCCACTAGGCGGCGGAGCGAGGCGGCGGTGTCGAGTCCGGCCTCGGCGAAACTGGCCTCGATCCGGCGCTTCAACTCCTTGTTGAAGCGCTTGACCGCCGACCACGCCTCGTAGTCGGGAAAGTCCGGTTTGATGTCCATCTGGTCGTGCGTGTCGACGGCGAAGAAGAACTCGCCGGCGACCAGATGCTCCTGCAGGACCAGTTTCATGAACGGATAGTTGCGGTTGCCGAGACGCAGGCTGAAACGTACCGACGGATAGCCGGGCACCGGTTCGACGTGCTCCTTGTGGAACATCGCCAACACCGAGTCCAGATCGCCGGCGGCAAGATCGGCGCTGCGCCGCGGCCGCGCCGATGGCCCGTAGGCGAGTTCCTGGTAGATGCCGACGGCGTGCCGCACGAGTTCCGGAGACAGCGCCGCCAGCCTCATTTCCGCGCCTCCGGGCCGTGGTGCTGGTGCACTGCCGCCGGTCGCGGCCCTGCGGCTGCCGCTGCCGTGGCGCCGCCGCGGTGCAGGCAACCGATCCACTGCCGCACCGGCATGCCGCTGTCGGTGACCGTTCGCCGCAGCTCGTCGAGCGTGCGTGCCAGCACCGCCGGATCGACGAATGCTGCGGTGCCGAGTTGCACCGCGCTGGCACCGGCGCACAGGAACTCCATCACGTCACCGGCGGTGGCGGCGCCGCCGACGCCGATCACCGGAATGCGCACGCTGCGCGCCAGCTCGTAGACCATGCGCAGCGCCACCGGTTTGATCGCCGGCCCGGACAGACCGCCGGTCGTCTTGCCGAGCACCGGACGGCGCCGGCGCCAGTCGACCGCCATGCCGATCAGGGTGTTGATCGCGGTGATGCCGTCGGCGCCACCATGTTCTGCCGCCCTGCCGATCACCGTGATGTCGGTGACGTTGGGCGACAGCTTGGCGAACACCGGCACGCCGGCGACCTGCTTGACGGCGCGCACCGCCTGCTCGGTCAGGCGCGGCTCGGTGGCGAAGTACAACCGGCCCTCCTGCACGTTCGGACAGGACAGATTCAGCTCCAGGGCGTCGACTCCGGCCGCGGTGCAGCGCGCTGCCAGCTGCACGAACTCGTCGATCGACTCACCGCCGATATTGACGATCACCTTCGGCCCGAGCGTGCGCATGCGCGGCAACGCCTCGGCGAGGAAGTGGTCGATGCCCTTGTTCTCCAGGCCGATCGAGTTGAGCATGCCGGCCGCGGTCTCGTGGATGCGCGGCGGCGGGTTGCCCTCGCGCGGGCGCACGGTCACGGTCTTCGACACCAACGCGCCGAGTCCGGACAGGTCGCTGAACTGCCGCCCTTCCCACCCGGAACCGAAGGTCCCGGAGGCACTCAGCACCGGGTTGTCCAGCTGCAGCGGCCCGAGGTTGGTGGTCAGCACGATGCGCGTCTCCCGTCCGCTTCGATTCGCCGGGGTGTGGCGCGTACGGGAGCCGTATCAGGATACCCGCTCGGCCGGTCGAGCGGAGCCGCGATCTTCGCGCAGCAGCAGGATCAGCAGGCCGATGGCCCCCACCGTGATGCACGAATCGGCGACGTTGAAGGCCGGGAACGACCATTTCATCGGCCAGAGCCCCTCGAACCGGAGGAAGTCGCGCACCGTGTGGTCGGCACGCGTCAGGTTGTCGTACAGGTTGCCGACCGCACCGGCGAAGATCAGGGACAGCACCAGCAGTTGCAGCCGCGCGCGGTTGGCCGTCCTGGCGGCGAACACCAGCAGCGCCACGATCGCGGCGCAACGCACGATGATCAGCGGCACCGTGCCGTTCTGGAACAGGCCCCAGATCGTGCCGGGGTTGCCCCAGGTGACGAGCCTGAACTCCACCGGCCCGGTGAACACATCGTGATGGCGCAGTTCCTCAGGCTGGTAGCGGTACGTCGCCGCTATCCAGGCGAACACCGCCGCCTTGCTCCACAGATCGAGCGCGACCAGGAACGGCCACGGCAGCCAGAACCAGAGTTTGCCGGAGAACACCGATCGGAGGCCGGTCCGTCTGGCGGCGGCCACCGCCGCGGGCATCTCTGCTGGCTCTGCTTCTGGCGCGGTCACCTAGGCGCTCTCGCGGTTGCGCTCCTCGTCTTCCTGGTGCCGGATGCAGTAGCGGGCCCAGGGCAGGTACTCGAGGCGCGCCTTCGGGATCCAGGAGTCGATCTTCTCGACCTTCCCCGGTTTGGCCTTCTTGCCATCCTTGGGCTTCTTCAGCGCCTCGTTGGCCTCTTCGCACAGCGGGCACTGACCGAATTCCCAGTCGCCCTTGCCGTCGATCCGCACCAGGGCCTCTTCGATCATCTGGATGGTCTCCTCCTCGTTCTCGATCAGGCCCAGCATGAACCCCTGATCGTAGTTGTCGGTGCCCTGGTCGGCGAGGTGATCGACCGATGCGTCCTGCTCCGAGGCCCGCAGCGCCTCGTCACGCATCGATCCGACATCACCGCGCAGGATCGCCAGTTGGTGGCTCAGGAGACTCCGGTACTTGGCCAGCTCGGCCTTCGTCGGCTTGGTCATGACATGTGAACCAACGTGGTCGGAATGCGAACGCAAGGTCAGCGAACGCAGGCAGCGGTGGCTGCCGGCATCGCCTTCTGCGCGTCCGCGCCGCAGAAGGGGCGGGGACGATACGTAGCGACCATCGTCCGGTCAAGGCGACTGCCGCGACCGTCCACCCCGGCATTTCGAAGGCATCGGGTGGCCGTGGACCGGTCGTGCACCGATCGTGTCGGCCCGGTAGGTTGCACCCTCCGGCTCACGATGCCCCTGACCAGCCGCCAACTGCTCGCTGACTTCCTGGTCTACCTCGGGGTGGAATTGCAGGTGTCGCCAAACACCGTGGCGGCGTACCGCAGTGACCTCACCCGATTCGTCGCCGCCGCCCCCGCCCTGCCCGACCGCGCGGCGATCGATCGCCACCTGACCGCCCTTGCCGCTGCGCTGGCGCCGGCCTCGGTCGCGCGCGCCGCCGCGGCGATCCGCGGCTTCTGCCGTTTCCTCCAGGCCGAAGGTGTACTCCACGACGACGTCGCCGACGGCCTGCTCGGGCCCAGGCTCGAACAGCGGCTGCCGAAGGCCCTGACCCGCGCCGCGGTGGCACGATTGCTCGCCGCTCTGCCTGCGGACACGCCGCTCGCGGTCCGCGATGCCGCCATCCTGCACGTGCTGTATGCCACCGGTTGCCGCGTCAGCGAAGTCGCCGGCCTGCGCACCACCAGCGTGCTCGCCGAGCACCGCCTGTTGCGCGCGTTCGGCAAGGGCGGCAAGGAACGCCTCGTGCCGCTGGCGGACACGGCGCTGCACTGGATCGACCGCTACTGCCGGCAGGTGCGACCGCTGCTGCGCCAGAAAGCGGCGCGCGAAGCCGGCGACGTGCTGTTCCTGTCGCGCACCGGCCGGCCGCTCGAGCGCGTGCGGCTGTTCCAGATCGTGCAGGCAGCGGCCCGGACCGCCGGCCTGCAGGTGGCGTGCTCACCGCACGCGCTGCGCCACTCGTTCGCCACCCACCTGGTCGCCGGCGGTGCCGATCTGCGCTCGGTGCAGGAGCTGCTCGGCCACGCCTCGCTGGCGACCACGCAGATCTACACGCACGTCGACCAGGACCGGCTCAAGGCGACGCACGCGCGCTGCCATCCGCGCGGCTAGTCGCTCGGCCGCAGCCCATCGATGGTCGCCGTATCGCCAGCATGTCGATCGCGCTGGCCGCGCGCGTGGCCGAATCCGCGCTTGCCGCCGGCGAAGAACTCGAGGAACAAGTACCCCTGCGGGGTCTTGCCGAAGCTGCCGGCCGCCAGCACCGCCGCCGCCTCGGCGCGCAGGTTGCCGCTGCCGAGGAACACGGCCCGGTAGCAGCGCTTGAGGTCGGGCAGCACGTCGGCGGCGAAACCGCGACGGCGGATGCCGAGCATGTTCAAACCGCAGATGTCGTTGCGGTCGGCAGCGGTGGCGAACGGCGGCACGTCGTACGAGATCGCCGCGTTGCCGGCGATCATGGCCCCCTCACCGACGCGCACGAACTGATGCAAGCCGGCGCCGCCGCCGATGAAGCAGTGATCGCCCAGGGTGACGTGGCCGCCGAGCATCACGTTGTTGGCCAGCGTGACGAAATCGCCGATCATCGAATCGTGGCCGACATGGCAGTTCGCCATCAGGAAGCAGTCGGCGCCTACGCGGGTCTCGCCGCCGCGCCGGGTGGGACGGTTGATCGTCACCGCCTCGCGGATCACGGTCCGGTCGCCGATCTTCACGATGCCACCGGCGGCTTCGGGGTCATGCACGCGCATCTGCGGCTCGCCGCCCACTACGGCGAAACTGTCGATCTTGACGCCGACGCCGAGGCTGCTGCCAGTCCGCACGAGAACGTGCTCCGCGAGGCGACAGCCAACACCCAACCGCACGCGAGCTTCGATCACGCAGAATGCGCCGATCGCGACCTCGCTGCCCAGCTCGGCAGTGGGATGCACCACTGCAGTGGGATGGATCACGGCTCTGGATCATACCGCCGAAATGATCTGCATGGGTGACATTACGTCGGCCGTGCAGTCGTCGCCGTTCATGTCGGTCACCAGGTCGGGCTACGAACCCTGGCACAGGCGATCGTAGACCGAATCGGCAACCGCGGCGGGCAGCCCCGGCACCGCGCGCAGCGCATCGAGGGACGCAGTGCGCACCGCGGTCAGGGAGCCGAAGTGGCGCAACAACAGCCGCCGTCGCCCGGGGCCGACTCCGGGCACTTCGTCGAGGTCGCTGGCGAGACGACCGCGCCGCTGCCGGTGGTAGGTGATGGCGAACCGGTGCGCCTCGTCGCGCAGCGCCGCGAGCAGCAGCGTCACCGGCGCGCCGGCGGTGAGCGGGATCGAGTCGGCGCGGCCGGGCACGAACACCCGTTCACCGGATTCGGCGCGCGCGGCGCCGATGCCCTTGAGCCGGCTTTTCGCCAGCCCGCACAGCGGCACGTCGTCCTGCAAGCCGATCTCCGCGACCACGCCCGCGGCGGCGCTGAGCTGGCCGCGACCGCCGTCGACGACCAGCAGATCCGGCAGCTCCTCGTCGTCGCGTTCGAGACACAGCCGCAGGCTGCGCTGCACCGCTTCGGCCATCGCCGCGAAGTCGTCGGCTGCGTGCGCGGCAGCGATGCGAAAGCGCCGGTACGACGCCTTCTCCGGCAGGCCGTCGACGAAGCACACTCGCGACGCCACGGTGTCGGTGCCCTGGATCGTCGACACGTCGAGGCAGTGCAGCCGTTGCGGCGGCTCCGGCAGACCGAGCAGCTCCGCCAACCGCGCGGCGGCGGCGCGGCGCCGGGCCGCCGCATCGGCCTGCACGGCGTCCGCCAGCGCGGCGTTCTGCACCGCCAGTTCCAGGTGCGCACGTTTGTCGCCGCGCTGCGGCACCAGCAGCTCGACCCTGCTGCCACGTTTGTGCTGCAGCCAGCCGGCGATGATCACAGCCTCGGCCGGCAGGCTCGGCACCAGCACCCGGCCGGGCACGAAGCGGTCGCCGTCGTAGCAGTGGCCGAGCAGGTCGTCGAGCAACAGTTCGTCCGGCAGCGTGCTGCGGAAGGCGAACCGCCGGCAGCTCTCCAGCGCGCCACCGCGGAAGCACAGGAATGCCGCCGTCACCTCGTCGCCGACCCGGTGCAGGCCGATCGCGTCCTCGTCGCCACCTTCGGCCACCACCGTCTGCCGCTCGGCGACCACCTGCAGCGCTTCGAGCTGCAGCTTGAGTGCCTGCGCCCGTTCGAACTGCAGCTCGATCGCGGCCGTGTGCATCTGCGCGCGCAGCTCCTTCAGCACCGGCCCACTGTCGCCGCGCAGGATCCGCACCGACCGCTCCAGCTGCTGTGCGTAGGCGTCGCGCTCGATCAGTCCGACGCACGGCGCCGGACAGCGGCCGATCTGGTGCTTGATGCACGGCCGGCTGCGGTTCTTGAACACGTGGTCGTTGCAGTCGCGCAGCGGCACGATCTTGTGCAGCAGCCGCAGCGTACGCCGCACCGCCTTGGCCGACGCGTACGGCCCGAAATACTCGGCGCCGTCGTCCTGGCGCCGACGCACCAGGCGGTACCACGGCCACGGCTCGGCCCGGTGCAGGCGCAGCAGCAGGAACGCCTTGTCGTCCTTGAGCCGGATGTTGTAGCGCGGCTGCCGCTTCTTGATCACCGTGTTCTCCAGCAACAGCGCCTCCTGCTCGGTGGCGGTGGCGACGAACTCGACGCCGGCGGCCTCGTGCTCGAGGAACCGCAGCTGCGGCCGGCCGTCGCCGCCGGGCTTGAGGTAGCTCTTCACGCGCGCGCGCAGGTCGGCGGCCTTGCCGACGTACAGCGCCCGGCCGGCGGCGTCGAGGAACACGTAGATGCCCGGACCGGCGGGGAACCGCGCGACCTGATCCTGGATCGCCGCGTTCACAGCAGCTCCATCTCCAGCTTCTCGAGCCGGAACACCTCGTCACGGATCCGCGCCGCCAGTTCGAAGTCGAGGTTCTTGGCCGCGGCCAGCATCTCGGCCCGCAGCAGCTTCACGTGCTGCAGCAGGTCGAGCTTGTCGGTGAACTGGCGCCGCGGGCCGTCGCCGTCGGCGCCGCCAGTCACCGCCGCCCTGCCGCCGCGACCACGCCGGCCCTTGCGTCCCGGCGCCGCGTCGGCGTCGGCCACCGGCTCCAGCAGGTCGCGCACGGCCTTGACCACCGTGGTCGGGGTGATGCCGTGCGCCTGGTTGTAGGTTGCCTGCCGCTGCCGCCGGCGCTCCATCTCGGCGATCGCCGCATCGATCGAACCGGTGCGCCGGTCGGCGTACAGCAGCACGCGGCCGTCGACGTTGCGCGACGCCCGGCCGCAGGTCTGGATCAACGACGTACGGCTGCGCAGGTAACCCTCCTTGTCGGCGTCGAGCACGGCGACCAGGGTCACCTCCGGCAGATCGAGGCCCTCGCGCAACAGATTGATGCCGACCAGCACGTCGAACACGCCGAGCCGCAGGTCGCGGATCAGCGCAGTGCGCTCCAGGCTGTCGATGTCGCTGTGCAGGTAGCGCACCTTGATGCCGAGATCGCGCAGATAGTCGGTCAGCTCCTCGGCAGCGCGCTTGGTCAGCGTGGTGATCAGCACGCGCTGCCGTTTGGCTACGCGCAGCCGTACTTCACCGACCACGTCGTCGACCTGGCCGCGCGCCGGCCGCACCTCGACCGGCGGATCGAGCAGGCCGGTCGGACGTACCACCAGTTCGGCGACGCGGTCGACGCTGCGGCCGAGCTCGTACTCGTTCGGCGTCGCCGACACGTAGACCACCTGGCGCTGCAGCGCCTCGAATTCCTCGAACTGCAGCGGCCGGTTGTCGAGCGCGCTCGGCAGGCGGAAGCCGTGTTCGACCAGCGTGGTCTTGCGCGCGCGGTCGCCGCGATACATGCCGCCGGCCTGCGGGATCGCCACGTGCGATTCGTCGACGAACAGCAGGAAATCGTCCGGAAAATAGTGCAGCAGCGTCGCCGGCGGCTGCCCCGGCCGGCGGCCGTCGAGGTGGCGGCTGTAGTTCTCGATCCCCTGGCACATGCCGGTCGCGCGCAGCATCTCCAGGTCGTGGCGCGTGCGCTGGCCGAGCCGCTGCGCCTCGAGCAGCTTGCCGCGCGCCTCGAACCACTGCAGCCGCTCCTGCAGCTCGGCTTCGATCGATTCGCCGGCGCGCAGCAGCTGCGGGTCGGTGGCGACGTAGTGGGTCGTCGGATAGACCACGATCGACTCGAGCCGGCGCAGCACTTCGCCGCGCAGCGGGTCGATCTCGACCAGATCCTCGACCTGGTCGCCGAACAGTTCGACGCGGATCGCCTTCGCCTCCTCGTACGACGGATAGATCTCGACCACGTCGCCGCGCACGCGGAAGCGACCGGGCTGGAAGTCGAAGTTGTCGCGCACGAACTGGATCGAGGTCAGCTGCCGCAGCAGCACGTCGCGGTCGATGGTGCCGCCGCGGGCGATGGTCACCGACAGTTCGCGGTAGTTCTCCGGTGAACCGAGGCCGTAGATGCACGAGATCGAGGCGACGATCAGCACGTCGCGGCGGTCCATCAGCGACCGTGTCGCCGAGTTGCGCATGCGCTCGATCGCGTCGTTGATCAGCGCGTCCTTCTCGATGTACGTGTCGGTGGTCGGCACGTAGGCTTCGGGCTGGTAGTAGTCGTAGTAGCTGACGAAGTACTCGACGGCGTTGTGCGGGAAGAACGACTTGAACTCGCCGTACAGTTGCGCCGCCAGCGTCTTGTTCGGCGCCAGCACCAGTGCCGGCCGCTGCAGTTGCTCGATCACCCGGGCGACGGTGAAGGTCTTGCCCGAACCGGTGACCCCGAGCAGCGTGCACGCCGGCGCGCCGCCGCGCAGCCAGCCGCACAACCGCTCGATCGCCTGCGGCTGGTCGCCGGCCGGCTGCATCTCGGTCTGCATGCGGAAGGACATGACGGCTGCCATGGAAGCGCGGCCGGCCCGATCGCGCCAGCGCAGCGAGGCCGGCATCGCCCCGACGGCACCGCGGCCACCGAACCGGCAGGGCCCGGCCGCCGTTGCAGGCACTTCCCGGGGCGGCGTTGACACTTCGGCCGGACCGCCCTTACCGTCCTCGGTCCGCCCCGATCAGCAAGACAACAGCAAGGAACGCAAGGTGGCAAGACGAACGGCTTCGACGTCCTCCCGGTCAGGGCATGGCGCTCGATCGAGCGCCCACGCCCGCAGCGACGGCAAGGTCGACATCTTCTGTCCCAATTGCACCGCCCAGTACCGGGTGGCGCCGGAGAAACTGGCGGCGCGGATCGAGTGCACGCAGTGCCATCACGTGTTCATGGCGCGCACCGCGGTGAGCCGGCGGACGCCGAAGACCAACCACAACACGATCTATGCCGCGCTCGCCGTCGGCGCCGTGCTGCTGATCGCCAGCTTCATCATCATCAAGAACGCGGAGATCAAGACGCCGGAGTCGATCGCGGCAGCAGCGGCGGCAGCAGCGCCGCCGAAACCGCAGGCCGTCGATCTCGCCAACGACCTGCGCGCCCAGAAGGTCGCTGCGTGGGCAACGGCGATGGCGCGCACCGACACCTTCGGCTTGCGCGAATACACCGATCTGCCGGCAGTCGGGGCGATGCTCGGCATCGCCCCGGCGCGGCGTAGCGCGTTCGGTCACGAGGACGTCGATGCGCCGATCGTCGATGCGCTGAAGACCCATGCGCAGAGCAAGTGTCTGCGCGATCTCGACTACCTGTCTTGCCGGCTCAGCGATGCCGGCTCGGCCAAGGCCAGCACCGGCACCGCCATGCTGGTACTGATGCCGCGGCCGGGCACCGACGAGTACCTGCCCGAGACCCGCGCCGAGGTCGAGGTCACGTTCCGCATGGACGGCGAACACCTGCGTGTCACCGGCTGGAGCATCAAGGTGCCGCCGAAGTTGAATCCGCGGCCGACGCTGCCGGCCGTGGCCGCCAAGACCGCTGCCCCGGCGGCGGCCCGTACCGGCGCGCAGCCGACCAACGCCCAGGCTCCGCGTGGCACGACCCCGGCGACTGCCGGCGAGGACAAGCCGCCGGCGACCGAAGTCACGCCGACGGCGCTCGACCACCTCGCCGATACGCCCGCGGACCTGCGCAGCAAGATCGATCAGGCCGTGGCCGACATCCTGAAGAGCGCCGACCCGTCGGCCTCGGCCCCGGGCAAGTTGTTCAGCAGCGCCGTCGCCATCCTCGGCAAGACCCAGGTGATCAAGCGGGCCGCGATCCCACGCCTGCTGAACGCGATGCAAGGCTTCTACGCCGACGTGCAGGCCAACAACCGGCCGCTGAGCCAGCTCGATCAGGCGCTGCAGAGCCTGACCGGCGACAACACCGAATACGAGGTCAGCGACAGCGACAACCCGGCGGCCGACAAGGCGGTGCGGCAACGCGCGGTGCGCCGCTGGTTCGCCCTGTGGCAACGCTACCTGAGCGGCCACTACCCGGCGCTGCTGGACAACAAGGGTGACCTCAACGAGGACGACCTCGGCATCAAGAAGTCGCGGAAATCTGCCGGCGCCGAGCCCAGGAAGTAGACTTCCCCCCACCGCCCCCACTCCCCCCGACCATGCCCGCCATCCAGATCGTCTGCGACAACTGCGGCGCCAAGTACCGGCTGCCGGAGACCTTCACCAACACCAAAGCCAAGTGCAAGCAATGCGGCAGCGCGATCGATGTCGCGGTGCAACGGCATGCGGCCGTGACCGGCGCGGCGCCCGCGGCATCGCCCGCAGCGGCAGCACGACCGGCGATGGCCCGTCCGGCCAAGGAGCAGTCGCGGCCATCGTCGCGACGCGACAGCGCGCGGTCCGAGTCGCGCACGGCCGGCCGGCGCGGCGGCAGGAGCGGTGACGGCGAGGAACCGCAGAAGAAGAGCAAGGTCGGCCTGATCGTCTCCGGCGCCTTCGCGGTCGTGGCCCTGATCATCGTGATCGTGGTGATGAGCGGCAGCAAGAACGAGCCGGAGAAGAAGGACGCCGCCAAGGCGCCGGCCGCGGCGCCGCCGAAGACCGACGCGCCGAAGCCCGAAGTCAAGGCGCCGGCGCCGCAGAACGCGCCGGCGGCCAACCCGGTGCCGCCGACCCAGCCCAACAAGGAGCCGAGCAAGCCGGTCGAAGCCAACGCGCCGAAGCCGGCACCTGCACCCAGCCAGCCGCCGGCGGCGAGCAAGCCGGAGAGCCGGCCGGAACCGGTGGAACGGTGGACGACGATGAAGATCGCGTCGATGGACATGGTGTTCGACCCGAAGGCCAACACCAAGCCGCTCGACTACCCGAGCTACGTCACCGACGAGGACAAGGCCAAGATGGCCGAACTGCTGCAGCAGTTCCGTGACGGCGGCGCCAAAGGTGGCCGCGCCAAGGACGCCCTGGCGAAGATGGGCCACATGGCGATGTTCGCGATCGTCAACCACCTGCGCGAACTCGACTACAAGAACACTGCCGACGAGATGCGCGGCTTCGAACTCAACAAGGTGCTCGAGAAGATGCTGATGGCCAACATGGGTTACGCGACCGTCGATCTCGACGAGCAGATCGATCCACGCAAGGCCGAGTTCAACGCCCAGACCGTCGTCGCGTGGATCCGCAACGTGCAGCAGAAGTGGCCGACGAAGGAGAAGTACGACGAGTTCATCGCCACCCGGCAGAAGACCCTCGAGAAGAACGTCGGCGACGACCTCGGCAAGTGACCCCGGCCGGCGCGCCGCCGGCGCTGGATCAGCAGCCTGCCGTCGCCGCGACGCGGCGTCCCGGCAACGGATGCAACCGACGCACCGCTGCGGCGATGGGTCCGGGCTTCCTCGGGAGGACACGACCCCCTTTCGTCTGGTAGGCCGCGGCTAGTAGGCCGCCGCGGCGCCACCGCTGCGATGGTCGGCGACGGCGATCCGCTCGCCACCCAGGCCCACCGCGATCGCGAACACGCGCCCGACCGACGACGGCTCGGCCGCGAACGTGTGCCCGCGCGCCGCCAGCGCCGCGCGCACCTCCGGCACCAGCGCCAGCGGCTCGAACGCCAGCGTCGCCGGCCGCCACTGGTGGTGCACGCGCGGCGCGCGCACCGCCTGTTCCAGACCCATGCCGTGGTCGATCACGTCGAGCAGCACCTGCAGCACGGCGGTGATGATGCGGCCGCCGCCGGGTGCGCCGAGCACCCAGCGCACCTGGCCGCCCTGCAGCACGATCGTCGGCGTCATCGACGACAGCATGCGCTTGCCCGGGGCGATGCCGTTCTGCCGGCCGCCGACCAGGCCGAACTGGTTCGGCACGCCTGGCTTGGCCACGAAATCGTCCATCTCGTCGTTGAGCAGGAAGCCCGCGCCTTCGACCACGCACTGCGAGCCGAACGTGGAGTTGAGCGTGGTGGTGCACGCCACGGCGTTGCCCTGCTCGTCGACCACCGAGAAGTGCGTGGTGTTGTCGCTCTCCTGCGCTCCCGGCGGCACGCCTGGCGCCACTTCGCTGACCCGGTCGGTGCGCAATCCCTCGCGCAGCCGGGCCGCGTACTCCTTGGCCACGAGTCCGGCCACCGGCACCGCGACGAAGTCCGGGTCGCCGAGCCAGCGCGAGCGGTCGGCGAACGCGCGGCGCATGACCTCGGTCAGCAGGTGCAGGTAGTCGGCGCCGCCGAAACCGAGACCGTGCAGATCGTACGGTTCGAGCATGTTGAGCATCTGCAGCAGCGCCACGCCACCGGACGACGGCGGCGGCATGCACAGCAGTTCGTAGCCGCGGTAGTTGCCGTGCAGCAGCTCGCGCTCTACCGGCGCATAGGTCTCGAGATCCTTCTGGGTCACGAAGCCGCCACCCTGGAGCATCTGCGCCACCAGCAGTTCGGCGGTGCGGCCGCCGTAGAAGCCCTTGCTGCCGTCCTGGGCGAAGCGCTCGAGCGTCGCCGCCAGATCCTCCTGCACCAGCAGGGCGCCGGCTGCCAGCGGCTCGTCGTCCTTGCAGAAGACCTTCCGGGTCGACGGGAAGCGCAGCAGCTGGTCCCTGGCAGCGCGCAGATCCGCGGCCAGGAACTGGTCGACCGGGAAGCCCTCGCGCGCCAAGCGGATCGCCGGCACCGCCACCTGCTGCAAGCTGCGCGTGCCGAACTTCTGCAGCGCCAGCAGCAGCCCGGCCGGACTGCCGGGTACGCCGGACGCCGGCGGACCGTGGTGCAGCCGGTCGTCATCGACCGTGCCGTCGGCCTTCAGGTACATGTCGGCCTTGCTGTTCGCCGGCGCGCGCTCGCGGAAGTCGATCGCCACGCTGCGGCCATCGGCCATGCGCACCACCAGGAAGCCGCCGCCGCCGAGATTGCCGGCCTGCGGATGGGTGACCGCCAACGTCAGCGCCACCGCCACCGCGGCGTCGACGGCGTTGCCGCCGCCCTGCAGCACGCGCAGGCCGACCGCGGTCGCGTGCGGCTCGGCGCTGACCACCGCGGCTTTCGCCCCGCGCGCCACCAGGTCGTTCTTCGGCGGGCCGGGCGACGCCGCCAGCAACGCGACGCCGACCAGCGCGCCGCAGCGCACCGGCCATCCGGTCATCGCTCGCTGCCCCCGAGACCTTCCTCGAGCCGCACGCCCTGCTGACGCAGGTAGTCGAGCACCCGGTCGACCTCCTTCTGCTCGCCCTCGAGCTCGAGGGCGATGAAGCCGCCCTGGTCGGTGACCGACGCGCCGCGGATGTTGACGATCACGTCGAACGAACGGTTGATGCGATACAGCAGGGGCTCGCGCACGAGCTCCTGGCTGAACTCGAAGTGGATGTTCTTCTTGGTCTTCACGAGGCGGACAAGGACCTCGGCGCAAGGGCGCCAAACCGGCAAGCATAGGGGCAGGCCGCCAGCGCGCGCTGCTCTTGATCTGGATCTCCGGCCCGATAGCCTTCCCGCCTCCCGCCGGTCCCGTAGCCAAGTGGTTAGGCAACGGATTGCAAATCCGTCTACGGCGGTTCGATTCCGCCCGGGACCTCCAGTCCGCTGCCGGAGGCATGTGCCCGAGCCCAGAGGTCGCGGCCCGTGGTTGTTGCTGCCGCTGGTCGCGACCCTGCTCGCGGCGCTGCTGTTCCGTGGCTGCAGCACGCCCGCGCAACCGGACGCGCAGCCGGAGCCGCCGCGGGCGGAGCCGGGCGCGCAGCGACCGCTGCCGGAACCGATCGAAGCGTTCGCTCGCGGCGACGAGCCAGCCGCCGACGCACCGGCTGCGAACGGCCGCCAGCGGTTCGAGCTGGCGATGCCCCCCGTCATCAGGACCCTGCGCGGGCGCGTCGTCGACGCTCGCGGCGACCCCCTGGCCGGCGTGCTGGTGCGCGCCGGCACCGCGACGACAGCGGAAGCCAGCAGCCGCACCGACCGGACCGGCGCCTTCGTGCTGTACGCGGCGTTCCTGGTGCACGAGTCGACGGCGATCACGGTCAGCGAAAGCGACAGGGCGATGACCACTTCGTGCCGGTTCGCCGCGCACGAACCCGACAAGGAACTGGCCGATCTGCGGCTGCCATGATCGCCGGCCGCGCGCGCGCCCTGATCCCGGCCGTGCTGGCCTGCGGGCTGTCGCCGCAGGGTCTCGCCGACCTGCCGCGGGCGCGAACCGGCACCACGCTGCAGTTCGCCTCGACCGATCCGAGCGGCGGCAACGAGGACCATTCGCACTGCCTGCGCTGCGAACCCGACGGCACCTGCGTGCTCGCCGAAGCCGAAGGACCGGGCCGCGTCGTACGCATCTGGTCGGCCAACCCGGGTGGTGCCTTGCGCATCGAGATCGACGACGGCAAAGCCTTCGCCGCGCCCTTCGAACGGTTGTTCGCCGGCGACGCGCCGCCGTTCGTGACGCCGCTGTGCGTGCCGTACGCCGGTGGCTTCGTCTGCCACGTGCCGCTCGCGTTCCAACGCCACTTGCGCATCACCGCGGCCCCCGTGCCTGGACGCTACCACCAGATCACCGTGCGACAGGGCGAGGAACGGGAGAGCTTCGCCATGCCGCCCGGCCCGACGCTGGCCGCCGAACTCGCCGCGCTGTGCGCCGGCGCCGACGGCCGCGGCGAGGCGCAGCTGGTCACCGGCGTACCGATCGCCGCGCGCACGCGCCTGTTCGCGCGCGACGGCGCCGGCGAGATCGTCGAACTGCGCGCCGCGCTGCGCGGCGCGCGGCCACGCGACGTCTGGCTGCTGGTGCGCTATGACGGCGAGCCGCTGCCGGCGCTGGCGGCGCCGTTCGATCTGCTGTTTCCCGACCTGCCGGCGACCGAGGTCAACGGTGACGCCGGCGGTCTGTGCCGCTTCGCCCTGCCGCTGCCGTTCCGTCGCCGCGTCGAGATCGAGGCCGTGCTGCGCACCGACCGGCCGGCGGCACCGCCGCAGCTCGATCTTTCCGTGCGCACGCGGCCATCGATCGACGACTTGCCGCGCCGCTACCTGCACGCCCGTTGCCACCGCGACCGCACGGCGTACGGCCGGCCGTTCCCGGTGCTGCACCTGCAAGGGCACGCCGGGCACCTGGTCGGCGTGGTGGCGCTGCTGTGTGGCGCACCGGCGCAGGGACTGTCGTTCCTCGAAGGCGACGAGGCGATCGCCGTCGATGGCCGGCCGGCGCTGCGCGGCACCGGCACCGAGGACTTCTTCGGCGGCGGCTTTTACTTCCGCGGTGCTCCGGCCGGCAGCGCGTTCCACGCCGCCAGGGTCGACGCGGCGCAGAGCCGCGTGCTCGCGGCCCGCTGGCTGGTGGCCGACGCGCTGCCGTTCACGCACGACCTGCAGTTCGACCTCGAACACGGCGGCAACAACGACACGCCGGGCGCCGACTACACGACGCTGGCGTTCTGGTACGACGAGCTGCCGGACGGGGAACCACCAGCCCCGTTCGACGGCACGCCGGAGCCGCCGCCGTGGCACGGCGACCCGCCCCTGCCGGCACTGCGGCAGTGGCGCGTGGCCGGACCGTTCGCCTGCGCGCCACGGCGGGGACTCGAACAGCCGTTCGCGCCCGAACGCGATGCCGCGGCCACGGCCCAGTACGACGTCGACCCGGGGTTCCCGCGCGGCTGGCGCGAAGCGAGCGCCGATGCCGCCGGCATCGTCGACCTGCTGCCGCTGTTCCCACGCGACCACGTCGTCGCCTACGCCTTCACCTGGATCGACAGCCCGCGCGACCAGCACGGCGTGCTCTGGCTCGGCAGCGACGACGGCCTGCAGGTGTTCGTCGACGGCAAGCTGGTGCACACGCACCAAGGGCTGCGCGGCGTCGGCCGCGACCAGGATCGCGTGCCGTTGCAGCTGCGCCGCGGCCGGCATGCACTGCTGCTCAAGATCGAGAACTACGACGGCGGCTTCGGCTACCACGCCCGGTTCGAAGGCAGCGAGGGCGTGACCTGCTCGCCGCGCGACGACCGCTGAGGCGCAGCGGCACCGATGCCGCGCCGAGGTCGCGCGGCCGGTGCGCGTCAGCGGCTGCGCCCCCACTCACCGCACAGCCGCGCCGGATCGAGCAGCGTGGCCAGCGTCGCCGCATCCAGACTGGTCCTGGTGCGCGCCAGCTCCTGGATCGTCTTGCCGCTCGCGGCCGCCTCCTTCGCCAGCTTGGCAGCGGCCTCGTAGCCGATCTTGGCGTTGAGCGCGGTGGCGAGGATCGGATTCTTGTGCACCGCGCCGGTGGCGACGTCGGTCACGCGCATGCCGGCGAGGCAGCGGGTGCGGAACACCATGCAGGCGTTGGCCAGCAAGGTCGCCGACTCGACGGCATTGCGGGCCATGAACGGCATCATCGTGTTGAGTTCGAACTGGCCCTGCGAGTTGCCGAACGCCACCGCGACGTCGTTGCCGAGCACCTGGCCGCACACCATCAGCACCGACTCGCAGATCACCGGGTTGACCTTGGCCGGCATGATCGAGCTGCCGGGCTGCACCGCCGGGATCGCGAGCTCGCCGAGGCTGCTGCTGCTCATCCACCGCACGTCGTTGGTGAACTTGTAGAACCCGGTGGCGAACGTGCGCAGCGCGCCGCTCGCCTGTACCACGGCGTCGAGGCACGCCTGCGCGTGGAAGTGCTGCTCGGACTCCTGCACCAGATAGCCGTATTCCTGGGCGATGACCTCGCACATGCGCGCGGCGAAGCCCGGCTTGCTGTTGACCCCGGTGCCGACCGCGGTGCCGCCGAGCGGCAGCTGGCGCAGACCGTCGAGCGCCTGCTGCACGCGCAGCATGCCCTGCTCGACCTGCTGGGCGTAGCCGCGGAACTCCTGGCCGAAGCGGATCGGCATCGCATCCATCAGGTGCGTGCGGCCGGTCTTGACCTGCTCCCAGCTCTGGTCGGCGAAGTCGTGCAGCGCCGTGGCCAGCGCACTCATCTGCGGCAGCAGCTGGTCCTGGCCGGCGATGATCAGCGCCAGCTGCACCGCCGACGGGAACACGTCGTTGCTCGACTGCCCCATGTTGACGTGGTCGTTCGGGTGCACGGCGTTGCTGCCGAGCGGCTTGCCGAGCAGCTGGCTCGCGCGGTTGGCGATCACCTCGTTGGCGTTCATGTTCGACGACGTGCCCGAGCCGGTCTGGAACACGTCGACGACGAACTGCGCGTCGAGCGTGCCGGCGATCACCTCGGCCGCCGCCGCGCGGATCACCTTGGCCAGCGCCGGCTCGAGCAACCGTTCGCGCTCGTTGACCATCGCCGCCGCCGCCTTGATCATCCCGAGCGCGCGCACGCACAGCGACGGGATGCCCTGGAAGCTGACGGGGAAGTTGTCGACCGCGCGGGCGGTCTGGGCGCCGTAGAGGGCGCTGATCGGCACCTTCATCTCGCCCATCGTGTCCCTCTCGATGCGGAATGCTTCAGTCATGGCCGGGCTCGCTGTGGGTTCTTGGTCGTGGCCATGGAAGCGGGCGCAGACGGCGGATGCCAGCGCGGAGTGGCGCCGCCAACGCTCGCCGCCGATGATGCCGGAGAACCGCGGGGGTGGCGGAACGGCAGACGCAGCGGCCTTAAAAGCCGCAGGCCCGCAAGGGCCGTGAGGGTTCGAGTCCCTCCCCCTGCACCATCGCGCTGCACCATCGCGCCACACCATCGCCCGCGCTACTCGCGGTAGCCGAGGATCACCAGCACACAGGGTCCGCCGGCGATCACCTCGATCCCGGCCTGCCTCGCCGCCGCGACCGCGGCTGCCGCCTCGGCACCCGGCTGGAACCACAGGTGCTGCACGCCGGCGGCGAGCGCATCGGCGACGATGCTCGCCGCCGCCGCCGGCGGCGCCACCACCGAGACCGCCCTGGACCCGCCCGGCACTGCCTGCAGCGACGGGTAGCACGGCGCGCCTTCGACGATCGTCTGCCTGGGATTCACTCCGACCACCGGCAGACCGTGCTGCAGGTAGCAGCGCAGCACCTTGTTGCCGTACTTGTCGCGGTCGGTCGAGGCACCGACGACGGCGAACGAACCGGCCTGGAAAAAACGTTCGATCTCGGGCGGGCGGGGCGGCGGCACGCACCGCATCGTCGACCAACAGGCGACGCCGGGCAACTCCGCGCCGCCACGGACTGGCAGCGGCGCGGCCCCGCGGTACCGTCCCGCTACCGCCGCTGCGCCGTGCCGAGAGCTGCCATGCATCCAAGCGAACTGCCGCCGTCCCGCCGTGCCTTCCTCGCCGCTGCCGCGGCCGCGCCGATGTTGCCGCACCTGCTCCCGGGCCATGGCGACGACGTCGAAGACCTGGCCGCGTTCGGCCGACTCGCCGGCCTGGAGTTCAGCGCGCCCGAACGCACGCAGGCCAAGGGCCGCCTCGACGCGCAGCGCAAGGACTATGCAGCGCTGCGCGCCGAGAACATCCCGTTCGAACTGCCGCCGTGCGCGTACTTCGACCCGCTGCCGCCGGGCATGCCGCCGCCGCCGGTCGGTCCCGGCGCCAGCTGGGAACCGCCCGCCGACGTCAAACTGCCGGCCGGCGACAGCGACCTCGCGTTCGCCACGGTCGACGAACTGGCGAGCCTGCTGCGACAGAAGCTGGTCACCTCGCGGCGCTTGACCGAACTGGCGCTGGCGCGGCTCGAGCAGTTCGACCCGCAGCTGCACTGCGTGGTGACGTTGCTGAAACAGGAGGCGCTGGCCGCTGCCGATGCCCGCGATGCCGAGAGCGCCGCCGGCAAGTGGCGGTCGCCGCTGCACGGCATCCCGTTCGGCGCCAAGGATCTGTTCGCCTGGCCGTCGGCACCGACCACGTTCGGCGCCGAGCCGTACCGCGAGCAGGTGTGGAACACGACCGCCACCGTGCTGCAGAAGCTGACCGCCGCGGGCGCCGTGCTGGTGGCCAAGACCACGCTCGGTGCGTTGGCGATGGGCGATCTGTGGTTCGGTGGCCGCACCCGCAATCCGTACGACCCCGAGCGCGGCTCCAGCGGTTCGTCGGCCGGCTCGTGCAGTGCCGTCGCTGCCGGCCTGCTGCCGTTCGCGCTCGGCACCGAGACCCTCGGCTCGATCGTGTCGCCGTGCCAGCAGTGCGGCGTCGGCGGCCTGCGGCCGACGTTCGGCGCCGTCAGCCGCGCCGGTGCGATGCCGCTGTCGTGGACCATGGACAAGGTCGGCGCGATCGCCCGCAGCGCGGTCGACCTGGCGTTGGTGTTCGACACCATCCGCGGGGCCGACGCCGCCGATCCGGGCACCCGCAGTGCGGCGTTCCCCTGGCGGCGCGACCAGCCGCTGCAGGGACTGCGCGTCGGCGTGCTCGACCTGCAGGGCTTTCCGCGCCGCGCCGAGGACCGCGCGTTCGTCGACTGGCTCGAGCAGCAGACCGGCAAGCCGGTGAAGGTGAAACTGCCGGACGCGCCGTATGGCGCCATGCTGCTGATGCTGCATGCCGAGGCGGCGGCGGCGTTCGACGGCCTGCTGCGCAGCGGCAAGCTCGATGCGCTGCCCGGTCAGGGCGATGGCGACTGGCCCAACTCGTTCCGCGCCGCACGCGCGATCCCGGCGGTCGAGTACTTGCAGGCGGCGCGGCGGCGGCGCCAGCTGGTGGTCGACACCGAGCAGGTGCTGGCGGAGATCGACGTGCTGGTGGCACCGACGCACGGCGGCCCGACGCTGGCGTGCACCAACCTGACCGGCCATCCGACCTGTGTGCTGCCGGTCGGCGGCAGCGACGCCGACGGTGGCCGGCCGACCGTGCTGGCGCTGGTCGGGCGGCTCTACGGCGAAGCGACGCTGCTGGCAATCGCCGCCGCGTGGCAGCAACACCATGACAGCCATCGCCGCCGGCCGAAGCTCACCGCATGAACGGATGGTGGCAGCACTGGCGCAGCCGGCTGCCGCGCTCGCGTCGCTGGCTGATCGGCTCGGTGGCGGCAGCGGCGCTGCTGCTGCTGCTGGTCGCGGTCTGCGCCGGACCGGCGGCGCGGTTCACGCACACGCGGCACGGCACGGAGATCGAAGCCTGCGGCCAGCTGCTGCCGATCGGCACGCCGGTGGTACTGTGGCGCGACCCGGGCGGCTATGACGCCTACCAGACGAAGAAGCACTTCGACCCGGCGGCCATGGACGACGGCAAGCTGCGCTATTCGCCGCTGCGCGGC
>Ga0209488_10001310_pt1 | contig 21298 bp, 17 predicted proteins | sample Rivendell_Oct201_8_FD_188349 | JGI IMG/M metagenome (GOLD analysis project Ga0209488, IMG submission 188349) | Vadose zone soil microbial communities from the Eel River Critical Zone Observatory, Northern California, USA -... | ecosystem: Environmental > Terrestrial > Soil > Vadose zone >...
CATTTTGGTGACTTCGGCCACGCGCAAATCACGCAGTGAACCGGCGGCCGTTTCCACCGCACGTCGACCGGCGTCCTCCCATGACTTGTCGCTCACTCCGACAACATCGACAATCCGATAGACGCTTTCCGCCTGCTGCTTCTTTGCCATGGCTCGATCCTTTCGAGGCTGAGGTGGCTCTGTCAATGCCAGCGCCAGCGTACATCAAAGAGCACCACTCGTCCGCATACGCGGAAGGAGGGGCGATTTGGCCTCAGGGATAATATCGGCAATCGACGTAGTGTGATCCCGGATTTCGCTTCTCGCTCAATCCGGGCTGCGCTTGCTGATTGTCATGTGTGGCAATCGTACCCCGGATGAGTGCTGGTCGTCACGCGGAGGGGGCCGTCGGATTTCGACTTGCTCTGTCCGAACGAGGCTTGCTGCCTTGACGCGGCGTCGCAACGTGGGCGACCGCTTTCGGAAGGACGATCTCAAACCCACTCGGGGAAAGTGAAGCCCTGTGAATCTGCACAGTAGGCGCCGATTCGCTCACCATACTCCTCAACCTCTTCTCAAGGTCGGACGGTGACTTTGGTCCAATGATGATCGCGATTAGTTCATCGCGGTTGAACTGGACTTTCTTCGAGGCATGGGACGGATTGAATATTCGAGCTTCGCTCTCGTATTGCCATTCCTGGGCCTTATGCAAGAACGAAAGGAAGAAGATTCGATCCTCAAATTCCTCAGTCGACTTGTTCTCCCTTCGAGCTCGCACCATTTCGTAAATCAGCCTCAACGGGAGACGGGGACGCTGCTCGACGTACGAGACGCGTGCGCACAAACATAGCGCGCTCTGCATTGACGTGCCGCGCCTAAAGACAATGCACACACCGGTAGAGCCGCCTGCATAATGAGCCCAAAGCAGTGGGTGATCTGCCTTGAGTGAAAAGGAGGCCAGTCCACATTTGTCTAGAAATTTGATGGCGTTGCGCTGCGTCTCGGCTTTGATGTTATTGATCTGCTCTCTGTTGAGACGAGTCTTGCCTTGTTCCTTCAATCTCAGAACCAGCGGAATAAGGGACGGGTCTTGCGTGGGATGCCAAGGGTTAAAGATCAATTCGGCAGCATGTTTTCGGATGATAGAAGTGGATAGGTCGTCTTCAATCTGAGGATGGCTATCGTAGACATCATTGAATTTTGTTCGCGAAGTTAAATACAGCTTTTGTTCAGCAAGAATATCCGTAATAGCCCGCCAAAAATGATCTGTTCGATGGTCCATGAATCGAAAGAGATGCGTGCCCGGGTCAACAAATGGCAGCCCTTGCATAAGTCCCTCATCGAAAGCCAAACGGGCGGCCGACGATGGCCGCCCGCAGATCTTGAGTAGGCTCAGCGGTTGTCTGTCACGAACACCCCGTCGTGCTCCCGCACGTGTCGCACTTGAGGCAGGTGCCGTTGCGCACCAGCGTGAAGTTCATGCACTCCGAGCACATCTCGCCCTCGTAGCCTTTGGCTTTCGCTTCGGCGCGGCGTGCGGCCGCGGCGGCCCTGGGGTCAGGCTTGGCGAACGGGATCTGCGCTTCGAGCTGCTCGGCAGGCGAGAGCTTGCGCTCGGGCTCGGTCTTGAGCGCGGTGGTGCCGGAGACTTCGCCGCGCGAGGAGGCGAGAGACGTTACGCGCGATCCCCCTCCCTCGGAGGCCTCGCGGCCGCTGCCACCCTCACGGCCGCCGCCGCCCGGCATCACCACCAGCTTGTCGGTGCGCGAGCGCGTGAGCCCCTTCGACACGTACTGAGTCGCGCCCGTGGGCTTGCCTTCCTGCACGCCCTTGCCGAGCGCGTCGAAGCCCGACTCGGTCGGATCGACATGGGCGAGATCGAAGCGCTCGAGGTAGCTCACCGCGAGCTCGCGGAACACGTAGTCGAGGATCGAGGTCGAGTATTTGATCGAGTCGTTGCCTTGCACCGGGCCCGCCGGCTCGAAGCGGGTGAAGGTGAAGGCGTCGACATATTCCTCGAGCGGCACGCCGTATTGCAGGCCGAGCGAGACCGCGATCGCGAAGTTGTTGATGAAGGAGCGCAGCGCCGCGCCTTCCTTGTGCATGTCGATGAAGATCTCGCCCAGGCGGCCGTCATCGTATTCGCCGGTGCGGAGATAAACCTTATGTCCGCCGACCACGGCCTTTTGCGTGTAGCCCTTGCGGCGGTCGGGCATGCGCTCGCGCTCGCGCATCACCACGATGCGCTCGACCACCTTCTCGACCACCCGCTCGGCGAGCGCGGAGACGCGCGCGGCCTGCGGCTTGTCGATGAACGCCGCGAGCACGTTTTCTTGGACATCCTCGTCGTCGTCCTCGTCCTCGATCAGCTGGCTCTGCAGCGGCTGCGAGAGCTTGGAGCCGTCGCGGTAGAGCGCGTTGGCCTTGAGGCCGAGCTTCCACGAGAGGAGATAGGCCGCCTTGCAGTCCTCGACCGTGGCGTCGTTCGGCATGTTGATGGTCTTGGAGATCGCGCCGGTGATGAACGGCTGCGCCGCCGCCAGCATGCGGATGTGGCTCTCGACCGAGAGATAGCGCTTGCCGTTGCGCCCGCACGGATTGGCACAGTCGAACACCGCGTAGTGCTCGCTCTTCAGGTGCGGCGCGCCCTCGATCGTCATGGCGCCGCAGACGTGCACGTTGGCGGCGTCGATCTCGCGCTTGGTGAAGCCGATGGCCGACAGCAGATCGAGCTTCGGATCGTTGATCTCCTCGGGCTCGAGGCCGAGCGCCTTGACGCAGAACTCCTCGCCCAGCGTCCACTTGTTGAACACGAACTTGATGTCGAAGGCGGTCGGCAACGCCTTCTCGACGGTGGCGATCGCCTCGTCGGTGAAGCCCTTGGCCTTGAGCGTCGTATGGTTGATGCCGGGCGCCTGGCCGAGCGAGCCGTGGCCAACCGCGTAAACCTCGATTTCGGCAATTTGCGCGGGCGTGTAGCCAAGCACGCGGAGCGCTTCCGGCACCGCGCGGTTGATGATCTTGAAGTAGCCGCCGCCGGCGAGCTTCTTGAACTTGACGAGCGCAAAGTCGGGCTCGATGCCGGTGGTGTCGCAGTCCATGACCAGGCCGATGGTGCCGGTCGGGGCGATCACCGAGACTTGCGCGTTGCGGAAGCCGTGCGCGCTGCCGAGCTCGAGCGCGCGGTCCCACGCTGCCTTGGCGTGCGCGATGAGATTCTGCTGCGGGCAGGCCTTGTGATCGAGCGGCACCGGCGGGGTCGCAACCCTCTCGTAGCCCGAGCGCTCGCCGCAAGCCGCGCGGCGGTGGTTGCGAATGACGCGCAGCATGTGCTCGCGATTCTTCTTGTAGCCCGGGAAAGCCCCGAGCTCCTTCGCCATCTCGGCTGACGTCGCGTAGGAGACGCCGGTGAGGATTGCGGTGAGCGCGCCGGTGAGCTGACGACCGGCATCCGAATCGTAGGGAATGCCCGACGACATCAGAAGCCCGCCGACATTGGCGTAGCCGAGGCCGAGCGTGCGGAACTCAAAGGAGCGCTCCGCGATCTCACGGCTCGGGAACTGCGCCATGAGAACGGCGATCTCGAGCACTACGGTCCACAAGCGGATCGCATGCTCATAGCCCTCGACGTCGAGCTTGCCGGTGGTCTCGTCATGGAACGCGAGCAGGTTCATCGAGGCGAGATTGCAGGCGGTGTCGTCGAGGAACATGTATTCCGAGCACGGGTTCGACGCGATGATCGGACCCGAGGCCGGACACGTGTGCCAGTCGTTGATGGTGGTGTGGAACTGCAGGCCCGGATCGGCCGACGCCCAGGCGGCGTGGCCGATCTTCTCCCACAGATGCCGCGCCTTCAGGGTCTTCGCAATCTTGCCGGGCTTGGTGCGCCAGGTCAGATCCCACTCGGCGTCCGCCTCGACGGCCTTGAGGAACTCGTCGGTGACACGCACCGTGTTGTTCGAGTTCTGGCCGGAGACGGTGAGATAGGCTTCCGAATCCCAGTCGGTGTCGTAGATCGGGAAGTGGATGTCCTTGTAGCCCTGCTTGGCAAACTGAATCACCCGCTTGATGGAGCTGTCGGGCACGCAGACGCGGCGCGCCGCCTTGATCTCGCGGCGAAGCACCGGGTTCTTCTCGGGATCGAAGCAGTCGTCGTCGGAGCCTTCGCAATTGACGCAGGCCTTGAGCACCGCGCGCAGGTGCCTCTGGTTGATCTTGGAGCCGGTGACCAGGCAGGCGACCTTCTGCTCCTCGATCACCTTCCAGTCGATGAACTGCTCGATGTCGGGGTGGTCGGTATCGACGATCACCATCTTGGCGGCGCGGCGCGTGGTGCCGCCCGACTTGATCGCGCCAGCGGCGCGGTCGCCGATCTTGAGGAAGCTCATCAGGCCCGACGATTTGCCGCCGCCCGCGAGCTTCTCGCCTGCGCCGCGCAGCCGCGAGAAGTTCGAGCCGGTGCCGGAGCCATACTTGAACAGGCGCGCCTCGCGCACCCACAGATCCATGATCCCGCCCTCGTTGACGAGGTCGTCGGCGATCGACTGGATGAAGCAGGCGTGTGGCTGCGGATGCTCGTAGGCCGACTTCGACTTCGTCAGCTTGCCGGTCTTGTAGTCGACGTAATAGTGGCCCTGGCTCGGCCCGTCGATGCCGTAGGCCCAGTGCAGGCCGGTGTTGAACCATTGCGGCGAGTTCGGCGCCGCCATCTGCATGGCGAGCATGAACACGAGCTCGTCATAGAACGCGCGCGCGTCGCGCTCGCTGTCGAAGTGGCCGCCCTTCCAGCCCCAATAGGTCCAGGTGCCGGCGAGCCGCTCGAACACCTGTTTCGACGAGCGCTCGCCGGTGATGCGCTCCTTCTCAGGCAGCTCTTTCAGCGCAGCCTCGTCTGGAACCGAGCGCCATAGCCACGACGGAACCGTCGGCTCCTCGACTTTCTTCAGCCGGGCAGGGACGCCGGCCTTGCGGAAATATTTCTGCGCAATGACGTCGGCAGCGACCTGCGACCAGCTCGACGGCACTTCCACGTTTTCGGCGCGGAACACGACCGAGCCGTCCGGGTTGCGAATCTCACTTGTCGTCAGCCGGAACTCGATGTCCGCATAAGCTGACTGGTTTTCTTTGGTGTATCGCCGCTCGATCCGCATTGTTCGCCCCATTTTCTGTTCGGCGCGGACGCCCGGTGGGGGACCTGACCCCCTATATGGGCATTCAACGCCTGCATTGCGCGCGGATCCTGTCCCGGCCCGCGCTCCTCACCGGTTGACCCGGCTCTCCGTCTCACGCCTGTCCTAGCTTTCGGTCCGGTCCCTCCGGCCCCGATTTGCGGCCCGTCTGGTCACTCCTCATCCAAATTCCTGCCACTCCTCCTGGCGGCGACAAGACGTCCGTCTCCGGTGCCCTGCGGCAGACGGAGTGGAACGCCGACCCTGTCAGGGGAGCCCGGCGGGTACTTCAGACCACTCGCGCCGAACGGTCAGAGGCTAAGACAACTCCGCCGTTGCCGTCAAGCTGTAGCGTGTGAGTCTGAATCAAACGCTAAATGTTGTACGAACCTGTGAAAAGCGGGGAGAGAATCCAAGGGAGGCCGGAAGTATCGGTTTTATGGGGCCGATTCGACAGACCCCGTGAGTTGCAGCCCTGTGACCATCGGGGATGATGCGTGTGGATCAGTGGGACAGAACTGCTGGAGGTTATATTATACCGCCACAAAGGCAGGCGTTGTGGGCCGCCTGATGCTGCCGTCGTGGCTTGCTGGCAAACTGCAATTCCGTGAAAGCTGTGGACCGTCAACAACGTAGGTGCGGCGTATCATGTTCCCGCCATGAACGCCTGAGTCGTCAACAGCTTTTCGGGGATGCCGAATCGCTATTGCGAGCCGGCAAGCCCGAGCGTGCGACCTTCTTGACCATGTCGGGGGTCGCCATGATTCGCTTCATCTCGCCATCCAGCCGTTCGATCACCGGCGCGGGCGTCGCCGCCGGCACGAGCAGCGCGTGCCAGGACACCGCCTCGTAGTCGCTGGCGCCGGAGGCTTCAGCGAACGGCGGTACTTCGGGCAGCTACTTGATCACGAGATCGAGCGCCAGCGCATCGTTGAAGCCGATGGCCGAATGCTCGATGCCGCTCGCCGCCGATTGCGCGTCGCCGCTCACCGCATAGAAGCGGTTGCCGATGACGCCGCCGGTGAAGCCGTGGCGCGGATGCGGCATCGAGGGCAGGACCTGCCAACGATTGAGCGAGGCGTCATAGGCTTCGGTCGCGCGATAGGCGGCGAACAGCTGGCGGTCCTGGTACTCGCCGCCGGCGACGATGATGTGGTTGTTGTAGACACCCCAACCCATGGCGCTGCGCCGGGTCGGCATTTTTTCGCGTGCGGTCCACATGTTGGTGGCCGGATCGTACATCTCGACTAGGTCGATATTGGTGGCGCCGCCGGTGATGAACGCGGACCCGATGCGGCCACCGATGGTGTAGAGCCTGTCGCCGACGCTCGCGGTCGTGTGATGGTTGCGCGCGACCAGCATGTTGCGCACCGACCGCCAGGCGTTGGTCGCGGGGTCATATTCCTCGACCGTGCTCATGACGTTGTGCGGGCGCGTCGGATGGATGCCGTTCTCGGTGACGCCGTCGAGCGAGTTGGCGCCGCCGGTGACATAGATCTTGCCGTTGGCAACGGCAGCAGCAGCGGCGCCGCGCTTGGTCGGCATCGGCGCGAGCTCCTTCCACTCGTCCTTGGCGGGGTCGTATTCCCAGGCGTTGTTGATCGGATTCCAGGCTGGCGGTCCCTGCTCGGGCAGGACGAAACCGCCAAAGGCGTAGATCTTGTTGTTGAGGCCGACAAAGGCGACGTGGTGGGAGTTGAGCCGCATCGGCTTCTTCTTCGACCACTGATTGCTCGCCGGATCGTATTCGAACACCAGCGCGCGCGGCCGAAAGCCGGGAGCGAGGCCGGAGAACGCATAGAGCTTGCCGCCCGTGGGCGCGCCCAGCACCTCCTCGGACGGCTCCGGGAACGCCGCCGCAGCGAACCACGGAGTGGCGGGCGAAGGCGCAGGGAGCTGCGCCAGTGCGGGCGTGGCCATCACGACGGCAGCGACGATTGCAGAGCGCATGAGGCGGGGTGGCGACATCGGTACTCTCCCTGGATTGCGCGGGTATTTTATTGTCATCGACACGCGCACGCGCCGGCACGGCCGCCTTCACCCAAGCATAGGCAGGCGGGGAGTGCCCGCGCAATGAGGCTTGGCAACCCTATTGGCGAGCCTAAGGGACGCGGTCCGCTCCCGGCGCGGACGGTGGTCCTGACAAGGCTTGCTGCCGCACGCGCGGCAGCGCGCTCGGGATCTCGCTTTGCAGGAAAGTGATGAGCTTCTCGCGCAGCTCGCAAGCGAGGTCGTAGGCGTCGCCGGAGGTGCGCGCGCTTGCGATCACTCGCAGCTCGATCGTGCGCTCATGCGCTTCCGTGACCTGCAGCTTGAGGTCCTGGCCATCCCAACGCGGCGATGCCTGCACGATCTCGATAGCCTTCGTGCGGATGCGCTCGACCGGCGCGGCATAGTCGACATGCAGTGACATGGCGCCGATACGGCGCGTCGATTCTCGGCTCCAGTTCTGGAACGGCTTCTCGATGAAATAGGTGAGCGGCACGATCAGGCGACGCAGGTCCCACAGCCGGACCACCACATAGGTCGACGTGATCTCCTCGACGCTGCCAACCTCGTTCTCGAGCTGCACGCTGTCATCGATCCGGATCGGCTGCGCCACCGCGATCTGAATGCCTGCGAACAGGTTGCTGAGCAGTGGTCGCGCCGCGAGACCGGCCACCAGGCCGGCGACGCCGGCAGACGCGAAAAGGCTCACGCCATAGTGCCGCACGGAGTCGAAGGACATCAGCGCCGCGCCCACGGAGGCGACAATCACGATGGTATCCATCGCACGGGCCAGCACGCGCGCCTGTGTGAGGTGCTTGCGGGCGTAGAGATCGGCGGCATTGTTCTCAAATCGCTTGAGATAGAGGTCGGTGGTCATGTCGACCATGGTCACCGCGGCCCATCCGAACAGCCCGATAGCGGCCACCAGCAGCACCTTGGCCACCACGCTCTCGACTTCGACGTCGAAGGGGGCAGCTGGCAGCACAACGAAGAGGGCAAGTACAATGAGCGCGAGGCGCGTCAGCCCCATGGTGCCTGAGAAAAACGAGTGCAGGTAAGGACGGCGGTCGCGCAGCAGGCGCAACAGCAGCCGGATCAGCACGCTGTGGATCACAAGCGCGAGCAGCGCAGCGAGCGCCAGCATGGCCGTGCCGACCAGCCCGTCCGGCGCCCAGGCGACATAGTCGCGCCACTCGGTCAGGCTGGTGCGGATAGCTTCGAACATGCGATCACCTCATGAGCTCTCGACTAACAAATTGCTGAAAATTTGAAATGTCAATTTCACAGTGATTAAACGTCTATTTGGTTAAATGCCAGCATGGTCTTTGGTCGAAAAGGGAGCCCGGGCCATGGTGCGCATTGCGGTGCTGGTGGTGGCGATACTGATTGGGTACGACCACTTTATGTACAACGGCATGTTTCGATCGGCTGCCTTGCAGGCGACGAACCAGATCCTGCACCATTTTGGCGTGATCTGAACAAGCCAAGTCAAGCCAAGTCAAGCCAAGCCAAGCCAAGCCAAGCCAAGCCAAGCCAAGCCAAGCCAAGCGTCCTCGCCGTTTCGGTGACAGACGGGGGCGAGTGCTTGTGTTGCCAGCAATCACTCCTGCGGCTTGATGCCGATCTGCTGCATCAGCTTGGTAGTCGAGAGCACGTCCTGCTTGAAATAAGCGCCGAACTCCTCGACCGTCATCGGCATCGGCTCGTTGCCGGTCCTGGCGATGCGCTCCTGCACGGCCGGCACCAGCAGGGCCTTGCGCGATTCCTCATGCAGCTTGTTGACGATGTCGCGCGGCGTCTTGGCCGGCAAGAACACTGCGGTCCAGAACAGGTAGGTCGAGTCCTTGAGGCCGAGCTCGGTTGTGGTCGGCACATCGGGGAGCGTGGTGGCGCGCTTCTCGCTGCTGACCGCGAGCGCCGTGAGCTGGCCTTCCTTCACCAGCGGCAGCGCCGGCGCGAGCGGCAGGAAATAGAAATCGATCCGGCCGGCGAGGACCTCGGTGAAGGCTTCGTTCGGGCCGCGGAACGGAATGTGCTGGGCCTCGATGCCGGCGCTCAAGCGGAAGCGCTCGGCGGCAAGATGCGATGTTGAGCCGATTCCAGCGGAGGCGAAGTTCATCGCGCCCGGCTTGGCCTTGGCGGCGGCGATCAGGTCGGCGACGGTCTTGAAGCCCTTCGACGGCGCGACGACCAGCACCGTCGGCGAATTGCCAAGCGGGAGCACAGCCGCGAAGTCGTTGAAGGTGTCGTAGGGCAGGGTCTTGTAGAGGGACAGGGCGGAGGCGAAGGAGGAGGAGTGCACCAGCACGGTGTTGCCGTTGGGGGCGGCCTTCGCGACCAGATTGGCGCCCAGCGTGCCGCCAGCGCCCGGCCGATTCTCAAAAACGATTGGCTGGTTGACCTGCTTGGAGACCTGCTCGAACACGATGCGCCCGACGATGTCGTTGGCGGCGCCCGCCGCGAAAGGCACGACAGCCAGGATGGCGCGGTCGGGCCAGTTGCTTTGCGCGCTCGCGAGCGTGCCAAGACTGAGTGTACCAAGACTGAGTGTACCAAGACTGAGTGTACCAAGAGCGACAACCAATACGCTGCCAAGGCCGCAGGCACGGATGAATGGCATGGCGATCCTCCCTCAGGGGCGGTGATGTTTTTTGCGTCGTGCCGTCAGCATAGGGGGCACGGGGTGTGGCGCAATCCCTCAATCCCGGCCAGCGAACCCACAGGCGCTGGACTTCGCACCCGCAAGGTGCCATGACGCGCGAGATGAATTTCCTGCTGCGCTTCTTCACATGGTGGAACGGCTGGACCATTGGCACGCAGGTCTGGACCAGCCTCTATGGCGAGTTCGTCGGCGAGGACGAATTCGGCAATCGCTATTTCCGCACGCGCGGCGGGAAAATCGACCCAAACCTTGGTTTTGAGCGCCGCTGGGTGATCTACAACGGAGTGGCTGAGGCCTCGACGGTCCCGCCGTCGTGGCACGGCTGGCTCCACCATACCGTGGACGTTCCACCGACCCAGGAGAAAGTCGTTCCTCGCCCCTGGTGGAAGCCGCATCGGGCCAATATGACCGGCACGCCGGGCGCACATCGGCCCACGGGCTCGACATTGGCGCAAGGGCGTCGCCCAAAGGCGACCGGCGACTACAAGGCCTGGACGCCCGGGCGATAAGCCTCAGACGCTACGCTGGAAGGCGGAAATTCCTTTCATATGAAGGCCTTCGGCCGGGTGAGCTGTCCACCGGACGGGCCCATCGCCCTTTCCCCGCCGTATTCCCCGTGTTAACAGCGCTATCAGGGTGCGGGATTAGTATCGCGTCCTGGCTGATTTCCCCAGGGCAAGATTGATGATGGGACGACGAACGTCTGTTGCCGCTATTGCCACCGCCGTGGCGCTTGGCTTGGTCGTTCCGGCGGCAGCGCAATTCGGCTGGATATTCGGTGACCCGCCACGTCCGCCATCGAACGTTCCGGGTGGCCGACCACAGCAGCCGCCGCAGCAGCCCTATCCACAGCAGCCCGATTACCCGCCACCGCCTGCCAACTATCCGCCTGCCAACTATCCTCCTCCACCGGACTACCAACCCGGTGGTCAGCCGCCGGGCGTCCAATCGCGGCCGCTGCCGCCGCCGTCTGGAGCGGCGCTCGACCCGGCGCCGCGCGCACCACTGCCACCGCCTGGTGCTGCGCCCACCAATCTCGCGCCCAATCTTGGTCCTGCACCTGGTGGTCCTGCACCCGGAGGTCCTGCACTTGGTCCTGCCCCGCGCGGACCGCGAGGGCAGCCGGCGGACACATCGCCGCAGCCTGGTGACGAGGTCATCACCGAGCCGCCACCGCAGCGCATCGTCAACAAATCGGCGCTGTTCTCGGGCCTCGACAAGATCACCGGCCGGATCATCAGCTTCGACGTGTCGATCGGTGAAACGGTTCAGTTCGGTGCGCTGCAGGTGACGCCGCGCACCTGCTTCACGCGGCCGACGACCGAGACGCAAAACACCGACGCCTTCATCGAGGTCGAGGAGGTCACGCTGCAGGGCGAGGTGCGCCGCATCTTTACTGGCTGGGTGTTTGCCGCAAGCCCCGGGCTGCACGCAGTCGAGCACCCGATCTACGATATCTGGCTTACCGACTGTAAAAGCCCCGTCGTGGTGGCCGAGCCTGTGGCGCCGGCCCCGACTCCGGCCGCTGCGCCGCCTCCGCGCAATCCGCCCGCGCAGCCCAAGCAGAAGCAGGCCCCAAAACAGCAGCCGCAGCAGCAGACGCAGGGCTTCCCGCCGCTCCGCTGATTTGCAGCTTTTTGCTTGAGCATGATCTTTTCCGAAAACCGGCTTCCACTTTTGCGGCAACTGCTGCAGGAACTTCAAATTCGCCGCACTAGGCGCCCGCAATGTTGAGCTGCGCCAGCGCTTCTTTGCCGGTCACTGGCCGGCTGGTCGGCAGCGCACCGAAATCGCCATCACTGCCAAGCGCCGCTTCCAAGAGCTTGTGATACTGGCGCCGCGGCACCTCGACAGCGCCAAAGCCCTTGAGGTGATCGGTGACGAACTGAGTGTCGAGCAGCCTGAAGCCGCCGGCCCGCAGACGCGCGATCAGGTGGACGAGGGCGACCTTGGACGCGTCGCGCGCGCGGTGAAACATGCTCTCGCCGAAGAAGGCGCGGCCAAGCGAGACGCCGTAGAGCCCGCCCACCAGCGCATCGCTGTCGTAGACCTCAATGCTATGGCAATGGCGGCGCTCGTAGAGCTTGCGGTAGAGCATGCGGATGCGGGCATTGATCCAGGTGCGCTGGCGTCCAGGCTGCGGGTCGGCGCAGCCGTCCAGCACGCCGTCGAAGTCACGGTTGACCATCACGGTGAAGCGGTCTGATCGCACCGTACGCGCGAGCCGGCCGGGCAAGTGAAAGCGGTCGAGCGGGATGATCCCGCGCATCTCGGGCTCGATCCAGTAGAGCGCCGGATCGTCCGCACTCTCGGCCATGGGAAAGATGCCGCAAGCATAAGCCTTGAGCAGGACTTCGGGTGTGATCTCGATGAAGGCGGATTCGCGATTGGCCATGTGATCGTATTTGCCGCGTCCGTGTCTGCCGCGCGTTTTGCCGTCCGGCGCGCCGTTTGGACCCGATATAACGGGCACTGTAGCATGCTGGAGCGACATGAGGTGAGTTTGAATTGCCTCTTAAGTCCGCTCGTCCCCGTCCGATCAACTCCCCCGCAACGTCTGCAGCAGATTGGTCGGAATCGGGAACACGATCGTCGAGGCGCGCTCGCCCGCGATGCTCTGCAGCGCCGTGAAGTAGCGCAGCTGCATCGCCTCCGGTCTGGTCGCGAGAATCTCGCCAGCCTGCGCAAGCTTCTCTGCCGCCTGGAATTCGCCCTCAGCGTCGATGATCTTGGCGCGCCGAATGCGCTCGGCCTCCGCTTGCCGGGCGATCGCCCGCACCATGGTCTCGTTGAGGTCGACGTGCTTGAGCTCGACGATCGAGACTTTGATGCCCCAGGCGTCGGTCTGCTCGTCGAGGATCCGCCGGATGTCGGTGTTGAGCTTTTCGCGCTCCCCCAGCATCTGGTCGAGGTCGTGCTGGCCGAGCACGGACCGCAGCGTGGTCTGCGCTAGCTGGCTGGTCGCCTCCCCGAAATGCTCGACCTGAATGATCGCCTTCTCGGGATCGATGACGCGATAGTAGAGCACCGCACTGACCCGTACCGAAACGTTGTCGCGCGAGATCACGTCCTGCGGCGGGACTTCGAGCACGCGGGTGCGCAGGTCGATGCGGACCATCTGCTGGATGATCGGAATGATGATCACGAGGCCGGGGCCCTTCACCTTCCAGAGCCGTCCCAGCATGAACACCACGGCACGCTCATACTCCCGCAGGATACGGACCGCATAGAACAGGAGGAGGACGACGACGATGACGGGTATCAGCAGGCTGCCCCAAATCGAAAAGTCGATCATGCAAAGCTCCTTTCACGGTTCGACGATGAGGGTCAAACCCTCTCGCCCCACGACGCGCACGCTATCATTGACATGCAGCGGCCGGTCCGCGCGTGCTGACCAGATCTCGCCGTGCACGCGCACGCTGCCGCGAACACCGCTCCAGCCCACGACCTCGCCGCGCATCCCGATCATCTCTTCGGAGCCGGTGGCGGGCGCACGCTTGCGCGCTGACCATGCGGCTCCTCCGATGGCGATAATCATGCCGGCAGTCGCTATCGCGGATCCGAAGACCAGCCATCGCGAGACGGCAAACTCGATATCGGTGTCGCCGCCCTCGAACAGGAACAGCGCGCCGACGATGAATGCCGCAAGGCCGCCGATGCCGAGCGCTCCGATCCCCGGCGTGAACGCCTCTCCGATCATCAAGAGGATGCCCAGCACCAGCAGCCCAAGGGCGCCATAGTTGACCGGCAGCGCCGTCAACGCGGTGAGGCCCACGATCAGGCTGATCGCTCCGATCACACCGGGTGCAAAGGAGCCCGGGTTCCAGAATTCCAGGATGAGACCGTAGAAACCGATCAACATCAGCAGGAACGCGATATTGGGATCGGAGATCGCCGAAAGCGCCTTCGTGCGCCAGTCGGGCGCGACCGCGATGATCTCGGCGTTCTTCGTCCGCCATGTCGTTTCGACCCCCGCCACCATGACCTTGCGGCCGTCGGCCTGCGCGAGGAGGTCGTTCAGACTGTCCACCACCACATCCACCACGCCTTCCTTCTGCGCCTCGACGGCGGTCAGCGTGGCGGCGTCGCGGACTGCTTTCTCCGCCCACGCGGCACTGCGGCCGCGCAGTTGCGCCAGGCTGCGCAACATCGCCACCGCATCATTGATCGCCTTGTCCTGTGCCGCTGATTTCGATGTTTCCTTGCCATCCTTATCCTTCGGCTGCGAGCTGCCCGGGAGGCCCGGGACGCTGCCGATCTCGATCGGGGTCGCGGCGCCGATATTGGTACCGGGCGCCATGGCGGCGAGGTGGGATGCATAGGTGATGTAAGTGCCGGCCGAAGCGGCGCGCGCGCCGCTCGGCGCCACATACACGATCACCGGTACGGGCGATGCGATCATCTCCTTGATGATCTCGCGTGTGGATGAGACCAGCCCGCCCGGCGTATCGAGCCGCATCACGAGCGCCGAACCGTTCTCCTGCCTGGCCCTTTGGATCGCCTGCGAAATCTGGCGCGTGGTGGCGACGCCGATGACGCCATTCACCTCGGTGACGAAAACCCGACTGGGGGATTGCGCGCTCGCCGGCGGTGCAACCGCGGCTGCCATGCACAGTAGTAGCAAGGCCGCCAACCATGTGGGCCAAACCTGGCCTGTCGAACAAGCCCGCCAAGTCCAAGCCCGCGAAGTCCAAGCCCGCCATGTCAAACATGCAGCCATCGGGCCCTCTGATGAGCCGTCCGACAGTAACGCGAGCGCGGCTGCGCACGCGCTTTGGTTCAACATCAATATAGGTTGGCGGTCGCCGCAAGGGAACGCCCGCGATTGCAGGTATCGTGATTGCGGCTATTGGGGCCGGGCATAGCGCCTCACTCGCGCATGCCACCCTTGGCGAGAAATTCCTCGAGCCAGTGGATGTGATACTCGCCGTCGATGATTTCCTTCTCGCGCACCAGCGCGCGGAACAGCGGCAAGGTGGTCTCGATGCCGTCGACCACGAACTCGTCGAGCGCGCGCTTGAGCCGCATCAGGCATTCTCCGCGCGTCCTGCCATGCACGATGAGCTTGCCGACCAGCGAGTCGTAATAGGGCGGGATTGTGTAGCCGTGATACACGGCCGAATCGACGCGCACGCCGAGCCCGCCGGGTGGATGGTAGTGCACAATCTTGCCGGGTGACGGCCGGAACGAGACCGGGTTCTCGGCATTGATGCGGCACTCGATGGCGTGGCCGTAGAATTTGACGTCCTCCTGCGCAATCTGCAGATCGCCGCCGGCGGCCACGCGGATCTGCTCCAGGATCAGATCAATGTCGGTGATCGCCTCCGTCACCGGATGCTCGACCTGGATGCGCGTGTTCATCTCGATGAAGTAGAATTTGCCTTCCTCGTAGAGAAATTCGACCGTGCCGACGCCGAGATATTCGAGCTCACGCATCGCGCGCGCGACCGTGTCGCCGATGGCGTTGCGGGCGGTGATGTTGAGCGCGGGCGAAGGGCTTTCTTCCCAGACCTTCTGGTGGCGGCGCTGCAGCGAGCAGTCGCGCTCGCCGAGGTGGATGGCGTGGCCCTGGCCGTCGCCGAGCACCTGGATTTCGATATGGCGCGGTCGCTCCAAATACTTTTCGAGATAGACCGCGTCATCGCCGAACGCGGCCTTGGCTTCGGCGCGTGCGGTTGCGAGCGCGTTGGAGAGATCGTCGGCGCTGCGGGCGACCTTCATGCCGCGGCCGCCGCCGCCGGCGGAGGCCTTGACCAGCAACGGAAACCCGATCGAGCGCGCGACCGTGATCGCTTCCTGATCAGAGCCAACGCCGCCTTCCGAGCCCGGCACCACCGGGATGCCGAGCCGGCTGGCAGTGCGCTTGGCCTCAATCTTGTCGCCCATGATGCGGATATGGGACGGCTTGGGACCGATGAAGTGGACGTTGTGCTCTTCGAGGATCTCGGCAAAGCGCGCGTTCTCGGAGAGAAATCCGTAGCCCGGATGCACCGCGTCAGCGCCCGTGATCTCGCAGGCCGCCAGCAGCGCCGGGATGTTCAGGTAGCTGTCACGGGCGGTCGGCGGACCGATGCACACGCTCTCGTCCGCGAGCCGCACATGCATGGCGTCGGCGTCGGCGGTCGAATGCACTGCGACGGTCGCAATGCCGAGCTCCTTGCACGCGCGCAGCACGCGCAGCGCGATCTCACCGCGATTGGCAATCAGGATTTTTTCGAACATGGGCATCGGACGTCGCGTGTGAGGCACTACGGTTGCGGCGTGTCCCTTCTGGATTGCCAAAGCATCATTCGATGATCATGAGCGGCTCGCCGAACTCAACCGGGTGGCCGTCCTCGATCAGGATCTGGATGACGGTGCCGGCGCGCGGCGCCGGGATCTGGTTCATGGTCTTCATCGCCTCGACGATGAGCAGCGGGTCGCCCGCACGCACGCGAGCTCCCACCTCGACAAATGGACGCGCACCCGGCTCGGGCGCCCGATAGCAGGTGCCGACCATGGGCGAGGTCACGACGCCGGGATGCTTGGACGGATCGACCGTGCCACCCGACGGCAGCGGGGTCGCCTCGACGGTGGCGGGCCGCACCAAGGGCGCGACCGCGACGGCGGCCGGCCCCTGACGGGCCACGCGCACGCGCTGGCCGCCGCGCTCGAACTCGATCTCGGTCAGGCCGGTCTCATCGAGCAGCTTGGCGAGCGCCCGGATCAGCTCATGATCGATCTCTTGCTTCGCCAACTCAGCTTTCGACAAGTCAGCTTTCGACAAGTCAGCTTTCGCCAGGTCAGCTTTTGACATGTCAGAGCTCGCTTGCGGTTCTGCCTTCACCGGGTCCTTGCTGTCACGCGCCACGGTTCAGCCCTTCGCCTCAAACATGGCGGCGAGGCCGCTGATGGCGAGACCATAGCCCGCGATGCCGAATCCGCACAGGATGCCGCTGGCGACCGGCGCGATGTAGGAGAGGTGACGGAACTCCTCGCGTGCAAAGATGTTGCTGATATGCACTTCGATGACCGGCACGCTCACGGCGGCAACTGCATCGCGTAGCGCGACCGAGGTATGCGTGTATCCGCCCGCGTTGAGGACGATGCCCGCGGCCTGCTTGGCCTGCGCCTCGTGGATCCAGTCGACCAGCTCGCCCTCGTGGTTTGTCTGGCGGAATTCCACATCAAGCTTGTGGCGAGCGGCGGTATCGCGCGCGAGCGTCTCGACGTCCTTCAGCGTGGCTCGACCATAGGTCTGCGGCTCGCGCGTGCCGAGCAGATTGAGGTTTGGGCCGTTGAGCACAAAGACGATTTTCGCCATGAAGCTGCCGCGCGAGCAAATGCCGTCTCCGCTTTATAGGCAGCCGCCACGAAAAGGAAAGCCCGGGGCGGCTGGCCGTCCCGGGCCTTGTGCAATGCTTGTGTATGGGCGCGCGTAAACATGAGTCGCCGGCTCTGGTTTCAGCCGGTCGCGCTTCAGCAGGCAGCCTGGCCGCAACGGGCCATGTTGACCTTTTCCTTGAGGGTCACCAGCCCGACCGCGCCGATCACCGCCTCGTTGCCGATCACATAGCTCGGCGTACCATTGAGCCCCATGGCCTCGGCGATCTTGAAGCTCTCGGCGAGCGTGTTCTTCACCTCGTCGCTCGCCATGTCCTTCTCGAGGCGCGCCATGTCAAGGCCGACCTCCTTGGCCACCGCCATGGCCCTCGCCTTGTCGGCCGAGCCGCGACCGCCGAGGAGCTTCTGATGGAACTCAAGATATTTCTTGCCAGTCTTGTCCTGCATCCGCACCGCGACGGCAACCTGCGCGGCCTGTGTCGAGCCTTCGCCGAGCACGGGGAATTCCTTGAGCACCACTTTGATCTTCGGATCGGCCTTCATGAGATCGAGCATGTCAGTCATCGCGCGCTTGCAGTAGCCGCAGTTGTAGTCGAACAGCTCCACAAAAGTGACGTCACCCTTCGGGTTGCCGAGCGTCACCTGGCGCGGAGAATCAAAGATGATCTCGGCGTGCTCCTTGATCGCGGAGCGATGCTTCTCCAACTCCGCCTGCTGCTGGCGCTTCTCGAGCTCTGCCATCACGTCCTGCAGCAGCTGCGGATTGCTGAGAAGATATTCGCGCACGATCTTCTCAATCTCACCGCGCTGATCGGGCGAGAATGATTGCGCCGAGGCTGGTGCCGCGAGAGCGGCGAGCGCGAACGTCGCGGCAACCAGCGTGCGGATGTCGAAAGTCATAGGCGGTATCCTTTCCGGCTAGCTTCTCTGTTTGAGCATGATCTTTTCCGAAAACCGGTTTCCATTTTTCGGGATCATGTTCTAGTTCCGCTGCCCGGCTTGTCCGGGCGGGCGGTAGGTCGCGAGATCGTCGGCCTTCACCCAGCCGGGTGAGCCGACCGGGAAGCGGGTCTTGGCGCGCGCGGCCAGCTGGCGCGCGGTCTGCAGCTCGCCGCGCATGAAAGCGGCCTGCGCGGAGGAAAGATCGGCATGGGCCAAGTCGCCCTTGCGGCCATACGCCATGGCGAGCTGGGCATAGGCTTCAGGCGACTCCGGTTCCCGCCGCAACGCCGTCTCCAGCAGCGTCACGGCTTCCTCGCCATGAGCGTTGGATGCGATCAGCGCCTGCCCCAGCATGATCTGGATCAGCGACGGATTGGGCGCGAGCTGCACCGCACGGCGCAGCGGTGCGACTGCCTCGGCCGGCTTGCCGCCTTCGAGCAGCGCCTGGCCTTTGAGCTCGTAAAAATAGGGATTCTGCGGGTTCGCCTGGATCAAGGCGTCGATCTGCCCGAGCGCGCCGGTCGAATTGGCGAAACGATAGGAGGCGATCGCGCGAGCGTAGCGTGCCGGCAGGCTGGTGTCGTTGGCCTGGAAGCGACGCAGCACCGCGTCCGGCCGGTCGATGAAGCCATAGAGCTTGGCGCGCATCAGATCGTGCCGCTGCTGCAGCGTGGGCGCATCCTGCTTGTCCCAATACGGGTTCGCGCGCGCCAGCTCGGCCAGCGCGCGCACGCGCTCGGCCGGCAGCGGATGCGACTGCATGTAGGGATCGATGTAGCGGGTCTGATAGAGGATCTGGTCCGCGAGCCGCTTGAAGCTGTCGTGCATGCCCTTGGCCGACTGGCCGGTGGCGGTGAGGAACTTGACGCCAGCGCGGTCGGCGGCGTCCTCCTGGGTGCGCACATAGGCAAGCAGCTGGTTCTGGATCATGGCTTGCGGCGCCTGCAGCGCCGCCATGCCGGCCTGGCCCATATTGGCGGAGCCGCTGCGGGAGGCCGCGACCAGCGCGCCCGCTCCAAGCAGCAGTGCCACGATCGACTGCGTGGTCGCCTTGCCGACTTCCTCGCGCAGGCGCGACAGGTGGCCGCCTGCAATGTGGCCCGTTTCATGGGCGAGCACGCCGATCACCTCGTTCGGCGTATTCGCGTCCATCAGAGTGCCGGCATTGATGAAGATGCGGCGGCCGTCAGCGACGAAGGCGTTGAAGGCGCGGTCGTTGATGATGACGACCTGAATATTTTGCTTGCCGAGCCCGGCGGCCTGCAGAAGCGGCTGGGTGTATTCGCGCAGCAGCTGCTCGATCTCTGCATCGCGGATGATCGGCGGGCCCTTGGCGGGCGACTGCGCCGGTGCGGGTCCCCCCGCTGCGAGCAGGGCAACTGCCGTCATCAACGCGGTCAGGCGCTTGCCCGGCCGGGCCCATGGAAATGGCGTGACTGAGGTCATCTGGCCAATGAGTCTCGCTATGCCCGTGACAGGCCCGGGCGGGTTGCTATCGATACCACGGGGCGGGCGTTATTTGCACCCACCGGAGGGCGGCCTGTCTTCACATCCGCGCCAACTGGGTGTTTAAGGCAACGGTGCGCCCATTAAGCGCTCGTTACGCCTGGAATTATGCCCATTACCGGCAACCCATTGCGCCAAATTCGGCAAGTGGTACCCGGCAAGTCGGGCTTGTTTACCGCGCCCCTGAGCGGCACCGAAGCGGCCGAATGCGGCAACAGCGGGGCAGGGGGTCAGTGTGGCGGTTCAGAAGTGCGCATCATAACCCTCCCGCGAGTCCGAGATGCGGACTTCTGAACCAAAGCCACACTGGATCAACAAGTTGCTAGTGTCCTTCGATCCCGAAGTTCGCAAATGAGGGTGCCGCAAAGTGATGCGAACTTCGGGATCGGGACACTAGTGCCCACATCTTGAGGTTCCACACCCATGCTCGAATCAGCAAAACGGCTGATTTCCCCATCGGGGCGCAGCGACGTGCCGCCGTTCATGGTGATGGATGTGATGGCGGCGGCGGCGCGCATCGAGGCAGCCGGCGGCCACGTCATCCATATGGAGGTTGGCCAGCCGGCAGCGCCAGCGCCTGCCTGTGCGATTGCGGCGGCGCGTGCGGCGCTGGCCGGGCCGCTGCGCTATACCGAATCACTTGGCATCCCGTCGCTGCGCGCGCGGATCGCGCGGCATTATCAGGAGTGCTATGGCGTGGTGGTCGATCCGGGGCGGATCATTGTGACCACCGGATCGTCGGCGGGCTTCATCCTGGCGTTCCTGACGCTGTTCGAGCCCGGCGACCGGGTTGCGATCGCGGTGCCCGGCTATCCGCCCTACCGGCACATCCTCAAGGCGCTCGGCTGCGAGGCGGTGCTGATCGAGACCACGGCTGCGACGCGCTTCGCCATCACGCCCGACACCCTCATCGACGCGCATCGGCGCGCGCCGCTCAAGGGTGTGCTGGTCGCAAGCCCGGCCAATCCGACCGGCACCATGATGACCGCGCAGGCGCTACGCGATTTGCACGCGGCCGCGGATCGCGAGGGCATTCGCTTCATCTCCGACGAGATCTATCATGGGCTCGACTATGTCTTCGCCGCCGACACGGCGGCGCGGCTGTCGGAGAATGCGATCGTCATCAATTCATTCTCGAAGTATTTCTGCATGACCGGCTGGCGCGTCGGCTGGATGCTGGTGCCGGACGCGCTGGTGCGCCCGATCGATCGCCTGCATGGCAATCTCGCGATCTCGGTGCCGACGCTCTCGCAGATCGCGGCCGAAGCTGCCTTCGAGGGGCGCGTCGAGATGGAAGCGGTCAAACACGGTTACGAGGAGAACCGGCGCATTCTGGTCGAGGGGTTGCCCAAGGTCGGTCTCGAGGAGTTCCTGCCGGTCGACGGTGCGTTCTATCTTTATGCAGACGTGTCGCGCTTCTCCTCCGACAGCTTCGACTTCGCCCGGCGCATGCTGGAGGAGGCGCATGTGGCCGCGACGCCGGGTGTCGACTTCGATCCGATCGAAGGCAAACACTTCATACGCTTCTGCTACGCCGGATCGGCGGCCGAGATGCACCAAGCGGTGGAGCGGATTGGTCGCTGGCTGCGAAAGCGTTAACCCTCGCCCGGCCCCGGATTGCGCAAGTATGTTGGCGTTGGCTACGGTGCTTTGTCCGCGTGCGCGGACAAGGCTTGGGCGGGACAAGGCTTGGGCGGGACAAGGCTTGGGCGGGACAAGGCTTGGGCAG
>Ga0209488_10001311_pt1 | contig 21288 bp, 19 predicted proteins | sample Rivendell_Oct201_8_FD_188349 | JGI IMG/M metagenome (GOLD analysis project Ga0209488, IMG submission 188349) | Vadose zone soil microbial communities from the Eel River Critical Zone Observatory, Northern California, USA -... | ecosystem: Environmental > Terrestrial > Soil > Vadose zone >...
AGCAGTGTGCTCGCGCGGATTCCGGTTCGTAGATAGCCCTTGGTCGCGGGCCGCTTCTCGGCCGTTCCACTCAGCAAATACGCCTGGAACGCTCATCCTTTTTCACCTTGGAGGGCTGAAAGGACGGAGTTCGCTAGGCGAGCCCCCTGGTCGGGCCGCCGATTGGATTTGGCAGTGGTTTGGGAGCCGTCCTTCGGTTTGTTTTCCCGCAAGCGCTGTGAGCGCTTGCACGGTCAATGTCGCTGGACGTATTTAGTCAGGGGTGGCGAACCGCGGTGTCCCCGCTCCGGCCCAGCAGACGGAATGGCGCGGGTCGGTGGGTAAAGCCGAAGCGCGCCCCCGCTACCACCGTTGGCCAAAGCGTCTGTTGCGGGAACAGGTCGGGCGCTCTGGTGAGTTGCGCCAATCGGCCGGTCACCTCGATCTTAGGCTCCTCTTTGCCGACGGGATGAATGACGACCGCCGATATCAGTTCGCGCAGCGCGCTCGCGACCTCTTCATCGCCCTCGACCAATCGGCGCGAGAGCGTCGTAGCACGATCGTGCACGTGCTTGATCTCGCTTCCCGCAAGGCATCCCAGTGTGGATTCCAAAGGCGACCCTAAGTCGACGACCGTGGTTCATTGACGAGCAGATTCTTCGGCACCTTGCTCGTACGCCGCGCCGGCGCGCCGATCGCCTTGCGCTGAGTCAACGTCCTAGAAGCCATAAAGCCGGGCGGGATTGTCGACCAGGATTTTGCGGACCATGGCGGCGTCGCCAGCGCAGGCGACGAGCTGCTCGAGCAGCGCCGCGGTGTCGAGCTGGCGATAGATGATCGGCGGGGCTTGCGCGCTCCGGGCGTGGCCGTGGCCGCCGGTGTGCGGCCAGTCGGTCCCCCAGATGCAGCGGTCGGGATTGGCATCGATCAGCGCGCGGATGATCGCGCCGGCGTCGGCAAAGCCTCCTTCCTGCGTCGACACCCGATAGGCGCCCGACAGCTTGACCCAGCCGCGGCCGCTCGCCAGCAGATCGCACAGCGCGCCGAGCCCGCGCTGGGCCGGTCCCTGCGCGGCCTGCGCAAGGCCCATATGGTCGATGACGACCGGCACCGGCAGCGCCAGCAAGTGCCCGGCCATTTGCTCGATCACCGCGAGATCAGTGAAGATCTGCACATGCCACCCCAGGCGAGCGATGCGCCTCGCGGTGGCGGTGACAAGGCCGGCGATCTCGTCGACATCGCGTTGGCCCCGGCTTGCGGAATTGATCCGGACGCCGCGCGCGCCGCGCCCATGCAGGTGGTCGAGCTCGTCGTCCGATATGCCGGGGTCGATCCCGACCACGGCGCGCGCCGACGCACCGATGGCTGCCACCGCGTCGAGCGTGCAGGAATTGTCGGTGCCGTAGGCGCTCGGCTGGACGACGACGGCGCGCGAAAGCCGCAGCGCCGCCGCGACCTTGCGGTATTGATCGAGCGGCGCCGGCCCCGGCGTGTAGGTGCGGCTCGGCGAGGGCGGATAGCGCGCCTCGAACACGTGCATATGGCAGTCGGTGGCGCCGGGGGGAATCGCGCTGGTTACTGTCCGCGGATCGGGAAACGTCACGTCTATGCCCCGGTCAGACGCGCTGCGCGTTCAATCAATGCGCACGCCGGTTAATCTCGCGATTTCGCGATAGCTGTCGTTCTCGGCGCGGATGAATTGCGCGAATTCCCCGGTTGACATCCGCTGGCGGCGCACGCCGAGCTCGTCGAGCTTCGGCACGACGTCGGGCAGCTGCAGGATGCGATAGATCTCGTCATGCAGCGTCTGCACCACGTCCGGCGGCGTCCCCGCCGGCGCCATGACGCCGTACCAGTTGGTGATCTTGAGATTCTTGAAGCCGAGCTCGGCCATCGTCGGAACCTCGGGCAGGCCGGGGTCGCGCTGCGGTGTCGTCACCGCCAACGGCCGCATCTGCCCGGCCTTCAGGTATGCGGTGATCGAGGACATCGCGTCGAAATTCATGTCGACGTGGCCGGCCAGCAGGTCGACGATGGCGGGGCTGCTGCCTTTGTAGGGCACATGCAGGAATTTGCCGCCGCTCTCGATGCGCAGCATCTCGCCGGCGAGCTGATTGGTGCTGCCGGCGCCGGGCGACGCGAAGGAAATTCCGTTGTCGCGCTGCTTCGACAGCTCGACGAGCTCGCCCACGGTCTTGGCCGGCAATGCCGGATTGACGACGAGCACATTGGGGACGAAGCCGACATAAGCTACCGGCGCGAAGTCCTTGATCGGATCATAAGGCAGCCGCGCCATCAGTGCCGGCGCGATCGCGTTGGAATTGACGTGGCCCATCAGCAGCGTGTGGCCGTCGGCGGGAGCCTGCGCGACCGTAGCCGCGCCGATCGTGCCGGTGGCGCCGGCCTTGTTCTCCACCACGAACGGCTGCTTGAGCGAATCCGACAGTTTTTGCGCCAACAGCCGCGCGACGATATCGGTGCCGCCGCCTGGCGCGAAGCCGACCACGATCCGCACCGGCCTCACGGGGTAAGCCTGCCCCTGCGCCTCGACCTGCGCGATGCAGGCCGGCAAGGCAACCAGCAAGGCGACCGCGATGGCAATGATCCATTTGCCTGGCGACATCTATGGTTCCTTCCGGCGTCCTTCCGAGGTCTGTGCCTCGATCTCATAATAGGCCGTCAGATCGATGAGATCCTCGACCTCCTGGCGCGAGGCCACCCATTCGGCGTTCGTCATGTTGGTCACCTGGCCGGTCTGGCGCAACTCGGTCAGCACCTGCTTGTGATAGTGCAGGGCGCTGCACAACACCACCTGCGCCTCGATGCACGCGACGTAGCCCATGTCCTGCATCTCCTTCCGGCTGAAGATCGGCCGGCCGTCGCGATTGCCGCGGCTTTGCACATAGACCAGGGGCAGGCGGCTGCGGCGCGCTGCCTCCTCGGCCTCCTTGGGAGTGCGCGGAAACAGCAGTCCGAGATCGGCGCCGACATCGGCGGCGCGGTTGATCCGCGACACCGCCTCGTCGAGGCCGAGCGCGCGACAGGTATCGGTGCGGGCGATGATGACGAAATCGCGATCGAGCTCGTCACGCTGGCGGATCGCAAATTGGATCTTTTCGACGAATTCCTCGACTGGAACGCCGTGCACGACATATTTGTGATAGTGCGCGCGCTTGGGATAGAGCTGATCCTCGATGTGGACGCCGGCGACGCCGGCGCGGATGAACTCGCGCACCGTCCGCATGGTGTGCAGCGGCTCGCCGAAGCCGGCGCCGGCATCGACGACGATCGGGATCTTGACGCTGCGCGCCACGTCCTCGGATAGGCGGACCTGCTCGGTCATCGTCAGCAGCGGCTCGGTCACCGCCATCGATCCGCCGGTGACATAGCCGCCGACATAGGCGGCCTCGAAGCCGAGCGACTGCACCAGCCGGCCGGTGAGGGCGTCATACACCGCCGGCATGTGCAGGAAGGTCTTGCTGCGCAACAGCTCGCGAAGCCGCGTGGTGGCACGTTGTTCCATGGGGCGTCCATTTGTTGGTTGTCGGTCAACGATTCTGCCGTCGGCAACATATGAAGTATAGTGATATATTCTCATAGCTTGATGATATCTGGCTATGGATCGGAACGACATGCCGGCGACCGATGCACACCTGCTGGCACGCCTGCGCTTCCGCCATCTGCAGCTCATTGCAGAGATCGAGCGCACCGGCAGTCTCAGCGCCTCCGCGGCCGCGCTCAACCTGACGCAGCCGGCACTCAGCAAGGCCTTGAAGGAGGTCGAGGCCATGCTGGGCTTTCGGTTGTTCAACCGCGGCGCCCGCGGCCTGCAAAAGACCGCGCAGGGTGAGATCGTGATGCACGGCGCCATCCTGATGTTGCGCGAGGTCGAGCACCTCCATGCCGAGGCACGGTCGGCCGGGCCGGACGGCAGAGTTGCGGGCATCCTGCGCCTGGGTGCTCCCGCCTTTCTGAGCGTCAGCCTGTTGCCGAGGGTGATGGCGCGGCTCGCGGCCGCGTCGCCGCCGCTTGCCGTCAGCCTCAGCGAGAACAACGTACCGGGCCTGATCGAGGCGCTGCTCTCCGGCACGCTCGATGCGCTGGTCACGGTCTACAATGCGCAGGCGATGGCCGCGACCGCCGGGCAGGGCGTGCGGTTCGAAAAGATCGGCGAGGAACCCTACGTCGTGATCGCGCCTGCCGCGCACCGGCTGGCGCGGTCGCGCAAGGTGTCGTGGCAGGCGCTCGCCGCCGAGCCGTGGGTGCTCACGCGCAAGCCCTCGCTGGCGCGCCATTTCGTCGAGGACAGCTTCCGCAGCCATGGGCTCGAGCCGCCGGCGGCGCTATGCGAGACCGACTCGCCGGTCACGAATGCACGCCTGGTGGCCGAGGGCGTCGGCGTCAGCAGCGTCCCGGTCTCGACCGCGCGCGAGGCCGAGCGCGGCGGTCGCGTCCGCCGCGTCCGGCTGCAGGCGCCGCAACCCAGTGCGATGCTCGGCATGGTCTATCGCGTCGTCGCCGCCGGCCATCCGCGCATCACGCTGCTGCGTGACGCGGTGCGGCACGTCAGCGGCGTCGGGCGGCACTGAGCACTCCGCCGCGGGTGTGCCGCTCGGTCGCAATCTGAATCCGGAGAAATGGGCCAAATCTCACTTGACCGGCGCCCCGGCCGGCCAGTCTATTCGGCCTGGGACACCTTCTTGGGCGTCACGATGCATCCGGGAGAAAGCCGATGCGCCATGGACTGCGTTGCGTTCTGATGCGACCAAGGCGGGCCGAGCAAGCCGGCCAATGGTCGGCCAGCGAAGTGCGCGCACCAAACGTGAACGATCGTCATCAAGCGCGCACTTAGTCGCCGGATCTTGCTTGAACAGACCGGGCGTTCCACCTTCTTTGTAGAATCCGCGACGATCGCAGGAATACCACTCGGCCACTGTCATGTGGCGACGCAGCGGGACAGAGGGTTGCCGTCTTCCCGAGGCTCATACAGGTGCCAGGAAGGGTGGCCCAATTAGGCCGCGAAGGCGAAGTACCCGTCAGACAACGGTTTCTGACGGCTGTAGCGCGCCCCCGCTACCATTACTTTTAATGAGACAGGTGGACACCACCCTTTTTCGGTTGGCGTTCGGTCTGCGCTCGCCTATTTCGACGAAGGATCAGGAGACGTGCTGATGTAAGCGCCGTGGGGCGGCCCGATATAACCTTCAAATCTTTTGCGCAACTCCTTGGCCTGGATCTCCTCGGAAATGAACGAGATATACCCGTCGGCAATCCGGTAATTCGACAGTGGTTTGAGGCCGGGCGGAGGTTCGACATCCGGCCGCACCGATATGGCTCCAGCCGCAGTGAGGCGATGCTGTTGCTCCTTGGAGAGCACAAATGCGATGAACAGTTTCGCCGCGTTGGGATGCGGCGCATTGGCGAAGATGCCGGTGGTGATCGGATAAACCGGCATGGGTAGATCATCCGGCACCACGAATTTGACCTTGTTGAACTGCGAGATCTGATCAAACGTCACCGGCCGCTCGCCCTTCTCAGTCTCCTGTGACACCAGGACGTGGCTGCGCACAAATTTCATATCCTGCTTGAGCAATCTTTCAATCATTCCCCAGCCATACTTCTCGACGATCAACGTGTTGCTATAGAGCGTCAAATCGTCATCGTGCGGATATGTGGACACGATCTTGCCCATGAAGGCTGGCTTGAGAAAGTCCGGGATGGTTCGCGGGGCGTCAGCTTCTGGGATCTGTGCCGGGTTATGGGCAAACCCGATCATGACCAGGAATACCGGCAGATAGTGCGCCTCCGGATCCTTAAGGGTGGCGCGGATCAGGTCGAACCCTGGTGGTGTGAACTTTTGCAAGGCACCCTGGCGGCGCCAGCGAACATAGTCCTGCGTTGTTTGCAGGATGGCGAGATCGGCATCCATTCTTCCAGCCGCAATCTGAGCGTCGATCTTGGGCATGAGATCGTAACGGCCGGGCGTGATTCGTACCTTGACCTTGGGATATTTGACCTCGAACTCGCGCACAAATCCTGCATAAACCTGCGGCGGTCCTTGCAGGTAGGCCGAGACTTCACCCTCCACGGCAGCCTGTGCGTAAAGCGCGTCGAGATCGAGCCGTTGAGCAAGAGACGCTGACGGATAGACGGATAGGGCAAGCAAGCAATACATTGCCCAAACCACGGAATGCGTTCCGATGGTCACGTGCGTTCTCCAAACGAATTATTCACTGTTCGTTCAGTGTATCAGGCTGCCGAGCTGTCGATGGCACCCTCCCAGCAACAGCATCACCGACAAGAAACCCAAATTCCCGCCGCCTCAGGCATCGACATCAGCTGCCGTCTTCAAACTTTGAGTCGGGGAATCAGACGGGCGGCGTTGTCGTGCTCGATCGCCTGAAGATCGGCGGCCGACAAGTCAAGCTTGCGCAGCGCCTCGTTTTGGTCGGCTGGAAAGTATGGATAGTCGGTGCCGTAGGTAATCTGCGACACCGGTACGAGCTTGAGCAGCGCAGCCATCGCCGGTACCGAGGTGGCGTTGGCCGTGTCATAGTGTTGCCGTGCCAGCTCGGCGAAGATGCCGTCCGGCGCAAACTCCTTCAGCTTCGGACTGCGGCTATAAAAGGCGTCGATTCGTCCGGCCATCATGGGGATCGTTCCGCCCGCGTGCGAGAACAGCCACTTGATATCGCGATAGCGGGCGAACGATCCGGACAACAGGAGGCTCGTCACCGTTCGCGTCGTGTCATGCGGAACCTCGATCACGGCGGGGAACGTTCCAACGCTGAGGCGCCCGCAACAGGCGGCGACGAGCGGATGCACATACACGACAGCTTTGCGGCGGTTCAGCTCCTCGAGCACCGGCGTGTACATGGCGTCGCCAAGCCATTTGTCACCGTAGTTGGTCTGCAAGTTGACGCCGTCGGCCTTGACGGCGTCGAAGGCATAGTCGATTTCCTTGAGCGTCACGTCGACATCGATCATCGACAATGGCGCGAAGATACCGAAGCGACCGGGGAAGTCCTGTCGCATCTTGGCTGCGAAGTCGTGACACTCACGGACGGTCTTCGCAGCGTTCTCGCCACCGGCGTCGAACCACAGGCCAGGTGTGGAGGCGAGTGACACCACCGCAGTTCGGATACCGGCCTTGTCCATCACTTCGATCGACTTGGCGGGGGTCCAATCGAATACCCCGGGAAAGGCAGGGATTTTGCGCGCGGCCTCCCACTCCTTCCACTGCGTTTGATAACCCGGCGGATAGAAGTGATGGTGCGTGTCGATCAGCGAGTTGGCGCGCTGGGCGCGGACCGCAGGTGAGGCCAGCATCGCGGTTGCGCCTGCTGCTGCGAGACCGCGGAGGAACTGGCGGCGCGATGCAGAGCCAAGATTGCAAGTTGGACAATGAAACAGCATGTGGGCCTCCTTGTCATTTTGCAGTCGGATCATTCGATCACCGGCGTCTCACCTGGCCGTCAGCAGGGATCGGGAGCGGTGTTCCGAACGCAGGAATGCGCGTCAGCTGCGAAATTCAGGAACGTCGGGCTTTGCTCCCCATTCGCAGAAGCCGGCCGGATCGAACGTCAATTGGCGTTCGCGGTAAAGCAGCTCGTCAGCGATCATTTTCACACCGGAGGAGTATTCGAACACCATGCCGTCCGGCCCCTCGAAATAGAGGAATTTGGCTGACGAGGACGGGTGCCGCCCGGGCCCGAACACGATTCTAACCTGCCGTTCCTTGAGGAACCGGAACGATCGCATCACGTCGTCGGCGCTTTCCACCTGGTGATTGATGTGCTGGATGCCGGAACGGTCGGTCGGAAACATCGCGATCGAGTGATGCACCTCGTTGATGCGTAAGAGCGGCGCATCGCCGACGCGGTCGCTGACGCGCGCATTGCAGACTTGCGTCCAGAACGCCTCGTCGCGCGCGGCGTCGGTCGTGCATAGCCCGACGTGGCTGAACTCGGTAATGCCGGCATCGCGCGTACCATGATAGCGCGCTCCGCTGTACGCCGGCCGCCACACCAGCTCAATGCGGTTGCCGGTCGGATCGTTGAACGCAATGAACTCGCGCACCTTGCGGGCTTCGGCCTCGCTCGGTGTGCCGGCGTGAACGGGGTGCCCGAGCCGCTCCAGCTCGCTTGCGGCGGCGGACAATGCCGCACGCGAACCTACTTCGAAGGCGACCGCTTGGTCGTGGGGATCGCCTTCGAAATAGCACAGGGTATGCTCGCGCTCGTCCGACTTGAAATAGATTGCGCCCTTGCTGACTTCAGCAACTTCCAGGCCCAGCACGTCGGTGGCGAAGCGGATTGCGCCTTCAATATCGCGTGTGCCGAGCCGGACGTAGGATACCCGTTGCAGGTTGATCATGTGCAGCCCTCAGTCTGAATCCTCGCTGACCGCGAATTCAGGTATGGTGCTCTCGCTGCCCCAAGCGCAGAACGAAAGGTGCTTGCGGGCGAACTGGCGCGGCCGGTGAGCGCCGTCGTCGGCAATCCGCACACCCTCGGCCACATAGCTGAACAGCATGTCGTCAGGTCCGGCAAACGTCAGAAACATCTGGTCCGAGGTCGGCCGACGACCCGGCCCGTGCACGATCTTCACCTGGGCGGATTGCAGGAAATACATCGCCTGCATGATCTGATTCATGCCTTCGACCGCGTATTCAATCGCGAGCACGCCAGCGCGACTGGAGGGATGCAACGCCAGCCGATGATGGGCATCGTCGAAACGAATAAAGGCCGCATCGCCCACCCAATCGCTGACCTGCCCGTTGAACAGCGTGGTCCAGAGCGTCTCGTCCGCCTCGTTCGCCGTGGTGCGCAGCGCAACAGCCGCAAAGCCGGTGACGCCGGCATCGCGGGAGGGAAAGTAACGCCAGCCCGAGGTCTGCGGCCGCACCACCAGCTCGAAGGTGTTGCCGCTGTGGTCGCGAAAGCTCGCCATCGCCCGCGCCTTTCGCCGCGCCAGCGCCTGTGCGTGCGCGGCTGTCGCCGTGATGCCAGTGGCCGCGAGCGCCGCGATGGCCCGATCGAGCGTCGCCTGCGTGCGCACCTCCAGCCCGACAGACTGCTGCATGGGGTCGCCCACCTCATAGACCAGCGTGTGGTCGCGAAAATCGGATCGGAACGTGGCTTGCTCGTCGTTCCTCTCGATCAGTTGCAGCCCGAGGATACGTTGCGCGAAATCGACCGCGGCCGGCAGGTTGCGCGTGCCCAGACGGACGTAACGCAGTTGCTCGATCTCAATCACGCTCGGCTCTCTGTCGGATTCTTAACGCAGGATCGTTGTCAATCGCTCCGCGCGCTTCTCATTGCGCATCTCCCCGATCCTGCCTAATTGCTTTTTCCGTGTCTTTGGCGCGGCACCGCGTTGAGCACATCGATCATCACTGCGACATCGTTGTCTTCGGCGAGCCCCATGTCGGCGCAGCGCTGGTAGAGCTCGACCGCCCGGTCGAACAGCGGCGTCGCCGTGCCCGTGGACTCCGCCCAGTCGTCGATCATATCGAAATAGTGGAAGAGGAGCGCGGGCGCGCCCTGGATCGGCTTGAAGCGGCGCTGCGCCATCCATGGCGCGCGGATGCCGAACTGCGTCGAGCCGCCGCTGCCGCTTGCCACCGCCTTGATCATGGCATCCACGTCCACGCCGGCCTTGAGGCCGAGCGCCATGGCCTCGGCCGTCGCCGCGATATTGATCGTCACCAGCAGGTTGTTGACCAGTTTGACCTTGCTCGCGCCGCCGAATGGCCCGAAGTAGATGCAGAGATCGGCAAAACCTTTCACCGCGGATTCGATCTTTTTCGCGGCGCCGGCGTCGCCGGCGAGATAGATCACGGCCTTGCGCGCGGCAACCATGCCGGGCGTCCCGCTCACCTCGCCGTCGAGATAGACGGCGCCCTTCTTCGCCAGCGGCGCGACATGGTTCTCCTTGTCGGGCACGGGATGCGATCCGAGCTCGGTGATGATCTGACCTGGACGCGCCGTATGAATGAGACCCTTCGGACCCTGCACGACCTCGTGCACCGCTTCCGACGTGGGCACGCAGGAAAAGACGAAATCGGCCTGCTCGCCGACGTCCGCCGGCGATTTCGCCGGCGTTCCGCCGATCTTCTCGAAGTCTGCCAGCGAGCCGCGCCGGAAGCCCACCACGCGATAGCCGCTCTTGATGAGATTTTCGCAGATCGGCAGCCCGATTTTTCCGACACCAATGAACCCGATGGTTTCCATGCCAGCTCACCTGTTCAGCGATTCAAGGATCGGCAGACTCGCCTAGGGCATCGGCGCGCAGCGCTTACTTCTGGCGCGCCTTCTCGTAGGGATAGATCAGGGTGCCGGTCTTGGCCTCGGGCGGCCAGACGATCGGCTGCGCCTTCCCGTCACGGAACTGATCGAGGTTGTTGGGCTGCGCGTTTTGGACCTGGGTCCAGACCATGCGCGCCTTCGACCATTCGCCGTCGGCGCCGAACGAGAAGTCGCCCGACACCGTCTTGAAGCTCGCCTTGTGCATGTACTCGGCGAGCTTGTCGTGATCGAGGCTTTTTGTTTCGGTCACCGCCTGCGCCAAGGTCTGGCCGGCCGAATAGGCGAACGGGCCCCAGGCGAAGCCGAGCGAGTCGATCTGGACGGCCGCCGCTTTTTCCCCATAACGTTTGAGGAAGTCGGCGGAGCCGGGGATTTTCGGCGCCAAAGCCGCGGCGAAGTTCTCGCCCACGATCAGGCCGTTCGCCACGGGGCCGAGCTGGACCTTGATCGGCGTCACCAGCATGCCGATCATCGCGCCGCCCATCATTTTCGGCGACAGCCCGATCTCGTTGGCGGCGCGGATGATGCCGACGTTGTCCGGCGGATAGGCGCCGATATAGACGATATCCGGATCGGTGGCCCGCATCGCGCGCACCACCGGCGCGAAATCGGTCGTGCTCGGGGGATAGCTCTTGTCGTAGACGATCTTCAAGCCGTGCTTCTTGATTTCCTCGCGGGCGCCGTGCGCGGCGCTCTGGGCGAACTCGGCGTCGGCGGCGAGGATCGCGACGGTCTGTGGCTTGGGTGTCTGCGCCGCGGCGAGATCGAAGAAGCCGATCGAGAAGGCGTTGACGCCCTCCGGACCAACCGAGACCATCGAGAAATATTTCGAGTAGTGGAACTTGTCGTTGATGCCGATGGCGGTGAAGCTGATCGTCATCTTGTTGTTCTGGATGATGGTCGGCATCGCCGGCGCAACGAAGTTGGTGCCGTAGGGGCCGAGCAGCAGGTCGACTTTGTCGACGGTGATGAGCTTGGTGTAGATGTTCGGTACATTCGCCGGCGCGCTCTGGTCGTCATAGACGACGAGCTCGACCGGGCGGCCGAGCAGCCCGCCCTTGGCGTTGACGTCGTCGCGCCAGATCTCAAGCGCGGTGTTGATCACCTTGCTCGGTGCGGCGCCGGCGCCCGTGAGCGCGAGGCTCATGCCGACCCGGATCGGATTGCCGCTCTGCGCGGACGCCCCGGAAATGAAACCAAGTCCGATGATGAGCGCAGCGCCAAGGCGGCGCAGCGCGCTGCGGCAAAGCTCCATGATCGTTTCCTCCCTTTGATCCCGGAAGCGGGTTGCCCGCCGTTCGGGATCGCGTTGCGGCGACGCTTCATCGGCGCCGCCTTGTTTCCTACTTGCGCATTTCCTCCGGTGCTCCGGCGCCCCAATAGTTCGCCGCATTGGGGTCTGGTGTCCAGACCTTTGGCCGCTGCGGCCGGTCACGGTGCCAGGGCCGCGGCTCGAAATAGCCGAGCTCCTCGTTCATCTGGTCGAGCTGCGCGAACAATTCGGTGATCAGCCCGTTCGGCGCCCGGTGGTAGGTGAACAGATTGTGGCCGATGCCGTGGCGGCCGGGGCCCCAGAGGAGCTTGTAGCCGCGCAGGCTCAGATAGTCGCACGCGGTGAGCATGTGACCCCAGTCGCGCAGCTCGAACGCGGTGTGGAAGTGACGGTCGCCGTCGGCCCGCATCAGATTGATGGTGTGATGGTCGGTGCCGCAGCGCAGAAACGAGAAGAAATCACCCATCCAGTCGGAGACGCGGAATCCCAGCACGTTGCAGTAGAAGTCAGTCGTGGCCTTGACGTCTTTGACGAAGAACGCCACGTGGCCGAGCTTGTGCGGAACGATGCCCTTGTCGGGGAATTCCTGATGCGACAACTCGCCGCGCTTGAACACCTCCATAACGGTGCCCTTGGGATCCTCGAAGCTCACCATCTCGGCAATCGAGGGCTCCGGGTCCTTCTTGCGCACGGTCTTGATGCCGTGCGCCGCCGTCTGTTTTTCGAACGCGTCGATGTCGTCGTCGATACCAAGCTGAAAGCCGATCCGCACGCAGCGCGCCCTGTCGCCGCCGCCCTTGAGCAACACCACCGAATGGTGATCGATGGTCGAGGCCAGATAGGCGGTGTCCTTCTCTCTGGCGATCAGATCGAGGCCGAGGATGTCGGTGTAATACTCGATCTGCTGGTCGAGATCGGGCGTCTCGTAGGTGGCGTGGGCGATCTTCTTGACACCGATCATGCATGACTCCTCTTTGCTATGTTCTCGGCGGGCGATCGCATTGAGCACATCGATCATCGCCGCTAGATCCTTATCCTTGGCGGACCCCGTAACGGCGCAGCGCCGATAGATCGGGTCGTCAAAGTCGCTTAGACCCTTTCTATATTTGTTGTGCCACCGCGCGATGTAGCCGGATCAATTCCGGAATGGTTTCTGGTGGCCGTCGTCCGAATCCGCATTCAGTCGCGACACCGAAATCCGACACGACGCGCTTCGCCGCCGCGGCCCGACGCTTTGCGCCTTCGATTCCATCGGTAAGATGGATGAGACCGAGATAGAGTTCGGTGCCGGACTTAAGCCTGAGATCGCGTAATGGCGAAAAATACGGATCGTCGTGGCGATCGCGCGGCACTGGCATATGCACCCACGTGATTGTTCGGTGAATTGCAGGTGTGAGGCGGTGATACACGTCAACCATGCGACCTGTATCGGTCGGCTCGCGAACATGCTTGTGACCAGGATCGCCGTAGCAAAGGTGAATGCCTAACTCCACGTCCGCAGGAACGTGATTGCCAAGCCGTGCGAACGCCTCCACCAGCTCATCGATCGGATAATCTTTTTGCAGCTCGGGAACTTCGAGGAACGTGTGCATTTCCGTAGCGATATCGATTTGAATAGCCAGGTCGCTATGGGGGATCGTACGAGTAATCTCGTCTAGCTCCTCCAGCAGGCGGCGCTCATAAAACGGCCAAATCCGCCGCACCTCGGAGACTATGAAGAAGGCGTATACGACGGCAAGCGGCGTAGGTAGGCAGACCTGAAATCGCATGTGGGCTGGAATCTTTCCGAGGCCTTGCAGCCGCTTGAAGATCTTATAGGACCTAAGAGCATTGTCGGCATAGCCAAGCCGACCGAATCTGACGTCTTCCGGCTTCAATCCTTCCTTGACCTTGTACCTTGGATTCCGGATGCCGCCTTGAAGTTGCCGTTCACCGCCGACCTCCAAGCCTTGCGCATTCTTCATCGGTTCGCCTTGACAAACGATCCATAACAATCGGGCGCCGGTCTCGCCATCGGGGATCCGCTTGACGAATGTGCCCAACTGCGAGCTCACCGCTTCAAAAACGTCTTCCGCTGATGACAGCGGGACGCTACCGACGAGGAGGACAGACCGCCCTTTCTGATTGGCTGTCATAGACCTCTCCGATATGCGGGTTCGACCAGTCGCGCCGGATTCGGCAGGCGCTTGGGAAAAGTTCGACCGAGGCCCGGCTGTTCGCTGTAGAGCCAGTCCATGGAGTGGAGCGCGTCTTTTTGCGTGCGCCCGGCAAGCAGCGTGTTGCGCAGCTCGCGCACTACTCCCGACGTGTGAAAGACCTCGCCATAGACGCGGGCCATCACCTGCACGCGGGCCGTGCGCAGATAGCGCGCTGCCTGATAGACCTGGAACGCCGCGGCGAAGTCACCGGCGGCTTCGTCCACCGAATCGGCGAGGCACACGGCGTCCTCGATCGCCATGCCGGCGCCTTGCGCGAGATACTGGAGCATGGGATGCGCGGCGTCGCCGAGCAGCGTCATTCGCCCCCGGCTCCACTCCTTCACCGGCTGCCGGTCGCACAGCACCCACATGCGCCAGCTCTCGATCTTTCCCAGCAGGGTCCGGACCTCGGCGCAGGTGCCGGCAAACCGCTCGTGCAGCTCCTCGGGAGCGCTGAAAGTGTCCCAGCCTTCCTCGTACTTGTTGCTGTGAAACACGGCGACCAGATTGAACAGATCGCCGCCGCGCAGGGGATAGTGAACGAGGTGGACCTTGTCGCCCGCCCACAGCGCCATCGATTGCCAGCGCAAGTGCTCCGGCATTTCCGACGTGGGCAATACGGCGCGATAGGCGATGTGGCCGGAAACGACCGGCTTTCCATCGTTCACGATGAGCGGACGGATCGTCGACCATAGGCCGTCGGCTCCGATCAACGCGTCGGCGGAATGGCGCTCGCCTGTGTCGGTGCGCACGACGATGCCGTTTGATCCTTCTTCGACCGTCTCGATCTTCGTCGCGGGACGAAGTTCGATCAGCCTTTCTTGCTGATTTGCAGCGAGCAGGACGCGATGCAGGTCCGCGCGGTGGATGACCGCATAGGGATAGTTGAACTTGGCCAGAAATTCTTTTCCCAGTGAAATCCGCGTCACTTCCTGCCCGGTGACGGAATCGCGCATCAGCAGAGATTCGGGGAAGACCGCGAATTTATTGATCTCATCGGTAACGCCCAGGCATTCGAACGTCCGGAACACATTCGGCCCCAACTGTATGCCGGCGCCGATTTCCTTGAATTCGGGTGCCTGCTCGAACAGCCGAACCGCGATGCCTTTGTGCGCAAGCGCCAGTGCGGCCGCGAGACCGCCGATGCCCCCGCCGACAACGATGACCGATCTTTTGTCCGCAGTTTCCATTCGTCGCTTCCCCATACGCTCAGCCCGCCCCGTCAGCCCCGGACGAGGGTCGTCATTTCACCGATGCCGCAGATTGCCGATCGTATGACGTCGCCCCCTCTGATGGGGCCGGCCCCCTCCGGCGTTCCGGTGAGGTATAAAAGCTCGTTGCGAAGGCGATGAGCCCCGGCACATCGATGATCAGATCGCGGGTATTCGCCTTCTGGCGCGGCTCCCCCTTGATCGTGCCGAGGCAGCGGATAACGGTAACTCGGCAGACGATCCAGAACCGGCGTCACGTCGATGACGCTATCCGCGCGCACGAGGCCGAGGCGATTCTTCCCGAAGCGGCACAAACGCATGGAAACCTCGGTGGACGAAAAATCTCTTCGTGCTGCACTCAGGGTCCCTTGGTGATTGTACAGTACACGGATAGTCTGTACACTGCAATGCGAGGCCTTGATGAGCCTTGTTGACGTGCCCAAGCCTTCCGGCGAACCGCCTGAACAGTTGCGCGGCGCTGCAAAACTCCAGCGGGGCAAGGCCGCGCCCTGGAATTCCGGGAGGCCTATGAGGTTAGCGAGTTGGTCGCCGACAAAACCCCCGCTCGAGGTACGGCCAGTCGGCATCCGCCACGCGCTCGCGGGTCGCGGGACTTACAATCGGAAACACATTTGACACCGCCGTCACGGTGCGCTTCACCGAACGAGAATCCCGCGTGGTCGACGGCAATCACCTCGCGCAACGGTTTGAAGTCTCGCAGGAGGACGCGTTGCTATCCCAACTCAACCCGCCGTTCCGAGCCGAACACATCGGCAGCTTGCTTCGTCCGAAGTCCCTGCTTGACCAGCGTGGCAGGTTCGCTCGCGGCGAAATCAGCCGCGAGGCGCTCGCCGCCGCCGAGGACGCCGCGATCAAGGAGGCGCTGGCGCTGCAGGAGCGCGTCGGGCTGAAGTTCGCGACCGACGGCGAATTCCGCCGCCGCTCCTATCACAGTTTCTTCTACCGCCAGCTCGGCGATCTCAGCATCGACACCGTTAGCGGCGAAGACGCCAAGGGCGGCACCGAGACCGGCACCGTCGGCAAGCGTGGCAGCCAACCGGTCGCGCTGATCAGAAGCCGCGTACAGTGGACCAGCCCAATCAACGTGCCGGACTTCAAGTTCCTCGCAGCCAACACCCGGCTCATTCCCAAGATCACCATCCCCGGCCCCTGCGCGCTGCATTTCCGCGGCGGCAACGCCGCCGTGCTCGCCACCGCCTACACCGACCTCGACCAATTCTGGGACGACACCGTGGAAGCGTTCGGCCGCGAGCTGAAGGCGCTCGCCGAAGCCGGTTGCCGTTACGTACAGATCGACGAGACCGCCTTCGCCAAGTTCGGCGACCCCCAGGTGCAGGGCACGTTGAAGTCGCGCGGCGACGACTGGAGCGCGCTGATCGACAAGTACGTCGCCATCACCAACCGTGTGCTCAAGGATGCACCGCAGGGCGTGCGGATCGGCATGCATCTGTGCCGCGGCAACCGCGGCGGCCAGTGGCACTCGGAAGGGAGCTATGACGACGTGGCCGAGCGGTTGTTCAACGCGCTCAACATCCAATTCTACTTCCTCGAATACGACACGCCGCGCGCCGGCACGTTCACGCCGCTGCGGCTCTTGCCGCCCCACAAGAGCGTGGTGCTCGGCATTGTCTCGACCAAGACGCCGAAGATGGAAAGCAAGGATGCGCTGAAGAAGCGCATCGAGGAGGCGGCGCGGCAGCTTGATCTCAACTGCCTCGGGGTCAGCCCGCAGTGCGGCTTCGCCAGCATCGACACCGGCAATCCGATCACGCCGGAAGTGCAGGAGGCTAAGCTGCGCCTGGTGGTCGAGGTTGCACGCGACCTTTGGGGCGACGCTTGAGGACCATCACCATGCAACGAAGGTTGCCGGTTCTGGCGCTGCTGCTGGCAACGCTGTCGCCCGCGGCGATGGCCCAGGATGACGCATGGCCCACCCAGACCGTGCGGCTGATCGCGCCCTCGGGCCCCGGCGGCAATCCCGACGTGCTGACGCGCCTGCTTGCCGAGAAGCTCAGCAGCAAGTTCGGCAAGCCGTTCATTGTCGAGAACATGCCGGGTGCCGGCGGCATCCTCGCCGCCAATATCGTGGCCAAGGCGCCGCCCGACGGGCACATGGTGATGTTCGGCGATTCCGGCAATATGGCCATCAACCCGGCGCTCAATCCAAATCTCGGCTACGACCCGATCAAGGACTTCGCACCGGTGACTGCCCTGGTCAGTCTGCCGACCATCATGTCGGCCAATCCCAACGTGCCGGCCAGCACGCTCGACGAGTTCATCGCGCTGGCCAAGAAGCAGCCGGGCAAAATGAGCTACGGCTCGGCCGGCGCTGGCTCGATCCACCATCTCACCATGGCGATCTTCGCCGAGCGGACCGGCATCGAACTCCTGCACGTGCCTTATCGCGGCGGCTCAGCGATGGTGAACGGGCTCCTGACCGGCGAGATCCAGGTCGGCTGGTCCGGCATCCCCAACGTCATTGAGCTCATCGCGTCGGGCAAGCTGCGCGGTTATTGCGTCAGCGTGCTGCAGCGCTCGCCCTCCACCCCCGCGATGCCGACCTGCGACGAGCTCGGTCAGAAGGGCTTCGACGTTGCGACCGTGATGGGGCTGCAGGCGCCCTCGGGTACGCCGCCGAAGGTCATCGCGCGCCTGCAGGCAGAGGTGGCGGCGGCCATGCGGGAGCCTGCCATGGTGACGCGGATGCATCAGCTCGGCATGGTGATGGAGGAGAACGGCACCGCGAGCTACGTGGCGTTCATGAAGCGGGACATGGAGCGCTACGCGCAGGTGATAAAGAAGCTGGGCCTTCAGGAAGCCAAGTGAGCGCCAGATGAGGCAAGTGCCAGAGACGGGACTCTCCGGGGACATGAAGTTGTATCGACGTGTATGCACATTGACGTGCCGCTTCTAGGACCGCCCTTTTGCGTTTTGCTGCGGCAAAACGATCTTCAAAGGCGCTCGGCTGAACTCATTGTTAATGTGCACAAGGCGAGACAAGAGCTCAGTAAAGAGTCTGCGTTCCTTGGCGTTGAGGGGTGCGAGGATCCGCTCCTGAACGCGGTAGATGTGCTCGCGCGTCGACTGCAACAAACGGTCACCCGCTTCGGTAATGAAAAGTTGCTTCACCCGCTGGTTGGTCTTCGGCGTCACGCGACGGATGAGCCCTCGGCTCTCCAGAGTCTTGAGCATCGAGCCGATGGTCGAGCGATCGATCGCAATCTGATCGACAAGGGTGCGCTGATCCATGCCGGGCCGCTCACGAATGGCGATCAGGGCAGCATATTGGACGGGTGTGACGTCGTAGCCTTCGAATTCCTCGAAGAAAATTGCGACCGCGATCTGCTGCGATCGGCGGATGAGATGTCCGGGTGCCACGTAAACATCCGACAACTTCATCGGAGGGAGGGCACGCGACGGCTTTCTCGAGGGCATTTGGACTCTCCAATACGACCTCGTGATGCCTGAATTCATGCATTCTTTCAACGGCTCCTTGTGTGAGGAGACAGCGAAGCAGAACCTCGGCAAAGCCCACAACGCTCGAGGGTTATATGATTCCGCCACTTCGACCAGCGGCTAGACCAGCAACCCAATGACACCCATGAACAGCATGAGCGAGAGCGCCGTGCGGCGCGCAACGAGCTCGTTCATTTTTCCGAACAACTTCCCACCAAGCCAGGTGGCGATCAGAAACGGAATGACGGCGACGCCCGCGTCGGCCGCGATCGGAACGGTGATGGCGCCGATCGCCGAGAGCATGATCAGGCCGATGACTGATATGGCGGTCACGAACACGGTGAGATTCGCCCGGATGACGGTATGGCTGTCGGAACTCGCCAGCAGATAAAGGATGACGGGAGGCGCGCCGACGCTGGTCGCGCCAAGCAGCACGCCGACGATGCTTCCAAGCGCAAGGGAGGTCGCGGGTCGCGGTGCTCGCGAATAGCGCAGGCCGGAGAAGAGGGCGAGCGCGAACACGACGACGACGCCCGCGATCACCTTGCGCATGATAAAGGCATCGACATTGACAAGGAGATAGCCTCCGATCGGAACGGTGACGCAGGCGGGGATCGTCAGATAAAGCAGCACCCGCCGGTTGAACCGCGGCCATGCATCCGGGAACATGATGAGGGCGGCGGCGGTTTCCAGCGTGATCCCGCCGGATGCCTCCAGTACCAGTTTGCCGGCGACAAGTTTCACCGCGCCGGTCGCGCCGGCCGACGAGCCAACGCAGGCCGCGGCCGCGCCTGCCGAGACTGTCGGGGCCGTGCCGACGCCCGACCTGTCGGAGCGCCCGCCGCAGGCCGCACCGGCGGCGGTGCTCGCGCTGCAGCCACGGCCGGTCGAGGCAGCCAAGCCCGAGGCGGCCAGCAAGCTGTCGCGCAGCAAGGTCGACCAGGCGCGCCGCGCCGTGCAGCCCATGGTGATGAGCCGCATCGACCTCGCGGCCGCGGTCAGCCTGCCGCGCAAGGAGCTGGTGCGCCAGCTCGAGGGCCTGGTCGCCGAATTGCTGGTCGAGCATCGCCTTCAGCTCAACCGGCCGGAGCAGGTCGACCTGGTTTACCAGCTCGTCAACGACATGATGGGCCTGGGGCCGCTCGAGCCGCTGCTCGAGGACGAGAGCATCACCGACATCATGATCAACGGGCCCAAGCAGATCTACATCGAGCGGCACGGCAAGCTCGACCTCACGTCGATCACGTTCGAGGACAACGCCCACCTCATCAACATCTGCAACCGCATCGTCAGCCGCATCGGCCGGCGGGTCGACGAATCGAGCCCGATCTGCGACGCCCGCCTGCTCGACGGCAGCCGCGTCAACATCATCATCCCGCCGCTGGCCATCGACGGCGCCTCGGTATCGATCCGAAAGTTCGGCAAGCGCCAGATCGGCTTCGACCAGATGGCCCAGCAGGGCAACATCTCGCCCGCCATGGCGACGATGCTGCGCATCGCCGCGCGCTGCCGGCTGAACCTGGTCGTTTCGGGCGGCACGGGCTCGGGCAAGACGACCATGCTCAACGCCCTTTCGGGCATGATCGACAACGGCGAGCGGGTGGTGACCATCGAGGACGCAGCCGAGCTCCGCATGCAGCAGCCACACGTCGTGCGCCTGGAGACGCGGCCGTCCAACCTCGAGGGCAACGGCGAGGTCAACATGCGCGATCTGGTGAAGAATGCGCTGCGCATGCGGCCCGACCGCATCATCCTGGGCGAGGTGCGCGGTCCGGAGGCGATCGACCTGTTGCAGGCCATGAACACCGGCCATGACGGTTCGATGGGTACGTTGCACGCCAACCGCCCGCGCGAGGCGCTGACGCGGCTCGAGAACATGGTGACCATGGGCGTGGCCAGCCTGCCGCCCAAGGCGATCCGCACCCAGATCGCGGGGTCGCTGCAGCTGATCGTGCAGATCAGCCGCATGCGCGACGGCGTGCGCCGGGTGACGCACATCACCGAGGTCATGGGCATGGAAGGCGACGTCATCATCACCCAGGACCTCTTCACCTACGAGTTCAAGGGCGAGACCACCGACGGCAAGCTGAGCGGCGCCTTCAAGAGCTCGGGCCTGCGCCCGTACTTCCTGCCGCGCGCCGCCTACTACGGCCTCGACAAGGTCTTGATGGAGGCGATGGGATGATCGGCGAGGTTGGCGGTCAGGGCCTCGATCTTACGTCGGTGACGATGCTCATCGCATCCGGCCTTACGCTGACATTCGTCGCCCTCTCTCTGGTGTTCGGCGGCTTCTTCGCCGAGCGCCGCATGCGCGACCGCCTCGAGGACATCGAAACCCGCGCCCGGACGGGCTCGCGGCCGCTGCAGATGGCGACGCTGCGGCGCGTCGACAAGGCGGGGCGGCTGCCGACCCTCGACAAGCTCTTGTGGCGCTGGTTTCCCAACGCCAGCAAGATCCGCCAGAAGCTCCTGGCCTCGGGGATGAACCTCACCCTTGGCGACTATGCCTTCATCTCGATCGCGATCGCCGTCGCCTTGGCGTTCCTGCTGCACGTGGTGCTCGACCTGGCGCCGGTCATTACGCTGGGCGGATCGCTGGTGGTCGGCGTCGGCCTGCCCAACATGTGGATCAACCGGAAGGCGAAGAAGCGCGGCGCACGGTTCAATCTCCTGTTCCCCGAGGCGATCGACCTGATCGTCCGCGCCTTGCGGGCCGGCCTGCCCGTGCAGGAGGCGATCGCCAACGCGGCGCGTGACATCAAGGAGCCGGTCGGCAGCGTGTTCGGCCGTGCCCATCAGGAGATGCAGCTCGGCGCCCCGATCGAGGCTGCACTTTGGCG
>Ga0209488_10001312_pt1 | contig 21287 bp, 23 predicted proteins | sample Rivendell_Oct201_8_FD_188349 | JGI IMG/M metagenome (GOLD analysis project Ga0209488, IMG submission 188349) | Vadose zone soil microbial communities from the Eel River Critical Zone Observatory, Northern California, USA -... | ecosystem: Environmental > Terrestrial > Soil > Vadose zone >...
GACGACCTGGGGCTCGAGTTCTCGACGGCGTGGGAGCGCGTCATCGACGATTCGCGCGGACCGGAGTGGGCGACGTGGTTCGTCGGCTCGACCGTGTCGATCGCGCACAACTGCGTCCACCGCTGGGCGAAGCGCCGGCCGGACGCACTTGCGGCGGTCGGGCTCGGCGAGGACGGCTCGCGGCGCACGCTGACGTTCGCCGAGCTCTCGCGGGACGTGACGCGCCTGGCCGAGCACCTGGTCGAGCTCGGCGTCGAACCGGGCGATCGCGTCGCGATCTTCCTGCCGATGTCAGCCGACGTCGCGGTCGCCTCGACCTGCATGCGGTTCACGAGGGTGCCGGAGATAAGGAATGAGCTCGTCAGCTCGGTCATCACGGCGCCGATCAGGATCGATAGGAACGCCACGATGATCAGGACCGAGCTGAGGATGCTGCCGCGCTGACGCCTCCTTCTGTTTGCGAGCAGCCGCTTGACCTGGGTCACGGAGAAGTCACACGTGGGTAGAACAAAAGGGTCTGGGTCTCGGTGTACGTGGTGTTATAGAAGCCGACCCTCACGTCCATGCTGACCACGACGGACGGGTGGTCGCCGCTCCGGTCCAGGTACCACGAATAGTTTGTAACGCTGCTGGCAACGACTCGGCTTGTGCCGCCGACGAAGCGTCTCACCAGCTGCTGTGTGCTGTCCCATGCGTACCTCGCCGTAAATGGAAGAGCCACGCCTCCGGAGTTCGGCATGCGACTGCCGGAGAGAATCATGTCTTGCGTCGTGCACGGGTTCGCGGGAGTACCACAGCCGGTTGGGACGGGCGGCCGGCTCAGTGCAAAGTCGTCGTAGGCCGTCAGCTGAAAGTTGCGGATCTGGGCGCTGGCCTCGATCCGGCTAGTGGCGGTGTTGGCTCCCAGGGCCATGGTCAGGACGATCGAGGTCAGCGCGCCCATCACCGTCAAGCCGATCGCGCTGGCGACGATCAGCTCGATCAGCGTGTGACCGGCCTGCCGCCGCCGCCCTGCGGCCAGCTGGGCACGTATATGTGCTTTCACCGGTTGCCTTTGTAGACGGATACGACCGCGCCCACCGCAGCGAGTGATGGGTAGGTCCTGACCTGCACCGCCCACTGCTGAAGGTCGGATTCGTCGCTGCCTGGCGCCACATCAGCGCGCAGGTCGGTGCCGGCCGGGCAGCCGCCGCCAAAGCCCACCTGGACCGGTGTGACCGACGTGTCCACCGCGAAGCATTCCGAATACGGGGTCATGGTGGTCGAGTAGGTGGCGGCTCCGATCCTTTCCAGCTCGTACTCGATCACCGCGTTCACCGCCGTGTTGCGCTTGGTCAAGGCCGCGTCGATGATGCCGGTGCTGAACGCCCCGACCAGCAAGAGCATGGCGATGCCGATGACCATGGTGCTCACCAGAAGCTCGATCAGCGTGGTTCCGGCCTGCGCGCGATGCCGCCGCGAGCGGCTGGCCATCAGTGGACCGCTCTGAGCAGGCCGTACATCGGCAGGACCACAGAGATGGCGACGAAGCCCACCGCCGCGCCGACCGCGATCACGAGGGCCGGCTCCATAAGGGCGATCATGTTGCGAACCTTGTAGTCCATCTCTTCCGCCAGGAAGTCGGCAATCTGCTCCAGGCTCTGGTCGAGGGTGCCCGTTTCCTCGCCGACCCGCACCATCCGGATCACCATGGGCGCGAACAGGCCGGTTGCGGCCAGAGGCTCCGAAAAGCCATCTCCAGTCACCATCCGCTGACGAACTGACTCGAGCCCGCGCTTGTATCGGATGTTGCCGGCCGACGCGCTGGCGACATCGAAAGTCTGGCTGATCGGAATCCCGGCCCGAAGCATCGTGGCCAGGGTGCGCGTGAAGCGCTCGACGATGGCGAAGACCACAATCGTCCCCAGCACTGGGAGCCGCAGCAATGCATGGTCCCAAAAAATGCGGCCGGCCCTGCTCTGCAAGAAAATGAATGCGCCAACCACAAACAGCGCTGCCCCGGCAACGATCTGAATGCGCCACGTTTGCGCGAAGGCCCCGACGGCAATGAGGACCCTCGTCGGCAGGGGAAGCTCAGCGTGAAACTCCCTGAACAGTGAAACGAAGTTGGGAAGGACCACAACGATGAGGACGCCGCAGACCACGACCGCGAGCGTCATGATGATGGCCGGGTAGATCATCGCGCTGCGCAGTTTCTTGAGCGCGGTGTCCTGCCGCTGCAGGTAAATGGCGACCTGGAGGAGCACCCGGTCAAGGCTGCCGCTGTACTCCGCCGCACGCACCATGTCGACGTAGAGCTGATTGAAGACGTTCGGGTGATGCGAGATGGCCACGGAGAACGACTCGCCGTCGTCAAGGTCGTCGTTGATATCGTCAAGCGCCGCCTTGAAAGCGCCAGATCGGGTTCCGCTTCGCAGCAGGCGAATGGCTTCGGTGATGGGCACCCCAACCTTGAGGAAGGTTGACAGCTGTCGAGAAAACAGGACCATGTCCGAAGTGCTGACTCCAAAGAACGTGGGCAGCTGTCGATAGATCCAGTGCCAGCCTCCGCGCGCGGTGCGAAGCGAGACCACGCGATAGCCGCGCCGAGTCAGGTCGCGATGCACCACCGCGGCCGACGTGCCGTCGATCAGCCTGTCTTCGAGCGCGCCCTTCGGGCTGTAGGCTCGGTACTGAAACCTGGCGATAACTCAGCCTCCGCTTAGAGGATGTAAACGCTGCGTAGCACTTCGGCAACCGTCGTCACGCCTGCCGCCGCCTTTTCCCACGCGTCCTGTCGGAGCGGAACCACCCCACCCCTGAGAGCCGCCTCCAGGATCTCTCGATGGCCGGCTTTCCCGATCACCATGCGCTTCAGCTCATCGGTCATGGTCAGCACCTCGAAAACTCCGATGCGGTCGTAGTAGCCGGTGTTGTTGCACCGTCCGCAGCCCTGCCCATGGAAGAACTGACTCGGCACAGGACGGCCAAGCGAAGCCGCAAACTCGACCTCTTCGACCGTCGGGGCGTGCTCCGTCTTGCAGCCGTCACACACCTTTCGCACCAGCCTCTGCGCCACGATCGCAATCACCGATGACGCGATCAGGAACCCCTCGATGCCCATGTCGATGAACCGCAGCAGCGCGCCCGCGCCATCAGTGGCGTGCAGGGACGAAAGCACGAGGTGACCCGTCAGTGCCGACTGCACCGCGATCTCGGCCGTCTCCCGGTCGCGGATCTCGCCGACCAGGATGATGTCCGGATCCTGCCGCAGGATGGCCCGCAACCCGTTCGCGAAGGTGATGTCTGCCAGCTTGTTGATCTGGCTCTGGTTGATGTTGTCGAAGGTGTACTCGACCGGATCTTCGATCGTCATGATGTTCCGGACCTGCTGGTCGAGCTCGTGTATGGCGGCGTAAAGGGTGGTCGTCTTGCCGCTGCCCGTCGGTCCGGAGACGATGATCATCCCGTACGGCGAGTGCAGCATTGTGTGAAATCGCCCATAAGCGGATCGAGAAAAACCCAGCTGCTCGAGGGTGATCAGCGACCGGCCACGGTCGAGGAGTCGCAGCACAAGCTTTTCGCCCCAAATCGTCTCGATGGTTGCGACGCGCACATCGAGATCGCGGCCATCCACTGTGAGGCTGATCTGCCCGTCCTGGGCCCGGCGGCGTTCGACGATGTTCATCGCAGCCATGATCTTGATTCGAGAGGCGAGCGCCGCCCCGGTGGCCGACGGTAGGTGTGCCACGTCCTGGAGCACGCCGTCAATTCGGAAGCGGATGCGTAGGTATTCCTTCTGCGGCTCGACGTGAATGTCCGAAGCTCGGTCCCTCAGACCCTGCGTAATCAGCAGGTTGACGATCTCCACGGCAGGCGAGGCTGCGGTGATGTTCGACAGCTCGAAAACGATTGACCGCGTGACGCCAAACTGCGGCCGGCTCTCTTGAAGTGAGCGCGCCGCCTCCTGGATTCGCGGCCGCACGCTGTGGACCCGGCTCAGGTTGGCGAGGATGTCGGATCGGCCGGCGATGTACGGGGTGATGACGAGTCCGGTGATCAGACGCAGGTCGTTGACGAGATGCAGGTTTTCAGGGTTGGCCATGGCCACCGCAAGCCGCCCGTCCTCTCGGCGGATCGGAAGGATGACGTTGCGACGCGCGAACTCGGCGGAAACCAGTTGAGCCGCCTCCGGATCGACAGTCTCGCGGCGTAGATCCACGACCGGGATGTCGAGGTGTTCGCTGAGAACGACCGTAAGCCGATCTTCGTCGACCACTCCGAGCTCGATGAGCACCGCGCCCAGCAGGCGCGAAGTTTGCGGCTGGAGCTCCAGAGCACGCCGAAGCTGCCCTTCGCTGATCAGATTTGATGCCACCAGGCGTTCGCCCAACCGCGGAGCCCCCTGCTCGGCGGACAACGTCGCCTCAGCCGGGTACGAAGCCATCCAAGTGATGGTGCGGAAGCCGAGGCCTCTTGAGAATGGGACTTGCCCGCCGTCCTGGGTCCTTTGTCCCGGTTGCATGAGGGACATGCCGGGGAGGCTAGTTGGCGGTCAGGCCCATCCTGGCGGCGCAGAGCATCGCCTCGGTACGGCTGCGCAGCTGGAGCTTGCGATAGATGTTGGCAAGATGGTTGCGGACGGTCTTGTGGCTGATGCCGCGAGCCGCGGCTATGACTGGGATCGACTTTGCCTCCCCGATCATCGTCAGGATGTCGAGCTCGGTTGGAGAAAGCTGGCCGGCCGGCCGGTGTGCGTGCTGCGCGCTGTCGTTCAGCCGCGCCAGCACCATGCGCATGAGGTTGGAGCCAACCGCGCGATGGCCTGAAAGAACGGTTTGCACCCCGACCAAAAACTCATCGAGGGTTGCATCCTTGGTGAACAATCCGGCGACGCTGGTGTGGAGCGCAGCGGAAAGGAGCCGTTCATCCTCCACCTCCCCGAGCAGGATCACGGGCACCTGCGGAGTCAGCTGGGAGAGCCTCTCCGCCACCTCCACTGCCGGGATCGGCGCTGATCTGACCTCACAGAAGACCAGATGCACATCGCCACGCAGCGCGAGCTCGAGACCCGCGGCGCTGTCGGTGGCAACCTGCACCCGCGCGCGCACCGGGGGCGCAGTCAGCAAGCTGCCCAGGGCCGCCTGGAACAGCGGCTGGCCATCGATGAGCAGCAGGTTTGGGCCGCCGTCGACCTTGAGCCAGTCTGAGCCCCCCGGCAAAGCGCCGCGGCGCGGAACCACAACCACTATGTCCGTGACTGTATGTGCCCAAGCTCACCCGGTTAAATGGGATCGTCGTACTAGTGGCTGTGATCCGCTGCGCCCGGCAACCCGGGACTTTGGCTCAGATTTCGACGAGACCCTTGCGAACCGCGTACAGGACCGCCTGGGCGCGATCGTAAATGTCGAGCTTCTCGTACATGTTGCTCACATGGTTGCGCACGGTCTTTTCGCTGATCTTCAGCTTGTACGCAATCTGCTTGTTCGCCATGCCGGTGGCAAGCATCTTGAGAATTTCGACTTCTCGAGCCGTCAGCCCGTCATAGAACTCCTTGGGCGTCGTCGCGCCGGTCAGCATCTCCAGCACTCGGTTGGCGACCGCGCTGGCCATCACGCGCTCGCCGGCGACCACGGCGATGATGCTGGACACGATCGCGCTCGCCTGCGAGTCCTTGAGCACGTAACCGCTGGCGCCGGCCTTCAAAGCCTGGATCACGTGGTTGTCAGCTTCGAAGGTGGTCAGCATCAGGACTTTGACCTTTGGGTTGTCGCTGATGATTCTCCGGGCGGCCTCGATGCCGTCGAGGTTTGGCATCTTGATGTCCATCAGGACGACGTCGGGCTTGAGGGTAGCGGCCAGCTTGACCGCGTCCAGGCCGTCGACAGCCTCGCCCACGACAGATACACGATCATCGACTTCGAGAAGGCGCGCCAGGCCCGATCTGAAAAGTGTCTGGTCGTCGGCTATCAGCACCCTCGCCGTCCGCGTTGCGGTGGATACCTCTGCCGGCGTTCGCGTTGCAATGCTCAAATCAATTTCTCCTTAGGAATAATGGCGCGAACAGTAGTACCGTTGCCGGCCGAGCTTTCGAACTCCAGGCGACCGCCGAGGAGCACCGCGCGCTCCTGCATCCCGAGCATGCCCATACCGGGCGCTCGGTCGCCGGTCGCAGACTCCGCGCCCCGGCCGTCATCCCGAACAGAGATGGCGAGCTGGCTGCCAACGGCCGACCCGAGTGCCACCTCGACCAGGCCCGCACCGCTGTGCCTGAGCACGTTGGCCAGGGCCTCTTCGATGATGCGGTAGAGGTTGAGAGCCGTCTGGGACCTGATGCGCGAGGGCCAGGATGGGGAGATCGACAGCAAGACATCGACATGAGTCCGTTCCTGGAAGCGAGTCAGCAGCGCCCGAACGGCCTCCGCAAACCCCTCCTCGATTCCAGTCTCTCCCCGCAGGTCGTAAAGCACGTGGCGCAGGTTGGTCAGCACATCTCGGGTGGACTCCTGCAGCTCACCAAGCTGTCGGAGCACGCTCTGTCTTCCGGTCTGCTCGACCTTGAAGTTCTCGAGCTCGATCAACATCGTGGTGAGCGTCTGGGCGACACGATCGTGGAGCTCGCGAGCCAGCATGCGCCGGATCTCGTCTGAGGTCGTCGACGCGTCGACAGGCGCCGGACTAATAGCGATCTGTGGCGACGCCACCCTTTTCCCCTTCCTGAACAAATCGATAAGAACGCCCGACCCGAACGTCCGAAAACCCAAGGTAATTGGTGCTTTGGGTGGGCCTTTTTCACAAGAAAGGCCGTGTGTGCACTAAAGCGCTCGTGAATTCCCAAGTCAATGGGTATAACTGACCATTTTTTCCACACTGAACTTGAATCCCTGTCTGGCGACAGTGACAAACGCCTAGCTCAGTCGCCGATGTCCTGCCCGGCTATGGCGGCGGCCTGGGTGCGGTTGCGCACCTTGAGGACAGTCAGCACAGCGTGCACGTGCTTGTTCACCGTGGCGATCGAGACTCCCAGGCGCGCCGCAATTTCCCGATTGGTGCGACCAACGCGAAGTTGCTGGAGGACCTGTCGCTGGCGCGGACTCAGGCCGCCGATCCGTCCTTTCGCTCCGCCGGTGCCTCGTGCCTGCCTCGCCCCATTGGTTGATCTCTCAGGCGTGTTCGTGGCCAGGTGCCTGATGGCGCTCACCATCTCCGCCACGGGCAGGGCCTTGGAAAGGAACACGTGAGCGCCCGACCGCTTGCTTGCCGATGCGATCCTGGCGTCGAGGCTGGCGCTGATGATTGCGACTTTGACGTCGGGCCATCTCTCGGTCACCTCACGGGTCGCGGCCATGCCGTCTTTGCCGGCTCCCATGTAGACATCCATGAGAATCACGTCCACGGGACTCTTCTTCATCACCCCATCGAGGTTGGCCGCGGAGTCACTCTCCCAGCTGACGTCGATATCCGACTCGCGTTCCAGCGCTCGTTTCAGGCCCAGCCTGAAAACAGGATGATCATCGACGATTCCGACGCGGATCGCCGAACGCCGCCGGCCTGCCCCTGCGATGTGCCTACCCTCCAGGCGTCTGTTTTGGCGGTCCACCAACCGCCCCGACTTGAGTTCGTTTGGCATCATAAGGCAAGCGCGCGACCCAATAAGTAATTCCTTGTGATGCCGTTTTGCCCGGGTGTCGGGACATTCGTCTCATTGGACTGAAGAGGTCAGACGTGCGACGCTCCGCCTATTGGGCGGAACAGATAACCGCCCGGCTGGAGGGTTGTGATGTCCACACGATCGGCAGGGCGGCTCTTTTACCAGGTGTTTCTGCCTGTGGCGGTGGCGGTCAACCTGGGACTGGGGGTTGCGGTGCTGAGCAATCTTCGTCCCGATGGCTGGCTTGGCTGGCTCGAGGTCACCTCCGGCGCATTTTGCTGCGTGGTTGCAGGTTGGCTCGCGGCGTCTGCGTGGTCCAAGTCTTACTGGGGAAGCGCGATGGCCCGTCAGATCAATGTATGGCGCCAGATCGCCGATGCGATCTTCGCCTGGCTCGAGGACGCTCCACTGCCGGCGGAGGCGCTGCAACGGCTCAAGACCTCGCTGGATGAGGTGGGCCGCCACCCCGGGTCGCGCTCGACCTAGGCTGAGATCAGCTCCGGCGGCTCCGCGAGCCGGCTGAGCTCGTGCAGCGCCTCGCGCGCGCACACGACCACGTGCGCCGCTTCGGCGCTGATTCGCTCAGCCCGACCGTTCCGTTCGTCTTCCCCGCTGCTCAAGTGGCTCTCGAGATGCTCCAGCATCTTGCGCTGGGTCAAGACCACAGAGTCAAACTGGGCAACATCCTCGGTCAGCTTCGTGAGAATCCGGATGAGATCGCTCCCCGCAGCTCTAACTTCCGTCATGTGGCCAGCATCCAAGCTAAGCGAGTTTCGACCTGGCGGGCAATCCTCAATTTTTATGGTTTGTGCCCCTGGAAACTGATGGGAGGTCGTCCGCGCGCGGCATCTACCTCATGTGCCGCCAGTCAACTTCAGCTTCTTTTCACGCGACCTTCACACTTGATTCAGGCGAGTGAATTCTCCGGTTGTTGCCTGCCGCGGGGTTATTCGGGGGCTTCCTTAAATAATCGCGGCGTGTTGATGTAAGTAGATCCCTGGCGTCTTCGAAGACAACCGGGCCCTTGGCGGCGTGCAATGTAGACACAGGAGTCCCCGTTGTCCGAATCGTGACGAGGACTGCACTCCCGGCACAAACAAGCCGCAGGCGTAAGACGCGTGGCCAGGCCCTGACCGAGTTTGCTCTGGTCACCCCGATCTTGCTGTTCATGCTCTTCGCCGTACTGGAGGGCTCGCTGCTGCTTTTTGTGGTCGGATCAGCGCGATTCGGTGCCGGCGAGGCAGCGCGTGAGGCTTCAGAGGCCGGCAATGCGGTGGACGCGGACCAGCGCATCGTTCAGCAGGTTCGCCAGTCGGCAATCGGCTCCACCTCACTGGCCAAGGTCACTAGCGTCGAGATCTACAAGCTCAACGAACAGCCTGACGGCTCGCTGGTCAGGGATGCCGTGAAGGTCAACCGCTATCTGCTCGACGGAACGCAGATCGGCTCGCTCGCCTGGCCGTCGAGCACGCGCAACGTGACCAACGGCAACATGGACTTCCTCGGCATCACCGTCAACTACCGGTACGACTGGAAGTCAGGCATCCTGCTGGCGGCGGGGCCGTTTCTGTCCAACCAGACCTACTACATCCGGCTGGAGCCGCAGACGTACTGATGCACTCATCCCGCGTTCAAGCTGCGCAGCGCGCCCAGGCGATCATCGAGCTGGCCATCGCCACGCCGGTCCTGCTCGGGCTTCTGCTCGGCGCGTTCAACGTCGCGGTCCTGATCTCCGACAAAGTCGTCGCCGGATACGCGGTACGCCAGGGCGCGCGCCTGGCGGCCGAGGAGGGCGGCCTTGACACCAACCCCCCGCCGATGACGACCGCGACGATCGATCAGGACATCGTGAAAAACGTCCTGGCGGTGGCGCGTTCGATGAACTACTCGACCCTCCTCGACATCTACATCTACCGCGTCGACTTCGCCACGATGCCTGACGGGCAGCTGGGCGATCCGCCCATCCCGAGCGCGCACTTCAACCGCTACAACGGAGTCACCGGCGCCCAGATCGGAGGCACCGGCTTTCCGATCAGCGAGCGTTCGCAGATTCCGCCCAACGAAACATCCATCGGCGTGAAGCTGATCTGGACCTACACCCCGCCGACGGGCACGTTCTCCTTCACCATCAGGCTGAGCGAGTTCGCGGTCATGCGAGCGTCGCCGGTCTTGCTGACATGACACGCCGGCGGCAGTTCCTCCAGAGCCAGGCCGGCCAGGCGATCGTGATCATCGCGTTCATGGTGGTGGTCCTCTTCGCCGGCGTCGGGATCGCCATCGACGCGGGGCTCGGCTATTACTTCAACACCTCCGCCGAGCGCGCGGCCGCGGCGGCCGCGCTGTCGGGCGTGATCTTCATGCCCTACCAGTTCGACTCCACCACGGCCACCCCGGCCGGGTCGCGCAACGACGCGTGGGACCGGGCCATCGACGAAGCCACCAAGAACGGCTTTCGTAACGGCGACCCAATCGGCGCCGTGGTGGTCACGCCGGCGGCGGTTCCAGGCGCCTACAACAAGCTGCAGGTGACCGTCGCGCGCACCGTGCCGGTGTTCTTCATGAGCATCTTCGGCGCAGCGCCTTACCGGGTGAGCCGTACGGCCATTGCCACCTACCTGCCGCCAATCACGCTGGGCCAGAACGGCACCCAGCTCGGATCGACGGCGTCGCAGCTCGGCTCTGGCGGCAGCAACTACTACTTCCCGCGCGTCGAAGGGTGGGCCACCGATCGCGTGCAGGGTGACGCTTTCACCCCGAACCCGCTCGGCGGCAGCGGCGGCTCCTCCGATGACGTGCACCGGATCAGCGGCCCACCGCCCACGGGCACCGGGGCCGACACGGCTGATGCCACCCTGCCCGCGCGCGGGGGCTACAACTTCCTGATCAACATCGGGCCGGGCGGCGGCCAGATCCAGGTCTACAACGCCGCGTTCGCGCCGGACCTAGACAACTCGAGCGACGGCACCGCGAGCAAGCTCAAGCGCAATCACTGCGAGAACGGGCGAACCGGCGTCGGGCCATTCGTCCCGCCGTTCGCCGGACAGCCCGTCGGCCCATGCTCGACCGGCGGTCCGACGGGTTCGTTCTACATGCACGAAGAGGACAGCATCACCGCTACCTGCGGGAGCCCCTGCACTTTCGCTGACAAGACTGAGTTCTCCGCCATGGAGTACACGCTGTTCAAGATCAACAGCTACTTCATCCGCGCGAGCGACGCCAAGCTCGCACAGGTGATCGTCTACCCGATCGACGCCACGGGCTGGAATGCATCGCCAAGCCCTGTTTACAAGAACGTCAACACTGGCGCGACTATCACGCAGACCTACGACCCGATCACGGGCGCACCGACCAACATGCACATCTATCACGACTGGATCGACATCGCGAACTACGCTGCGGGCGGCGCGGAGGGAGCGCTTGTCAACCGGCTGATGTCCAACCCCGGCTCGCTGCCGCAAGGTCAGTACCGCTTGCGGGTCGACACGCTCGGGTACAACGGCGGCAACCCACCCGCCAGCTCGGTGGCTCACAAGGGCTACGTCGTGCGCCTGATGAACCCGGGCGGAAGCGCCGCTTGCTCGCCGAGCTGCACGCTGGGGACCATGAACGACATGTGCGTGTACACCCCCATCGCGCTCGCCGGCCCGGGCAGCTTCCGGATGGACATGTTCCAGATCGCGCCGGACTACGCCGGCCAGACGATCACGTTCGACATCTACGACCCAGGCGACATCAGCGGCGCCGGCAACGTGGACGTCTACCTCGATTACTACAACAACACGCGGGTCACCACGACACAACCTGTCGTTGTGCGCAACCTGGGACCGCAGAGGTCGAATGCCGGGACGGTGGTCGGCACGGGGCAGCCCAATACCGCTTACTTCGCCGCGACCTCCGGCGGCACGCAGTTCTACAACGGCAAATGGGTCCGCATCGAGATCCCAGTGGCCAACAACTACGCGAGCATCATCAACACGGCCGACCCGAGCACCTGGTGGTGGAGGGTCGAGTACGTGGTCGGATCAGGGGTGACCGCGGTCGACACGGTGAGCTTCGCGGTCGGTCTAAAGGGCAACCCCGCGCATCTGCTGATTTCCTAGTCGACCCCCTCCAAGTCGGAGAACCGGCGGATAGGTGACAGCCTTGAAGGCTCGGAACTGGGAGTGTCCGATCACCAAGAGCCGCACGTCCGACTCCGCGATCACAGTCGCCTGGTTGATCGATCGATCCCACATGGCGTTCCATCCCAGGCTCTCGCCGGGGTGGATACGATGCGCGGTCGCCCGCAGCGTCCCGTCCACGACCACGACGAGCTCGTTGCAGAGGCGGCCCGCCTGCACGACGACCTCGCCGGCCGGCAGACGGATCTCGTCAACGCTGCTGAGCAAAGACGCGATGACCTTGTCTGAGCAATCCCCCAGCTCGGGGAGCGCACGGAGAGCTGCGAATCGAGCGGATGTCATGCCCATCGGTGCGACCTTGGGACCGGGACGGTCGCCTAGTAGATGCCCTGCGAGTGGGTGAGCGCCGCATCGGGATGGAAACGGTGCAGCAGGTGCAGAGCCCCGCGGTTGTCCGCCTGCATGGAAAGGGTGAACTGCCGGATGCCCGCCGCCTCGGCCAGCTCGCTCAGGGCGCCCAGCATCCTGGTCGCGAGTCCCTCGCGGTGCCAGGCGTCTGCCACCACCACCGCAACCTCGGCTGAATCGGCGCCAGGGCGTCGCGCGTATCGAGCCACCCCGATGATCTCGCCGTCGAGGACCGCGACGACGGCTTCGCGATCGCGATGGTCGATGTCCAAGAGGCGCTTCGGCTGGGCCTGCTCGGGACGCACCAGCGGGCTGTGAAAGCGCCGGTAGATCGTCTCGGGCGACAGCCGGTAGAAGAACCGCCGCAGCTCGACTCCATCCGAACCCTCGAGGCGCGCCAGCCTGGCCTGCCCCGCCGCCGCCCTCTCGATCGCCACCATGTCGCCCACCTCAACTGCCTGTGAAACCTGCGTCACCTAAACAAATAGCACGAACGGTCGTAATAAGTCAAGAGTAACCGACCGATCGTGCTAATATGTCCGCAGAAATGGCTTTGCAGGCGCCGACGACCGACAAGCGGCGGATCCGCGGGGACCGCACCCGGCAGGCAATCCTGAGCCGGGCGGGCCAGCTCGCCTCGGCCGAGGGTCTGGAAGAGGTTTCGCTTCAGCGGCTGGCGGGCGATCTCGGCATCAGCAAGAGCGGCCTGTTCGCCCATTTCGGCTCCAAGGAGGAGCTGCAGCTGGCGACCGTCGAGGAGGCCGCTCGGGTTTTCGCGCAGGAGGTGCTGAAGCCAGGTCTCAGCGTGCCCCGCGGCATCGGCCGGCTCTGGGCGATGTGCAACGCACATCTCTCGTACCAGGAGCGGAAGGTCTTTGCCGGCGGGTGCTTTTTCGAGGCTGCATCGGTTGAGTTCGACAGCCGGCCGGGCCCTGTCCGCGATTCAGTGGTCGAGAAGGTGCGCTACTGGTCGGACAGCCTGGCCCGCGCGGCCCGCGAGGCGCAGGCCGCGGGCGAGGTGAAACCAGATGTCGACCCAGAGCAGCTGGCCTGGGAGCTGGGCAGCATGCTCAGCGCGGCCAACCGCGGTCACGTGATCGATGGCGGCGTCCAGGCCTTCGATCGCGCGCGGCGCGCCATCCGCGACCGTCTGCAGCGCGTGGCGACCAGCTCGGCCGCTCCCCTGGGTGCTTGATCAAGGGGAACTCCCCTCCCGCCGCCTGGCGGCGGCCACCTCCCCGGCAGGCGGGGAGGCTAGGACTTGATGAAGAAGGCCGCGGCGGCCATGACGACGTAGGCTCCCACCAGCTGCACGCCCTCCAGCCAGTTGCTCCTGCCATCGAGCGAGATGACGGCGACGATGAGGGTGGCCAGCGCGACCATCACGACCTCGAATGTGTTGAAAACGAAGTCCATCGGGTGTCCTATCGCGAGGCTGATGAAAACCAGAATGGGGGCCACGAACATTGCGATCTGCGTCGAGGAGCCGACCGCGATCTCGAGCGTGACGTCGACCCTGTCCCTGGCGGCGAAAAACACCGCTGAGCTGTGTTCGGCCGCATTGCCGATCACCGGTATGAGGATCAGCCCCACGAATACCGGCGGGATCCGCAGGATGCCGATGGCCGGCTCCAGTGAAGAGACGAGGAGCTCGGACTCCAGCCCCACGAGCGCGGCAGATCCGATGAGCACGATGAGAGCCCGCCGCGTCGACCAGGTCGCCTTCTCTTCGCCACCGGGAGTGTGGAAGAGATGGGCGTGGGTGATCTGCGTGAACGCGAGCGCCGCGAGATAAAGCAGGATCAACACGATCGCGACGATTCCGCTGACAACCTCCCTCTGGAAGAAGCCGACGTTGGGCGTGCTGAGGATCAGGAGGGCTGGAACCAGCAGGCCCGCGACGGCAAGCAGCATCGAAGCCGAGTGGACGCCCGCGGCTCGAGAGCTGAACTGCTGCTCCTTGTGACGGAGGCCACCGACCAGAAAGGCGACGCCAAGCACGAGGAGCAGGTTCCCGAGGATCGATCCGATCAGCGACGCCTTCACGATGGCAAAGTTGCCGGCATTGATCAGAAGCACAGCCACGATCAGCTCGGTGATGTTGCCGAGGGTCGCGTTGAGCAAGCCCCCCAGACGTGGACCGAGCCGGACGGCCAGCTGCTCAGTCGAGCGGCCGATGAGGCCTGCCAGGGGAACGATGGCGAGGGCAGAGGTGGCAAACACGAGCACGGCCTGCCCCGAAAGGTCGGCCACTATCGAAACCGGTACGAAGATGAGCAGCCAATCGATCGATGGCGGAGGTAGACGCCTCACCCTGGCCATCCGGCCCGCAGCGCAAAGGCCATCGGTACCGCAATGATGCAGCCTCCAGCGGCCCACCGTCGCCGGCTGGTCTCGCTCTAGCGCGCGCTCCTGCCCGGGTCCGGAAAGATCGACGCTATCTCAGGCGGAACCTCAAGCCCGAGCTCATCAAGCCTTTCCAGCAGGCGCGGCCGGATGCCGCTCGGTGCGAACCGCCCGATGACGTGACCGTCGGCGTCGAAGCCGGTCCGAGTGAAGCGGAAGATCTCCTGCATCGTGATCACCTCTTCTTCCATGCCGATGATCTCGCTGATCTGGACGACCTTGCGGGTGCCGTCGCGAAGGCGCTCAACGTGAACCACCACGTCCAGAGCGCTTGCGATCTGAGCCCTGATCGCGCGCACAGGAAGGTCGTAGCCGGCCATGAGGACGAGCGTTTCGATCCTGGCGAGGGCGTCGCGAGGCTTGTTGGCGTGAAGAGTCGTCATGGACCCGTCGTGGCCGGTGTTCATCGCCTGCAACATGTCCAGGGCCTCGGGTCCCCTCACTTCGCCGACGATGATGCGATCGGGCCGCATGCGAAGCGACGTGACCACGAGGTCCCGCACCGTGATGCCGTTGCTGGTGGATGAGGATGGCCGCGTCTCGAGGCGGGCCACGTGACGCTGGCGCAGCTGCAGCTCGGCCGCGTCCTCGATGGTCACGATCCGCTCGTCATCTGGGATGTAGCCGGACAGGACGTTGAGGAGGGTGGTCTTGCCGCTGCCCGAGCCGCCGCTGACCAGCACGTTCGCGCGCGCCTCGACGCACGCCTTCAAGAAACCAAAAGCGCTCTGGCTGCAGCTTCCCAGTCGGACCAGGTCCGCCATGTCGAGCGGCCCTCGGACGAATTTTCGGATCGTGAGCATCGGGCCATCGACCGCCACCGGCGGTATGGCCACGTGGACCCTCGAGCCGTCGGCAAGCCGTGCGTCGCCGAGAGGATTGTCCTCGTCCACCCGGCGACCGACCGATTCGACGATCGCCCGAATGACCTGCAGCAGCTGGCTGTCGCTTTCAAAGCGGATCGGGGTGAGCAGGATCTTGCCCCCCACCTCGACGTAGACGTCTCGCGCGCCCATGACCATGATCTCAGTGACGTTCGGATCGGCGAGCAGCGGCGCGATCGGGCCCAGCGCCAGGTACTGATTCGAAATCGTCAGAGCGGGCGCCGGTTCGTTCATTGCGTCAGGTGCACCGAGGGTGGCCATGTCATCAAGCTTGGGTCTCCAACGATTGACACGCTCCCATTGCCGTTGATGGTCGCCGTCCAGGCGATGACTCCGCCCGCGATGGTCGCCAGGTAGCCACTGCTGCCAGTGATCGTGATGCTTGCCGCGGGCAGGTAAAAGATGCCCAGCATGCTGGTCACCCCGTGGCCCGCGACGGAGTTCGAGCAGGTGTTTGGCGGCGGCGACTGCTCGGGACCCGGCTCATAGAGGAGGATGCGAGCGAACTGCTGTCCACTGTAAAGGTAGATGTCGGCGCCACCGCTCATGCTGATCGCGGACGAGCAGCAGCTGCTGGTCGTGCCGCACCCGGGCAAGAAGAAGAGGACTGCGCCCGGTGTGATGTAGCTCGAATTGAGGGTGGTTGCACAAGCCACCGGCGCTCCCGATGAGCTCACGCACTGATTTTCGTTGGCACGGTCTCCCGCCGGCGGAGTGGCGGTGGCCGGTCCCGCATTGCTGTTGGGAAGCGGTGCCGGTCCTGCCGGAGGACCCTCCGGGTCCGGCGCCGGAATCGTGAAATCTGGAGCCCAGTTGTTGCCGTTGAAAGTCTGGCTCGAGCTGTCGAGGTCGCAGTTGTTGAAGGGCGTCGGCGGCGACGCATTCCGGGCGAGAGTTGGCGCGCAACCCGAAACCCTTTGATTGGTCTCGCTGGCGTTGTTGTTGACCTGACCCAGGTAGCCAAACGGGCCCGCACACGAGCCGCTGGAGACGTAAACGTTGTAGTTCGTCGCCCCGGGCACGTTGCTGACCCACAGCTTCATGACCTGGTTTCCGCCGATGTCGACGAGCCTGCACATGGAAGGAGCACTTTCACGCAGGAAGCACGACGATGAGGCCGGCCCGCTGCAACTAGGCACGCCGTATGGCGCCCAGCGAACCGAGGTCACTTGAACCCCATAGGTCGTGGCCGGGATCGCCGGGTTGCCGGAACCCGAGCTGTTGGGATAAGGCTGGAACGAGCCGGCGCAGTTGACGCCGTTGACATTCCAGAACTGATTGTTCGCGCGCACAGCCGTGACGACCGTCGTTCCGCCGGCAATCGTTCCTGTGACCGCCTGGCTCGTGACCGGGATTGAGGTCGCGCCGGATGCGGCTCCGCCTGCCGATACGGTGAACGCCTGGCCTGACGCGGTCACGGTCGAACCGGGGGGTAGCGCGACGCTCAACGCCAGCACCGGTATAGAGGCAATCGTTCCGCTCAGTGCCGCCGTGGTGGCGGTGACGCTCGGCTCGTCAGGCGGCCTCAGCTCGTTGCTGACCAGGCCGCCGTTCAGCGTCAGCCCCGCCTGCCACGTGTAGGCGCCGCCGGCGAGGAAGTAGCACGTGTCGCCACCCGTCAGATGAGGGTCGGTCGAGTACGTTCCGGGAAGCGCGACCGCGCCATAGCGACTCCATGTACGCGAGGTCGCGTTCAGCTGCGGCATCGGATACCCGGGATCAGGCAGGGCCCATCCGTTGGCCTGGCTTCCGGTCACCGTGAAGCCGCTGATGGACGGCGGGATCGGAGGACAGATGTCCACCACATCTCCGGTCACGGCGGCCGTCGACCCTCCGTTGGCCGTGATGGCGCCATTGGCCCACACGTCGCCCACGATGCTGGTGTTCGAGGTCCCGGTGATCCGAAGCGAGTAGCTCCCGCCGCCTCCGCCGCATCCGTCGGGACTCAGGGTCTGGATGCTCGCCGCGGTGGTGGTCCTGACGCGCGCCACAGCCGTTGCGGTGGCGCTGACCGGGATGCTCGGGCCCCCGCCGAGAACCTGCATGATCGTGACCAGGATCGAATGCTGCGTCGTAACTGTGAAGCTCACGCCGGCAATCGTCCGGTTGACAACGGCAATCGTCAGCACTGTGCCGGACGGGTCGCCGAAGACGCAGCTCGCTGATGTTGTTCCGTATCCCGAGCACGCCGGCGACATGTACAGCTGGGTGTTGTTGGCGTACAACGAGGTCGCCGCCTGCTCGGCCTGGCTGTAGTTGGTCGTGCTCATGTAGTTGTACGCGGCCGCCAACGCCGCCGCGTCAACCGCCGCCTGAAGGGCCCGCCGGTCGAGGTAGGCACGCCCGCCATCGACGGCCAGGCCCAGAAAGCCGAACAGGACAACGATGATCAGGGCGACGATCACGATGGCCTGCCCGCGGCCCGGGTGCTCGCGAAGGTGAGCCAACTCAATACTCCGTCGAGTAGATGGCGGCCGCCGTGATGATGATGCTGTTCCCGGTCAGCTGCCGGATCAGCGGCGTGAAGGGAACGAAGTTGTAGCGAATGGTGACTTGAATCGGAGCGTGGTCGTGGGCCGGATTGGCCGCGCTGCATGTGCCCGTGCCGAAGTTCCACATCTGGCCGCCGGGTGCGTTCTGGAGGGTTGGGGAAAGCGTCTCGACCGTGGCGGGCGGGTTTGGCTCGGTGATGTAGATGTATCCCCTGTTGGAGGGCGGAGCGGCCGATGTGACGGGGCCGTTCGGACATGGGTTGGCCAGGTTGACGTCGACCGCGTGGACTTTCACCGACGTCTCCACGTCCGCGTTCGTCGGCAGGAGCGGCGAATCGCGGATCGCCGTTCGCGCGCCCTCGTGAACAGCCTGGTTGAGCGTCACATAGATGTAAACGACACGGCCGAAGTCGACGATCCCGAAGAGCAGAAGCAGCAGCAGCGGCGCCACAATGGCAAACTCGACCATCGCCTGCGAGCGCTGTCTTCCGCGCGCGGGTCGTGGATCGACCATCTCAGTAGCCGCCGACTGTCATGTGCGTGTTGGCGACCATGTGGATCGAGCTGCCGAGGACGCCTTCCATAAACCCGGTCGTGAACCCGAAGTTCATGACCAGGATCACGTTTACGTCAGCGGCCCGGTAGCTGTTGTCGGTGGGGGTCGTTGCGATGTCCAGCCCTGGGGTGTTCGAATAGCAGATATAGAGGAGCGGTTGATTGACGCTCGTGGTCGCATACGCCGAGTCGGCATATGGCGGGTTGTAGCTGCTGTTGCCGTCGGTGACGGCAGGACAGGTCACGGTCGGGTTCTGGAGCTGCGAAGCCGGCAGGCCAGACTGACCGAGGATGGCGTCAACCGCCGATTTGATCGCGCCGTCGGACAGGTAGGGGTTCGTGCCTGAGGCGGGGTCGAACCATATCGCCTGGCGCGCACCTTCGCGCGTCGCGCCTCTCAAGCCGACCCCGAAGTAAAAGGCGCGACCGAAATCGACCAGGCCCAGCAGGATCAGGATGAGGACTACAGCTGACGCGCCAAATTCGACTGTGGACTGGCCCTGCCGCCTTCGCCTGTGCACAGCGCTACCCGCCCCTGAAGGCTTTGTAGGCGAGCAGCCCTGCGGGGCCCAGCAAGATGATCCACAGCGTCGGGAAGATGCACCCGATCATCGGGAGGAGCATCTTCAGCGAGGCCTTCGCCCCTCGCTCCTGGGCAATCAAAAGGCGCTTCTGCCTTATCTCGTCTGACTGAACGCGGAGGAGACGGACGATCCCCGAGCCCAACTGCTCCGACTGGATGACGGCCTGGATGAAATTGCTGAGCTCCTCGACCGCGGTGCGCTGACCCATCTCGTACAGCGCCTCGAGGCGGGGCCTGCCCAACCGGCTTTCCTGCAAGACCTGTCCGAACTCCTGCGCGAGGGCGTGGTCGTACTTCTCGACGACCCTGTCCAGGGCGGCATCGAATGTGAGCCCGGCTTCAACGCAGACGACGAGGACGTCGATCACGTCAGGCAGGTCTGCTCGCATGTCCGATTTGCGACGCGAGATGCGCCGTCGCAGCCAGATCATCGGCATGTAAAGACCGAAGACCGCCCCAACCGCCGCGCCGAGAGCGATCAGCACGGGGCGCTGGGTGATCACACCCACCCCGATGCCCACCAGGCAGAGGAACCCGGTCAGCACATAGCGCACGGCGATGAAGTCGCCGCTGCTCATCCCGTTGGGCCGGCCCGCCAGCTGGAGCTTGAGGTTGATCGCCTGGCGGGCTCTGTCCGGCATCGTCTGCTCGAGCAGCCGGCCCAGGCGCTGAATCACGGGCCGGACAACACGCTGACCGAAGGGCTGCTGCAGCTCCATCTCCGACAGCGACGCGGCCTTGCCTGCTTCGTAGATGCGCAGGCGCCCCTCCACGATGTCTGCGTTCGTAGGCGCCGCCGGAGCCAGGCTCCATACAGCGGCAAACACGCCGCACGCGGCGATCAAGCCGAGCACCGTCGCGACATACAGGGTGCCCACGATCAGACCCTGAAGTTGACGATTCGCCTGACCAGGGCGTTGCCGATGACAATCGATATGACGGCGAGCACGAGCATGGCCTGCCCAGCGGGATCCTGGACCATCACGCGGAAATAGCCCGGAGTGATCACATACAGGATCCCGGCCACGATGAAAGGAAGAAGGGTGACCACCCAGCCGGAGGTCCGAGCCTGGGCCGTGAGCGCGGAGATCTGGGACTTGACGTGGATTCGCTGGCGGATTGTGTGCGAGATGCTCTCGAGAATGCCCGCGAGGTTGCCTCCGACCGTGGAGTGGATCGTGATTGCGGTGACGATCAGGTCGAGGTCCTCGGAGCCGACGCGCCGGACCATCTTGGTCAGGGCCTGCTCGGTGGAGGTGGCCATGTTCATCTCTCGAATCGCGCGCGACAGCTCTTCTGAGATCGGCGGCGCCGTCGTGCGCGAGACGCTGTCGAGCCCCTGAGGTAACGAGTAGCCCGATTTCAAGGCGTTCGACAGGAGGCTGAGCGTGTCGGGAAGCTGCCGGTTGAAGGCCTTGAGTCGTCGATGCTGGCGGTACTTGACGTAGCGCATCGGGATCAAGTACGCGCCCACGCCGGCGGCAACGAATTGAGGGCCGAAGCCAAAGCGCACGAGGGAGATCGCCGTTCCGGCGACCAGAAACGCCACCTGGATCATCACGAACTCGGAGGTGCGCAACTTGAGGTCGGCTCGAGCCAGGTGCTCTGCGAGGCTCAAGCCGCCGCTCAACCGCTTACGCCGGCCGGCACGATTCGCCAGCGCCTCGAACGGAGAGTAGATCCGGTTGCGCAGCGATGCCGCCTCCCAGCTCCTCACGCCGGCGGCGCCTCCGTGTTGGCTTGATGCACGCTGGGCCGCGGGCAGCGCCACCGCGATGCCGGCCAGCAAGACTCCCAAGGCCGCGAGGGTCGCCAGGATCATCGTCGTACCCATCTCAGCTCCACGCCTCGCCGTCGCCCGGAGCGGCGGGCTCGAAGGTGGATGCAGGCAGCACCTCGCCGCTCTCGGTGAAGTGGTCAACATGGATCGAGCTCGTACCTGTCGCGGTGTGAAACCCCTTCGCGTTGCCCTCGCTGTCGAACATCACTTTGGCGCCGCCGGCGTAACCACCACCGGCGAACTTGAGCGGCAGGACCCACGCGCTGGGCGCAAAGCTCAGATAGGGCATGAACGGGGTTGCGCGAAGTCCTTTGCCCTGCCGCACGGGATAGAACGCGTCCAGCAACACTTGGCCGACGAGTCTGGCCCGGCTCGATCCCAGGGCGATGCGGATACCGAATTCCTGGGTTCTAAGGGAAACGGAATAG
>Ga0209488_10001313_pt1 | contig 21268 bp, 20 predicted proteins | sample Rivendell_Oct201_8_FD_188349 | JGI IMG/M metagenome (GOLD analysis project Ga0209488, IMG submission 188349) | Vadose zone soil microbial communities from the Eel River Critical Zone Observatory, Northern California, USA -... | ecosystem: Environmental > Terrestrial > Soil > Vadose zone >...
CGGCCGGCGCTATTTCGAGCAGCCCCCGATCCGCCGCCCCCTCATCGTGATGGTCATCGGGCCCTGATCGGTCTGCGCGCGGATGACCGCCTTGAACGAGTCCGAGGAGAACGTGCCCTCGAAGTGACTGGTCGCGCGCTGGCACTGCATGACGAACTTCACCTTGCCGCCCGCTACGCTCGGATCGGTCATCTTGCAGCTCGGGTCGTTGCCGCGCTCCTGCGACAGCATCTTGCCCACCTGCTTGAGGTCCGTATCGGTGATGCACTGCTGCTGCGTCCGCGGTGTCTGCAGTCTTGCCAGGTAGCCGGGCGGCAGACGGCTCTGCGTTTCCGGCGCCAGCGTCACCTGCGAGGTGGACACGACCTCGTACTTACCCGGCTTGAGGTTCACGGCTTGGGCGAACAGCGCGCCGCACACGCCGGCGGCGGCGAGCGCCGCGGCCCGGGCCGCGCCTGTTGAGCGTGGTGAATGCATGATGAACCCTTCGCGGTTGGGCGCCTGGGGGAGCGCAGGCCAGCCGGCATTGTAGCGCTTCGGTGCGCGGCCGGGCCCGGGCTCCTTGACTCTCGTGCATTAAAATGCACAATGCACGCATGTTTATGCGCGTAGACACGCCGCGATGCTGAGCGACGCCCACCAGCTGGAGCGGCGCGGCGCCATCGTGCGCATCCTGCGCGACGGCCTGGTGCGCAAGCAGACGGATCTGGTGCGCCTGCTGAAGAAGGAGGGTCACGGCGCGACCCAGCCCTCCATCAGCCGCGACCTGCGCGATCTCGGGGTGCTCAAGGCGAGCGGCCGCTACGTGCTGCCGCCGGATGAGCTGACGCGCGCCAACGGCGACTTCGGCGCCCTGGCGCAGTTCGTGCGCCAGCTGCGGCGCGCCGGCCCCTCGCTCACCGTGCTGCGCACCACCATCGGCGCCGCGCAGAGCGTCGCCGTGGCGATCGACAAGGCCGAGTGGCCGGAAGTGGCCGGGACCCTCTCGGGCGACGACACCATATTCATCGCCACCGCCAGCGCGCGTGCGCAGGAGGAACTGATCGGCCGCCTGCGCGCGCTGTTCCGGGTCTGATCATGTCCAACACCGCTGCACGCACGGGCGTCCCCATCGTCCTCGCCTACTCCGGAGGCCTCGACACCTCGTTCCTGGTGCCGTGGCTCATCGAACACGAGCGCCGCCCGGTGATCACGGCCACCGTCGACACCGGCGGCATCGACCGGGAAGCCGCGCGCGCCCTCGCCGCGCGCGCCCGCGCGCTCGGCGCCGTGGAGCACACCCAGGTGGACGCCCGCGCGGACTACTTCGAGCAGGTGCTGCGCTTCCTCATCATGGGCAACGTGCGGCGCGGGCAGCTCTACCCGCTGTGCGTCGGCGCGGAGCGCGTCATGCAGGCGCAGACCATCGCACGCCTGGCGCGCAAGCTCGGGTCCGACACCGTCGCGCACGGCTGCACCGCGGCCGGCAACGACCAGGTGCGCTTCGAGGTGGCGCTGCGCACCCTGGCCCCGGATCTGAAGGTGCTGGCGCCGGTGCGCGATGAGGCCTTCAAGCGCCAGGACGAGCTCGAGTACCTGCAGCAGCGCGGGCTGCCGCTGCCGCCCACGGCCGCCCACTACTCGGTCAACCGCGGCCTGTGGGGCGTGACCATCGGCGGCCGCGAGACGCTCACCTCCGCCGGCAGCATCCCGGAGGACGCCTGGCTCCTCACCCGCGATGCGTTCACGCGCCCGCGTCCCGCGCAGCGTCACGTGCTCGGCTTTCGGGCCGGCCGGCCGGTGGCGCTCGACGGCAAGGCCGGCTCCCCGGTCGAGATCATCGAAGCGCTCGAGACTCTGGCGGCACCGTTCGGCATCGGCCGCGGGATTCACCTGGGCGACACCATCATCGGCACCAAGGGACGCGTGGCGTTCGAGGCGCCGGCGGCGGAGGTGTTGCTCACGGCGCACCGCGAGCTCGAGAAGCTCACTCTCACCGGCCGGCAGCAGCGCATCAAGGAGCAGCTCGCGCAGCCCTACGGCGATCTGGTGCACGAGGGCCAGCTGCTCGATCCGGTGTGCCGCGACATCGAGGCGCTGCTCTTGAGCTCGCAGCAGCGGGTGACGGGCGAGGTGCACCTGCTGTTGCGCAGCGGCAGCGTGTTCGTCGAGGGGGTGGAGTCCCCGTTCTCGCTCATGGCAGCCTCGCGGGGCGTGTACGGCGAAGCGGCGGGCGAGTGGTCGGCCAGCGATGCGCTCGGGTTCTCGCGGATCGCGGCGCTCCCGGGGGTGTTCTATACCCGCGCCGGGGAGCGCGCGGGCGTGCTCCCCGAGGAGCAGTAGCCGTGCTCGGCGCCATGCGCAGCGTCGCGGTCGACAAGCTGGCCTCGGTGACCCAGGCCTGTGGCCTGTCGCACGAGGTGCGTATCGCCGCCGAGATTCCCGCCGAGGAAGGCGTCGTCATCGTGGTCGAAGTGCTCAACAACAAGTCGACCTACAACACCCTCGAGCTGACCAGCGGCCGCATGGCCAAGCTCGGCAAGGGCGACGTGGTCGCCGGCGCGCTCGGCCACCGCCAGGCGCTGTTCGGCTACTCCGGCCACGTGCCCGCGACGCTGCAGCCCGGGGACATCATCCAGATGCTCAACATCGGTGGCGTGCTCGGGGTGTGCGATTCCATCAACCCGGAGAAAGGCAAGCCGTTCGACTGCCGGGTGCTGGGCGTCGCGCTCAACTTTCCCTATCTGGGCGAGCGCATCGGAGTACCCGCCCGCGTGGGTCACAAGGCGCTCGACGCCAACGCCGCGCTCGACACGCGCGGGGTGCCGGTGGTGGCGCTCGCCGGCACCTGCATGGAGGCCGGCAAGACCGCCGCCGCCTGCGCCATCATCACGCGCATGCGCCACCGCGGCCTCACCGTCGATGCCTTCAAGGCGACCGGCGTGTCACTGCGCCGCGACATCCTCGCCATGGAGGATGCGGGTGCCCGCCGCTGCGCGATTTTCACCGATCTCGGCGTCGTCTCCACGACGCGCAGCAACGGTCCGGCGCTGACCCGCACCATGCTGAGCGAGCTCGCCTCCGGCAAACCCGACGTACTGCTGTTCGAGCTCGGCGACGGCATCCTCGGCACCTACGGGGTCGATGCGATCCTCGAGTGTCCCGACATCCGCGCCGCACTCAGCGCCGTCATCCTGTCGGCGAACGATCCGGTCGCGGCCTGGGGCGGCGTGAAGCTGCTGCGCGAGCGCTTCCTCATCGAGCCGTGCGCGGTCACGGGCCCCTCCACCGACAACCAGGTGGGGGTCGACATCATCACCACCCAGATGGGCGTGCCGGCTTTCAACGCCATCGGCAACGGGCCCGCGCTCGGGGATCGAGTGATCGAGGCGCTCGGCCTCGCAGCGACGGCGGTGCAGTGAGCGACGCCATCCCCGCCGTGGTGCTCGGCGGCACCGGCTACGTGGCCGGGGAGCTGCTGCGCCTGATCGCCGCGCATCCGCGCTTCGAGCTCGCGGCGGTGATGTCGGACACCCAGCCGGGCGAGCCGCTGGCGGCGGCGTTCCCGCACCTCGCCAGCGCCTACCCGGATGAGCGCTTCAAGTCCCAGGCGCAGCTGCAGGAGATCGTGAGCGCGGCGCGCGTGTCGGCGGTGTTCTCGGCCGCCCCGCACGGGGCCTCCGCCGCGCTCGTCGACGCGCTGCTCACGGGCGCCGCGCGCACCGGAGCCCGGCCGCGCATAGTCGACATCTCGGCGGATTTCCGCTACGCAACGCCGCAGGCCTACACCGCGGTCTACCGGCAGCCGCACGCGGCGCCGGCGCGCCTGGCGGAATTCAGCTGTGCGCTGCCCGAGCACCTGCCGCAGCTGCCGACCGCGCACGTCGGCCATCCCGGCTGCTTCGCGACTGCGATCCTGCTCGCCAGCGTGCCGCTGCTCGCCGCCCGCCTCATCGCACCGACGCTGTTCGTGAGCGGCGTGACCGGCAGCACCGGCTCGGGGCGCAGACCCGTGGAGGGCACGCACCATCCGCTGCGTCACGCGGATCTGTACAGTTACGGCGCGCTCAAGCACCGGCATGTGCCGGAAGTCACGGCGTGCGCGCGCGCGGCCTGCGGAGTGGACGCGCATTTTGCCTTCGTGCCGCATTCCGGGCCGTTCGCGCGCGGCATACACGTGACGGTGCAGGCGCAGCTCGCCCGCCCCCTGGACACCGCGGGGCTGCTGGCGGCGCTGCGCGGGTTCTACGCGCGCGCACCGTTCGTGCGGGTCGCAGAGCAGGCGCCGCGCGTCAAGGACGTGGCGAGCAGCAACTACGCGCACCTGTCGGGGGCGGTCGCGGGCGGCACCGTGGCGGTCCTGTGCGCCATCGACAATCTCAACAAGGGTGCCGCCGGCGGCGCGCTGCAATGGATGAACCGCATGTTCGAGCTGCCGGAAACCACCGGTCTCACGGCACCCGCGCCGGGCTGGACCTGAGGGCACGGGAATGCCGGTGAAGAAGCGACCAGCGCCCATGACGGACGGCGGGATTCAGGCGGCCGCCCGGGCACGCGATTTTCTCGCCCCGGTATTTTCGCAATACCCGGTGGAAGTCGCATCGGCGCAGGGCGTATGGCTCACCAACAGCCTCGGGGAACGGGTGCTCGATCTGTACGGCGGACACGCGGTCGCCAGCCTCGGGTATGCGCATCCGGGCTGGACGGCGGCGCTCGCACGCCAGGCCGAAGTGTGTCAGTTCCAGAGCAACGCGGTCGCGATGCGGGTGCGCGCGCGAGCCGCGCGGCGCCTGGTGCGCTTCTCGCGGCTGCCCTTCGCCAGCGTGTTCCTCGTCAACAGCGGCGCCGAGGCGAACGAGAACGCGCTCAAGGTAGCGCTGCGCATGACGGGCCGGCCGCACGTCGCGGCCATCGAAGGCGGTTTTCACGGCCGCACCGCGGCCGCAGGCGCGGTGAGCTGGGGCGCGCAGGCGAAATGGTACGGGTTTCCGCGCACGCCCTTCGAGGTGAGTTTCATCCCGCGCGGGGATACGGCCGCCATTGCGGCGGAGGTCACGAAGCATACGGCGGCCGTGATCGTCGAGCCGGTGCAGGGGCTCGCCGGGGCGGTGGATCTCGGTGCGCCATTCCTCGCCGCGCTGCGCGCGCGCTGTGACGAGGTCGGGGCGCTGCTGATCTTCGACGAGGTGCAGTGCGGCGTCGGCCGCACCGGGGAGCCCTTCGCCGCCAACCTCTACGGCGTGCGGCCCGACATGCTCACCACCGCCAAGGGGCTCGGCAACGGCTTTCCCTGCGCCGTGCTCATGCTGTCGCCGCTGGTGGCCGCCTCGGTCAAGCTGGAATCCCTCGGCACCACCTTCGGTGGCGGACCCATGGCGTGCGCGGCGATCGAGGCCGTCATTGCAGCCATCAAGAACGAGCGGCTGCTCGAGCGCGTGCGACGCGTGGGCGCGTATATCCGCAGGACCTGTGTCCTGGGCCCGGTGAGCGCGCACCAGGGCGCAGGCCTGCTCGTCGGGCTGCGCACGACTCGACCGGCAAAGGAAATCCAGGCCGAGCTGCTCGAATGCTGCATCCTCACCGGCACCGCCAACGACCCACACGTGCTGCGCCTGCTGCCGCCGCTGATCCTCGAAGAGCAGCACGTCGACCTGCTGCGCGACGCGCTGCGCGACTTGCCCGCATGAAGCGCTTTCTCGATCTCGCGGACTTCGAGCGCGACGAGGTGCTCTCGCTCCTGGAGCTCGCGCGGCGCCTGGAGAAGCAGCCCGAGCCGCGCGCACTGGCCGGCCGGATCCTCGGCCTGCTGTTCTTCAATCCGTCGCTGCGCACGCTCGCGTCCTTTCAGGCCGCCATGGCACGCCTCGGCGGCAACTCGTTCGTCATCACCGCGGGCCAAGGCAGCTGGCAACTCGAGACCCGCCCGGGGGTGGTGATGGACGGCGCGGCCGCCGAGCACGTGCGCGAGGGCATCCCGGCACTCGGCGCCTATTGCGACGCGCTCGGCATCCGCGCCTTCGCCGCAGGCAAGGACCTGGCGAGCGATCTGGCGGAGACCACCTTCAACGCCATGGCGAGCCTCATCGACAAGCCGCTCATCAATCTCGAGTCCGCGGTCAACCATCCCTGCCAGGCGCTCGCCGACTGGAAGACGCTGGATGACCTCGCGGTGCCGCGCGCCGGGCGCTTCGTGCTGTCGTGGGCCTACCACCCGCGCGCCCTGCCGCTGGCGGTGCCGGCGGCGGCGCTGCACATGGCGGCGCTGCGCGGCATGGAAGTCATCGTGCTGCGTCCGGAGGGCTTCGCGCTTCCCGCTGCCATCATGGAACGCGCGCGGCGTGCGGCGGCGGCTTCCGGCGGCTCGGTGCGCGAGACCGCCGAGCGCGAGGACGCGCTCGCCGGCGCCGAGGTCCTGTATGTAAAGGAGTGGGGCGCGAGCGCCTGCTACGGCGACGCCGCCGCGGATGCGCGCCTGCGCAGCACCCTGACCGGCTGGTGCGTGCGCGATGACTGGTTCACGATCACCGCGCCCGAGTGCCGCGTGATGCACTGCCTGCCGGTGCGACGCAATACCGCCATCGCCGACGAGGTGCTCGATTCCGCGCGCAGCGTGGTGCAGCGCGAGGCCTACAACCGTCTGCCGGTGCAGATGGCCGTGCTCCATCAGATGCTCAAGCCCTAAAGGGTAAGCGAAGATCCGACATGATCATGCACAGAAGCGATCAGGCTCTCGCCATCCGCGCCCTCAGGAGCGCCGCGCCCTACATCCGCATGTACAAGGGCAAGACCTTCGTCGTGAAGGCGGGAGGCGGGGTGTTTGCCGACCCGCAGGCGACGCGCTCGCTGGTGGAGCAGATCGCGATCCTGCACCACTTCGGCGTGCGCGTGGTGCTGGTACACGGCGGCGGGCCGCAGCTCACCGAGCTGGCGGAAGCGCTCGGTGTGCCGACGCGCCTGGTGGACGGGCGGCGCATCACCGACCAGCGCTCGATCGAGGTGAGCGCGATGGTGCTCAACGGCCTGATCAACACCCGCGTGCTCGGCATGTGCCGCGACCTCAACATCGAGGCGGTCGGGATCAGCGGCGTGGATGCCGGCCTGGTACGGGCCCACAAGCGAGCACCGGTGAGACTCACCGCCGACGGCGAACTCATCGACTTCGGTTTCGTCGGCGACATCGACACGGTCGACACCACCGTGCTCAGAACGCTCCTCGACAACGGTCTCATGCCGGTGGTGAGCCCGCTGTCCGCGGACGAGTCCGGGACGCTGCTCAACATCAACGCCGACACCGTCGCGGCCGCGATCGGCGCGGCCCTGCAGGCGGAGAAGCTGATCCTGTGCACCGGCGCGCCCGGGATTCTCGGCAGCATCGATGACCCGCGCTCACTCATCTCCTATACCGACCTCAACGGACTGAAGCGGCTGCGCGAGGAGGGTCGCATCGCCGCCGGCATGCTGCCCAAGGCCAAGGCCATCGAGGACGCCATCCGCGGCGGCGTACGCCGGGTGCACGTGGTGTCGTACCAGTCTGCGGAGGGGATCCTGGGGGAGGTATTCACCAACGAGGGCACCGGCACGCTGATCGTCGCCGATGTCAACGCACTCACGCCCGCCGAGCAGCAGAGCACGCCATGACGCGGCTGTGGGACAAGGGCACGCCGCTCGATGAGCAGGTGCTGCATTACACCGCGGGCGAGGACTACGCGCTGGATGAGCGCCTGGTGCGCCACGACGTGCGCGCCTCGATCGCGCATGCGCAGATGCTGCACGCGCAGGGCCTGTTGACGCACGAGGACTTCACGGCGATCCGCGCGGCCTTAACCGCGCTGGCGGACGAGCACGCGCGCGGGGAGTGGCGCATCGAGCTCGCCGACGAGGACGGCCAGACGGCACTCGAGCGGCGCCTGACCGAGCGCATCGGTGCCGCCGGCGCCCGCATCCACCTCGGGCGCTCGCGCAACGACCAGGTGCTCACCGCCATCCGCCTGTATCTGCGCGAAGCCATCGAGGCGTTGGGGAGCGGTGCGCTCGCGGTTGCGGATGCGCTCGAGCAGCTCGCGGCACGCGAGCAGGGCACGGCGCTCCCGGGCTACACCCACCAGCAGCAGGCCATGCCGAGCTCGGTGCCGCTGTGGGCAGGAGGTTTTGCGGCGGAGCTGCGCGACGACGCAGCCGGCCTCGGCGAGGTGCGCCGCCGTATCGACAAGAGCCCGCTGGGCTCGGCGGCGGGCTACGGCACCCCGGGGCTCCCCATCGACCGTGAAGCGACCCGCGCCAGCCTCGGATTCGCCACCGTGCACCAGCCCGTCACCGCGGTACAACTCTCGCGCGGCAAGGCCGAGGCGCAGCTGTTGCTCGAGATCACGCTGCTGCTGCAGGACCTCGGGCGCTTCGCCGCCGACGTGCTGCTGTTCGCCACCTTCGAGTTCGGCTTCGTCACGCTGCCGGAAGGCTTCAGCACCGGCTCCTCGATCATGCCGCAGAAGCGCAACCCGGATGTGTTCGAGCTGATCCGCGGCCGCTCCGCCAGCGCGCAGGCGTGTCTGGCGGAGGTCCTCGGCGTGTGCGCGAAGCTCCCCTCCGGCTACCACCGCGACCTGCAGCTGCTGAAGTTCCCGCTGTTTCGCGCCATCGACCTGGCTCTCGAGACCCTCGCCATCCTGCCGCCGGCGATCGAGGCGCTGCAGTTCCGGCGCGAAGCCATCCGGCTCGATCCCGCGATTCACGCCGCCGAAGAGGCCAACCGCCTGGTGGTCACGCAGGGCATCCCGTTTCGCGAGGCCTACCAGCGCGTGGCCGCGAAACTGAAGGGTTAGCCGCCGCACGCTCAAGCTGCAGCCCGCCGCGGCGGCGCGGGTTGCAAGCGCCCGCCTCGCGGTGCAGGCTGGCAGCGCAATCAGGGAACGACGATGACCAAGGTGTTGGGAATCTCCGGGAGCCTGCGTCGCGGCTCTTACAACAGTGCGCTGCTGCGCGCCGCCGTGCGTCTCATGCCCGAGGGAGCGATGCTGGAGGTCGCCAGCCTGCGCGGCATCCCGCTCTACGACGGCGATGTCGAGGCACAGGGTATCCCCGCCGCGGTGAGCCAGCTGAAGGAGGCGATCGTCGCCGCCGACGGTGTGCTGCTGGCCACCCCGGAATACAACAACAGCATCCCCGGAGTGTTCAAGAACACGATCGACTGGCTGTCGCGGCCGTCGTCGGACATCAAGCGGGTGTTCGGCGGCCGGCATTTCGCGATCATGGGAGCCTCGCCCGGGGGCTTCGGCACCACCCTCAGCCAGGCCGCCTGGCTGCCGGTGATGCGCACGCTCGGCACGCAGACCTGGTTCGGCGGGCGACTGCTGGTCGCGCGCGCCGCCGGCGTGTTCGATGAAGGAGGGAGCCTGAAGGACGCCACCGTGGAAGAGCAGCTGAAGCAGTTTCTCGCCGGCTACGTGACCTTCCTGCGGCGGCCAGGCAGGACTTGAGCGCAGCGACGATCGGCGCGCGCGGTGACGCTCAGGCGAGGTTCATGACGGCCGCCAGCTGGCCGGCCTGCTCGCCGACGATCAGGTGCAGCACCCCGGGCGCCGCCTTCATGACGGCTAGCACCCCGGCGCGCTTCGCCGCCGCCTCATCGAAACGACCCGGGTCGGCGAGCCCGATGCGCAGGCGCGTGTGGGCGACCGCCTGCAGCTCGCGCACGTTGGCGCGCTCACCGAGCGCCGCCAGAAGCCGCGCCGCCGTCGCGCGCAGCGCGGGGTCGGGAGCGGCCGCGGCAGCGCTCGCCGTGCCGCGCACTGCGGGTGCCGGCGCGGGGACGGCGCCGGCAGTTGCGCCTGAGGCACGCAGGTAGTCTTCCATGTTGGTCTTCAGGTGCTCGGAGAGCGTCCCGAACACTGCCTGCACGCCCTTGCCGACACGCATGACCCCGCTCGCACCGAGCGCGGCGAGGGCGCGCTCATCGACCAGCGCGGGATCCCTCACTGCAACCCGCAACCGCGTGATGCACGCGTCGAGGCTCGCGATGTTGTCGCCGCCGCCGAAGGCGAGCACCAGGTCACGTGCGCGGTTATCGCCCGCTGCGGGCGCGGCGGCCGGCGCCGCCGCGACGCCCTCCTCGCGGCCGGGGGTCTTGAGGTCGAGCCAGCGGATGGCGAAGCGGAAAACCACGTAATAGATGACCGCATAGACGGGGCCGAGAACCAGCACCAGCCACCAGTTCTGCGCGAATCTGCCCAATACGTTGAAGACCAGGAAGTCGATGCCACCTTGCGAAAAAGTGAAGCCCATGTGCATGCCGAGCGTGTTGGCCAGGAACTGCGTCGAGGCCGCGAGCGCCGCGTGCACCACGTACAGCAGCGGCGCGACGAACAGGAATGCGAACTCGATCGGCTCGGTGATTCCGGTGAGGAACGAGGTCAGTGCCGCCGAGATCATGATGCCGCCGACCGCGACCCGGTTCCCGGGGCTCGCGGCGTGCCACATCGCAACGGCGGCCGCGGGCAGCCCGAACATCTTGAAAAGGAAAGCGCCGGCGAGGATTCCCGCCGTGGGATCGCCGGCGAAGAAGCGGTTGATGTCGCCGTGCACCACCGTACCGCTCGCGTCGGTGTAAGCACCCATCTCGAAGAAGAACGGCACATTCCAGATGTGGTGCAGACCGAACGGGATCAGCAGCCGCTCGACGAAGCCGTAGACGGTCGCGGCCGTGCGCGGATTGGAGACCGCCGCCCAGTGCGAGAAGGTGTCGATGCCGTGCTGGATGGGCGGCCAGATCGCCGACAGCACCACGCCTGCCAACCCCGCAGCGAGCGCCGTGACGATCGGCACGGAGCGCTTGCCGGAGAAGAACGCGAGGTATGGCGGCAGGGTGCTGCGGTAGAAGCGCTTGAACATCGTCGCGGCGATGGCGCCGACGAGGATGCCGCCGAAGACGCCGGTCTGCATCGACTTGATTCCCATGATGGTCACGGGCGCGATGCCCCAGACACCGGCCATCACGCCGAGAATCGCGAGCAGCACCACGTAGCCGACCACCGCCGAAATCGCGGCGACGCCGTCATTCTCGGTGAGGCCCACCGCGACGCCGACCGCGAAGATCAGCGGCAGGTTGCCGAACACCACGTCGCCGGAGGCCTTCATGAGGGCCGACACGACCGGCGGGATCCACTCGAAGTGCGCCGCGCCGATACCGAGCAGCAGGCCCGCGACCGGCAGCACCGCCACCGGAATCATCAGCGACCGGCCGATCTTCTGCAGGACTACGAACGCGTCTTTGAACACAACTCCCCCTCGAGGCGCTTCAGCTGCCGCCGAACTGCGCGAGCCGCGCGCGAACCTCACCCGCGGTGCCCAAGCCCGCCACCTCGCGCGCCAGATCCTGGCAGTCGCGCAGCGACAGCCGGCGCACCAGCGCCTTGACGGCCGCGATCGCCGGCACCGGCACGGACAGCTCGTCGACTCCGATGCCGAGCAGCACCGGCACCGCCAGGGGCTCCGCGGCCATTCCGCCGCACACGCCGACCCATTTGCCGTGGCGGTGCGCGGCTTCCACGGTGAGACTGATCAGCCTGAGAACCGCCGGGTGCAGCGCGTCGGCCTGCGGCGCGAGCTGCGGGTGGCCGCGGTCCATCGCCAGCGTGTACTGGGTCAGATCGTTGGTGCCGATCGAAAAGAAGTCCACCTCGCGCGCCAGATGCTCCGCGATGAGCGCCGCGGACGGCACCTCGATCATCACGCCCACGCGCACCGAGCCGCCGCTGGCCCGTTGCTCCTCGTCGAGGATGCGGCGCGCCGCGCGCAGCTCATCGAGCGTCGCGATCATGGGAAACATCACGTGAATGTCACTGAGGGCGGCTGCCTGGAGAATCGCCCGCAGCTGGCTGCGCAGCAGATCGGGCCGCGCCAGGCTCACGCGGATACCGCGCAGACCGAGAAACGGATTCTCCTCCGGCGGCAGCGGCAGATACGGCAGGGGCTTGTCGCCGCCGATGTCCAGGGTGCGGATGACGAGCCGGCGCTCGCGGCCCAGGGCGGCCGCGACCGCACGGTAGACGTCGGCCTGCTCGCGCTCCTCGGGCGCGGTATCGCGGTCCAGGAACAGAAGCTCCGAGCGCAGCAGTCCCACAGCTTCGCCCCCCTGGGCGACGGCGGCGACGGCTTCCTCGGTGGTGCCGATGTTGGCGGCAATCTCGATCCGATGCCCGTCGGTCGTCGCAGCCGGCTCGCTCGCCGCCGCCCGCTCACGGTGGCGCTGTGCGGCGAGGCGCTCCATCACCGCCCGCGCCGCGGCAACCTCGGTGTCGTTGGGTCGCTCGAGCACGGTGCCGGCCGTGCCGTCGAGCAGGACCGCGGTGCCGTCCTCGATCTCGAGCGCGGCGCGATCGACGCCGCAGACGGCGGGCAGCCCTAGAGCGCGGGCGAGGATCGCCGCGTGGCTCGTGGGTCCGCCGCCGGTGGTGCACAGGCCCAGCACCTTGCCCGCATCGAGGGAGGCGGTCTCGCTCGGCGTCAGCTCATCGGCGATCAGGATGGAGCCGGGTGCAAACTGGAGTGGCGCGGTCGTCACGCCGGCCAAGAGGCCCAGCACCCGGCCGCCGATGTCCCGGACGTCCGCGGCGCGCTCGCGCAGCAGCGCGCTCGCGAGCGCCTCGAGGCGTGCGGCGTAGCTCGAATAGGCCTCCCGCCACGCGTACCCGGCACTGCGCCCGCCGGCAAGCCCGGCCACGGCGAGATCGATCAGCTCCGGATCGGCGAGCAGCTCGAGGTGGGCATCCAGGATGCGGGACGCGGCCCCCGAGTTGGCCGACCGCTGTCCGCTGATCTGTTGCCGGGCGCGCTCGAGCGCGACGTCGAGGTGTGCGCGCTCGCGCTCGACGCCTGCGCCCTGCTCCGCCACGCTGATCGCGGTGCGGCGCACCTGCGCGACCTTGCCCAGGGCAACTCCCGGCGATGCGCTCACACCCGCAAGCTTGCGGGGGTCGGTCGGAGCCGCTGCGCCCATCGCGCGCGCCGCCGCTGCCGCCGGCACGGGGCCTGCGCCCGGCACGGGGCCTGCGCCCGGCACCGCACTCTCGCCCGCGGCTTGCGATTCGCCCGACCCGGAAGCGAGCAGCTCCGCCAGGGCGCTGACCGCAGCCGCGGCATCGGGACCTGCGGCACTCACGCGGATCGCATCGTTCGGGCTGGTGGCGAGCAGCAGGATGGCCGTGACCGACTTGGCATTGGCGGTTTCTGCGCCGCGCAGCAAACGGATGTCCGAGCGGAACTTCTTGGCCGCGGCGGCGAAGACCGCCGCCGGCCTGGCATGCAACCCCTGGCGGTTGGGCAAGCGGATGTCCGCCGAAACGGCGGTTGCCTCGCTCGCCGGCGTGCCCTCGACGGGGGCGCCCGCGGCGGCGAGCTCGACACTCAGGATGATGCTGCGGCCGGCATCGACGAGGCCGGTGGCCACGGTCATCCCGCGGACGCGCTCGCGGTTCGTCACCAGCACTTGCGTGAGCAGGCTCGGCGCCGAGCGCGCGATGAGATCCGCGTCGAAGGAGATCAGCGGCTGTCCGGCCGCCACGCGATCGCCTTGGCTCACGCGCGCCGTGAAACCCTTGCCGTTCAGACCGATCGTGTCGACGCCGATGTGAACCAGAACTTCGAGCCCCTCGGCGGTCGTGATCGCCAGCGCATGGGCGGCGCGGTGTAACAGCGTGACGAGCCCGGCAGCCGGCGCCAGTACCTCGCAGGAGGTCGGGTCGATCGAGACCCCGTCGCCCACCGTGCGCTGCGCGAACACCGGGTCCGGGACGCGCTCGAGGGGCACGAGGATTCCGGACAGCGGCGCGAGCAGGCCGATCCGTGCAGGCACGGCGCTCATGGGGTGGCCGGCGGCGCGTCCGGCTGCGCCCGCGGCGCCGCGCGGGCAAACGCCGGCAGCGCCTCCAGGTGTGCGCAGATCGCGCGCAGCGCCGGGTAGGGCTCAACGTCGAGCTGGCAGCGGTGCGCGTTGTACATCTGCGGCACGATGCACAGGTCGGCGAGCGTGACCTCACTGCCGAACATGTGCCGGCCGTCGCCGCTGGTGTGCTGCACCCGCAGCTCCAGCGCCTTGAACCCCAGGCCGATCCACTCACGCAGCCAGGTATTCACGGCGTTCTCGTCGGCGTGAAAGCTCGAGCGCAGGTAGTTCAGCACCCGCAAGTTGCCGAGCGGGTGAATATCGCAGGCGATGCTGAGCGCGAGCGAGCGCACCTGCGCGCGGTCCGCGGCAGGACCCGGTAACAGCGGCGGCTGCGGGTGGGTTTCCTCCAGGTACTCGATGATCGCGAGCGACTGCGTGATGGTGGTGTCGCCCTCGGCCAGCACCGGTATCAGTCCCTGCGGATTGAGGGCGCGAAATTCCGGCGTGTGCTGGGCATTCGCCGGCGAGCGCAGATCCACCAGCGCCGCCTGCCAGGGGATGCCCTTGAGATTGAGTGCGATGCGCACGCGATAGGCCGCGGAGCTTCGATAATAGTGGTAGAGCTTCATGGCACTCCGATCAGCTGGCCGCTCAGTGCGTTGCGGTGGCGGCAATGGTGTTGCGCAGCACCTCGAGTCCCTCGATGCCGCCTTCCAGCCGGTCGCCGGGCTTCACGGCACCGACACCGGATGGCGTGCCGGTGAAAATGAGATCGCCGGCTTTGAGCTCGAACAGCGTCGACAGCTCCGCGATGATGTGCGGCACGTTCCACAACATCTGACTCACGTCCGACTCCTGGCGCAGCTCGCCGTTGACACTGAGCCAGATGCGCCCCCGCGACACCTCGCCCAGCGCAGCCGGGCGGATCGCGGCAACCGGTGCCGAACAGTCAAAGCCCTTGGCGGCATCCCACGGCTGGCCGCGCTGTTTGGCGGCGTGCTGCAGATCGCGCCGTGTCAGATCATTGCCCGCCGCGTAGCCAAACACGTGCTCCAGTGCACGCGGACCGGGGATGTCGCGGCCGCCGCGGCCGATCGCCACCACCAGCTCGATCTCATGGTGGAAGTTGGCGGTGCGGGGCGGATAGGCGACGGCGGCGCCGTTGGCCACCACCGCGTCCGCGGGTTTCATGAAGAACACCGGCGGCTCGTGCTGCGGGTCGGCTCCCATCTCGCGGACGTGGTCGGCGTAATTGCGGCCGACGCAGTAGATGCGGTGCACCGGAAAGCGCCGGCGGCTGGCGGCCACGGCCACGCTCGGCGCCTCGGGCGGCGGCAAGGCAAACTGGGGTCTCACACTCGAGCTCCGGACTTGAAGCGGTGGTGCAGATTGCCACTGTGCAAACGGCTAGACTAGCGCCGATGAGCATCTGGCGCGCCAGCATCACTCCCGAGGCTCTCACCGAGCGAGGCAGCCGGAGCCTGCCCGGATACCTCGGCATCCGCATCACCGAGATCGGCCCGGACTTTCTGCGCGCAACCATGCCGGTGAACGAGCACACCCACCAGCCCTTCGGCGTGCTGCACGGCGGTGCCTCGGTCGCGCTCGCGGAAACGGTCGGCAGTCTCGCCTCGATGATGTGCGTGGATACGCAGCAGTCGATGTGCCTGGGGCAGGAGATCAACGCCAATCACCTGCGGGCCGTATCCACGGGCACGGTCACCGCCACCGCCCGCCCGTTTCACCTGGGCGGGCGCAGCCACGTCTGGCACATCGAGATCCGCGATGAGAGCGAGCGCCTGGTGTGTGTCTCGCGCCTCACGATGGCCGTGGTGGAGCGCCGGCCGCAGACCGCGGCGCCCCAGTGAGGTGAGTCATGTCAGACCCGAGTCCGCAGATGACCGCCGCCGCACCCCAGGTCGACCAGTCGCTCGTCAGCTACACCCACGTGATGTACGCGCTGCACTCGCTGGCGGTGTTCATCGGCGTCACCACCTTCCACACCATCGTCGGCAGTTTCATCGGCAGCCTGCCGTCGATCGTCGCGGTGGTCATGAACTACGTGCGCCGCTCGGCGACGCACGGTAGCTTCCTCGAGTCGCATTTCCGCTGGCAGCTGCGGACCTTCTGGTTCGCGGTGCTGTGGGCGTGCCTGTCGGCGCTGGTCATGCTGACCATCATCGGCATCCCGGCGGCTCTGCTCGGCCTGTTTGCGCTGGCGATCTGGATCGTCTACCGCCTGGTGCGCGGCTGGCTCGCGCTGCGCGACAAGAAGCCGCTGCCCGTGCCCGTGTCCGTATGAAGCGGGCAAGCTGGCTGCTCGCGGGCGGCGCCGCACTGCTGCTGGCGGGCTGCGGCCAGAAGGGCGCCCTGTATCTGCCGGACAAGAGCGCCCAGGTAGTCACGACTGCGGCGGCCCCGCCGGAGCCGTCACAGTCCACCCCGGCGCCGTCGACCCCGGCGAGCGCTGCGCCGCAGAAGCCAACCGACAAGAACGACGACTCTCAGACGCCGAAATAGCGACCCTCAAGTGCGGCGCACCAGGCCGCTCAGCGGCCTCGCCGCGCTGCTGTCAGGAAACACCGTTCGCTCGAGCTCGCGCGGCGGCACCAGCAGATGCTCCTGCAGCAATCCCTTGAGCACCGAGCGCAGGTCGAGCGTGGGTGCGAGATCCCGCCCCTGATACAGGGCGCGCCGAGCCCGAAGCGGTTGGCGGCAATGGCGGATGTGAGCGACTCGCGCATGCGGCCTATAGCGCGCCAGGTGGTCCGGCGGTTGACCCGCGGTGCGGGACTTGTGACCGGCGCCCTCCGCTATACTCGCGGCCCGCTTCAGTTTCGACCCCTGCATGACGCGCTCCCCGGACCTGGTTCTCGTCGACGGCTCTTCTTATGTCTACCGGGCGTTTCACGCCCTGCCGCCGCTGTCCAACTCGCGCGGCGAGCCGACCGGAGCGGTGCTCGGGGTGCTCAACATGCTGCTGAAGTTTCTCAAGGACTATCAGCCGCGCCGCATTGCCGTCGTGTTCGATGCGCCGGGCAAGACCTTCCGCGATGAGCTGTTCACCGAGTACAAGGCGCACCGCCCCCTGATGCCCGATGACCTGCGCGCACAGATCGAGCCGCTGCTGCAGATCATCAAGGCGCAGGGGCTGCCGCTGCTGCGCGTGCCGGGCGTGGAAGCGGACGATGTGATCGGCACTCTCGCCCGGCGCGCCGCGCAGGCCGGACAGACGGTGCTCATCTCCACCGGCGACAAGGACATGGCGCAGCTGGTCGACGGCTCGATCACTCTCATCAACACCATGAACAACGCGGTGCTCGACCGCGACGGGGTCAAGGCGAAGTTCGACGTCTACCCCGAGCAGATCGTCGACTACCTGGCACTGGTGGGCGACAGCTCCGACAACATCCCGGGCATCGACAAGGTGGGGCCGAAAACCGCCGCGAGGCTCCTGCAGCAGTACGGCGGCCTCGATGAGCTGATCGGGCACGTGGCGGAAGTGCCCGGCAAGGTGGGCGAGAACCTGCGCACCGGTCTCGCGACGCTCGAGCTGTCGCGCCGGCTCGCGACCATCAGGGCTGACCTGGCGCTGCCGCTGTCGGTCGAGGAGCTGGCGCCGGGCCCGCCGGACAGCGCGCGCCTGCGCGAGCTGTACACGCGCTACGAGCTGCGCGCCCTGCTGCGGCAACTCGAAGGCGGCGATGCAGTGGCGGACGGCGCCGCGACCTCCGTGACACACAGCCCGCCGGCGCCCCCCGCAGCGCCGGGTGCCGCGGCCGCCGTGCCGCCGGCGGGCGCTGTGCCATCCGGCGCGAGTGCGGGGCCCGCCGACATCGCCCGCCGCTACGAAACCGTGACCCGCTGGGAGGATCTGGAGCGCTGGCTCGCGGCGGTGCGTGCGGCGGAGCTGTTCGCCTTCGACACCGAGACCACCAGCCTCGACTACATGCAGGCTGAAATCGTCGGCGTGTCCTTGTGCGTCGAGCCGGGCGTGGCCGCCTACGTACCCCTGCGTCACGTGTACCCGGGCGCGCCCGATCAGCTCGATCGCGAGCGCGTGCTCGCGGCGCTCAAGCCCATCCTCGAGGATCCCGCGCGCGGCAAGGTCGGGCACAATCTCAAGTACGACGCCCACGTGCTGGCGAACGCCGGCATCACGCTCGCCGGCATGCGCTTCGACAGCATGCTCGAGTCCTACGTATGGAACAGCGTCGCAACCAATCACGACCTGGACTCGGACGCCCAGCGCTATCTCGGCCTCACCACCATCAGCTACGAGGACGTCGCCGGCAAAGGCGCGAAACAGCTCAGCTTCGACCAGGTGCCGCTGGAGCGCGCCGGCGAGTATGCGGCCGAAGATGCGGACGTGACGCTGCGCCTGCACGGGGCGCTGTGGCCGCAGCTGCAGGGCGTGCCGGCGCTGGCGCGCCTGTACCTGGAATGCGAGCAGCCGCTGGTGCCGGTGCTGGTCGGCATGGAACATCGCGGCGTGCTGGTGGATCGCGAGCAACTGCGCGCACAGAGCCGCGAGTTCGCGCGCCAGCTGCAGGAGCTGCTGCTGCAGGCGCACCGCGAGGCCGGCCACGAATTCAACATCGAGTCCCCCAAGCAGCTGCAGCAGATCCTGTTCGAGCGGCTGCAGCTGCCGGTGCGGCGCAAGACCCCGACCGGACAGCCCTCGACGGCCGAGGACGTGCTGGAAGAGCTCGCCGGGAGCTACGCGCTTCCCAGGATCGTGCTCGAGTACCGCGCGCTCGCCAAGCTCAAGTCCACTTACACCGATAAGCTCCCGGAGCAGGTGAACGAGCGCACCGGGCGCATTCACACCAACTATGCCCAGGCGGTCGCCGCCACCGGGCGGCTGTCCTCCGTCGATCCCAACCTGCAGAACATACCGGTGCGCCGCCCCGAGGGGCGGCGCATCCGCCAGGCGTTCATCGCGCCCCCGGGCTACCTGCTGCTGGCGGCCGACTACTCGCAGATCGAGTTGCGCATCATGGCGCATCTCTCGGGCGATGAAGGTCTGCGCGCGGCGTTCGCCGAGGATCGCGACGTGCACCGGGCGACGGCCGCGGAGGTGTTTGGCGTCAGCCCGGAAGCGGTCACCGCCGATCACCGTCGCACCGCCAAGGTCATCAACTTCGGCCTCATCTACGGCATGTCGCCGTTCGGCCTGGCACGCAACCTCGGCATCGAGCGCGGCGCCGCGCAGCAGTATGTGGAGCGCTATTTCCAGCGCTATCCGGGCGTGAAGCGCTTCATGGACGAGACACGCGCGCAGGCGCGGCAGATCGGCTACGTCGAGACGGTGTTCGGCCGGCGGCTGTACCTGCCCGACATCCGCTCGGGCAACACGCAGCTGCGCCAGTACGCCGAGCGCAGCGCGATCAACGCGCCGATGCAGGGCACGGCGGCCGACATCATCAAGCGCGCCATGATCACCCTCGATGCCTGGTGCAGCCGCGCGGACGCCCCGGCGCGACTCATCATGCAGGTGCACGACGAGCTGGTGCTCGAAGTGCGCGCGGACGCGGTTGAGCAGGTGAGCACGGCCGTGCGCGAGCGGATGGTGAACGCGGCCTCACTCAGCGTGCCGCTGCGCGTGGACGTGGGAACGGGTGCCAACTGGGACGAGGCGCACTGACGCGCGCGTTTCTGTCAACCGGCCCGCGCTACCGAACTTCTCACCGGCGCACCAGTCATTCCAACTCCGGCAACTCAGTGCACCTGTCGCCGTGCGGCAACAGTGAGCAACACCTGCCGGCACCTGTTATGGATGATGTTATGGATCACGGAGGTGCAGCCATGCGAAGGATTCTGCTCATCACGGTTCTGACACTCGCCGCCGGCGCCGCCAGGGCCGACGACGGACTGCTGTACGTGGGCGCGGGCATCTCGAAGAACAAAGTCCAGGGCATCACCAATGCCGGCGTGCCCTTTGCCGATATCGACAAGACCTCGTGGAAAGTGCTGGCCGGCGTTCGGCCGATCAAGCTGTTTGCAGTGGAGGCGGACTACCTGGATCTGGGCAGCCGGACCGACACCTTCATCGCCCAGGCCAGCACGCACTCGGACGCGAAGGCCTACGCGGGCTACGTGGTGGGCTTCCTGCCTCTTCCGGTGCCCTTCCTCGACGTGTTCGGCAAGGCGGGCCTGTCGCGCTGGAAGTTGAACGGAAGCGCGGGCAGCACCGTATCCCCACCCCCGGGCTTCTTCGCATTCTCGGATCAGGGCACCGAATTCGCCTGGGGCGCCGGGGCGCAGGCGCATATCGGCAACATCGGCGGGCGCCTCGAGTACGAGCGCTTCCGCATCCCGAACACCGATGACGCCCGGGTTTTCTCGCTCTCGGTATTTATGAACCTCTTCTAGCCGAGCCATATCTGTGGCGAGGATGATACAAGCTCTTGATCAAACTTATGATTTGAAAAGATATTTTTTCTGAACCGGTGCGGAACTCGCAGACGAGTCTCACGTCCAACCTAACGAGTGCATCGCACTCCCCGCTTCCCTCCCTGAGCGGGTAAAACCCGGTTCAAGAGACCTGTGCCGGGTTAGTCTGCCCCGGCGGTTTCACAACCGCCGGGGTTTTTTATTGCCCCGTATTGTCTCTTCCGATCGGACGTGCGAGCCACGCCGCAAGCGTGTCCTGGGCCTGCACCACGCCCGTCCCCTTCAGCGCCGAAAACAATTGCGCCGTCGCGCGGTCGCCCAGTGTAGCCGTCGCGGCGCGCAGCACGGACGCCGCCTCGCCGTGGTTGAGCTTGTCGGCCTTGGAGAGCAGCACGTGCACGCGGTGCCCCGGCAACACCCATGCGAGCAGACCTTCGTCTGCCGGGGTAAGGCCGCGCCGTGAATCGACGATCACGAACAGCCCCCGGAGCGATCCGCGCGTGCGCAGCGCATCGATGAGCGGCGGCCACGCGCGCCGCTCGACTTGCGGGACGTTCGCGTAGCCGTATCCGGGCATGTCGACCAGTCGCTGCAGCGGTGCCAGCTCGAAAAAGTTGAGCAGGCGCGTGCGGCCCGGCGTCTTGCTGGTGCGCGCCAGTGCGCGGCGCTGAGCAATGGCATTGATGGCGCTCGACTTGCCGACATTGGAGCGCCCCGCGAAGGCGACCTCGGCGCCGGCATCCGGTGGAAACTGGGCCGGCGCGGCCGCGCTGATCAGAAACCGCGCCGCGTCAAACCGGCTCATGCTTTCAAGGGGTAACAAAGCGCTGGCACGTCCGTAGTGTACAATTCGGCGCCCTCGCATCGCGGACCCAGGCCGGAAAGAAACAATGCCGCACAGTCTGAAAGTCGGTTGGATGGGGCTCACCGCCGCGGCGGGGACGCTGCTGTGTTCGGCGCCCTTGAGCGTGGCGCAAAGCAGTCCTGCCGAGCCAACCCGTGCCGCCGCGCCGG
>Ga0209488_10001314_pt1 | contig 21254 bp, 13 predicted proteins | sample Rivendell_Oct201_8_FD_188349 | JGI IMG/M metagenome (GOLD analysis project Ga0209488, IMG submission 188349) | Vadose zone soil microbial communities from the Eel River Critical Zone Observatory, Northern California, USA -... | ecosystem: Environmental > Terrestrial > Soil > Vadose zone >...
CTTGAGAATCTGAACGTATTCGTAGTCCTGGATGCCGTCCCGGATAGCTTTGAGCCGTATGCCTGGTGCAGGCTCGGTCGAGGCAATCGGACCGGGAGGGTAGAGGAAAATTCCGTCGCCAGGGCTGTTATATCCTGCGCCACAACCCTGCGTCTCTACATTATTCCAAGAGCCTACAGTGTTGCCCGCAGTCCAATTATCTGTTCTCCAATAAAGGATTCCACTTGCTCCTTGCGTCTGGTTCAAGAAGCCGGCTTGGATGCGCTCGTTGATCGGCGGATAGTCAACCATCCATCCAGGAGTGTTGCCGCTCCCAATGTTGCAGCTGGCGTACGACCAAAAGTCTCCCGGTATTCCAGAAAGGCTACTCGGCCAGTTAAACGTCAGCATCGTCCAGTGGTCAACCACGCCATATAAGGCTGATACTGGGGGGATGGTTACGAGAATCTTGACACCTGCGCGATGGGCGTTGTTCGCCAATGTCGTCAAAGGCAAATAAGCCGCCGGACACCCGATAATTTCATCCGCCGCGTAGAAGTCGAGTGGCAGTCCTTTTGGATTGCTTGCAGCCCACCCACTGATTTGTGATGCGGTAGGAAGACTGTCGTACGAGCCGCTGCACTGAATACCAATGTAGGAATAACGATCCAGCCCAGAGCGATTCAGGCCCCAGTTAGACATGTCAGAAGGTACCGTCGGAGGAGGCTCATACCAAGGCATTACCTTGTTCCGAAGCAAAGCTTGATGGGCAGTTGAGTCGATCTCATTTGTCCAATACAAGAACAAAGACTTTTCTGAGGGCACGAGCGGAAGTTCAAAGTTCCACACGGTCAGCGTGACCGGTATGGTGCTACTGCCTTGGTCGCTCTTGACCGTGATTGTGCCAGTGTAGGTTCCAGCAGGACTGTTCCGAGCGCCGCGCGGAATGAAGAAATCAACCCAATAGGGCTGATTCCGGCCTGCGTTGATCGTCGCGTTGCACGCCTTCAATGTCGCTGAGCTGCCGCACAAGGCTCTTCCGGTCTCGGCATCGTTGAACGGGATTAGAGGCTCCGCATACGTCCCCGAACCGAGAGGCGGATTGGTGCCTCCGGCGCTATTGGTGCCATTGGTGTTGAGATAATACTCCCGAAACAATGTGATGTTGGACGCGGCTATGGTGGCTCCGCCCGGCCCCGTCAGAGTGCTCGCGGACACATTCACGGCCGTCAGTGAGTTACCTACCGGGGCCCTGACGACCACCTGGGAATCGACTGTCTCGCCGCGCGCGCCGGAGAGATTGATGGAAGGAGCCTTGCCGGGGGCATCGGTCGGCCCCACTCTGACGAGACTCGGCGCCACCCAAACGGTAATTGAAGTTTCCGGCCCTCCTCGCTGACTGGCAGGGAGGCTGATCTCGATACCAATGTGCCCCGGTTGGATAGGCGTCGCCCGTGTCATAAACATTACGAAGGTCGGTAGGATGACGAGCGCTGCTGCCGCCAAAAGCAGTCCCTGGTTTTGCCGACCGGTCTTGAGCGCTACAGGCTCCGCGTTTCGATTGCCTGATTTGTCATACATACAACTCTTCGCTCAGCCGGTGGAATGCCTCTCACGTCAAAATTTTGTATTCAAGCCTGGCTGCGACAGAAAAGCCGTTTTTTTCCCGGGACCAGACGAGGCGCTGCCTTCGTGACTGGAATCCCCAAGACAATTCGCGTTGAGCGGGTTCGCGTTGCCTTGATAATTCTTGCGCGCGGGCACTCATTTTGATCTCGCTACCAAATCCGGACTGTCATTCTTAGATATCAAAAAAGGTAATGGCACATTCTTTGAGTCCAAAAGTCCTACATACTCGCGGTACAGTCCTTCCCAGATCTGCTGTTGTTGAAACTCATGCTTCACCCTTTCCTGGCCGGCGTGTCCCAGTTTACTGGCCAAGGCTTTGTCGGTGATCATCCTGGCCAACGCCTCAGCAAGCGCTGCCACATCACCGACAGGGAAAAGGAGGCCCGTCTCACGATCCACGATCAGATCAACGATCCCAGTCACCGATGCGCCCACCACTGGTTTGCCCGCAGCCTGCGCTTCCAGAACGACGGTGGGTAGGCCTTCCCGATGACTCGGCAGGACCAGCACATCGGCCATCGCATAGTAAGGAGCGGTATTCTCGACTGGTCCCGCGAAAATCACATTCGAATGCGTCTCCAGACATGTCCGAGTATCGAGAGGAAGCGGGTCTTCATCCTCGAAGCATCCCACCAGAAGTAGCCGGAGATCCAGGAATTGATTACCGAGCCGCAAAAAAGCTTCCATTAATTCGGGAATTCCTTTGTCAGAGGTCAGGCGACCAACAAATAGCACAACAGGCGCTTGCGCAGGGATTCCTAAATGCCGTCGCAACTGGGCCGCTTGCTTCATTCTCTCTGGCGTGGCCGAGAAACGCGAGGCATCCACACCGTTGCAACTGCCTGATCCGAAAACCACCGTTCGCTCCCGACGTGTCACTCCGGAAGCAATCGCCTTCTCACGCACGCTCTGGCTGACACATATGACACGATGGGCAAAACGGCAAGCCAGGCGCTCGGCATAGACGAGGAGTCGCCGCCTCAGTCCCATCGTGGTCTCGAACCGCAAACCGTGCAGCGTGTAGAATCGGCAAGGGACACGGTTCAGCCAAGCTGCCAAGCCCCCTAGCAACCCTGCCTTGGGCGTCCCCACATTGGTGACAGCGGGGCAAAGCGCACGCATGATTTGCCACAAACGCCAGAGTGATGCAAGATCCCGCAGGGGCGCGATCTCCCGCTCCATGGGCACTTCGATGATCCGAACGCCTTCGGGCCGGGCCACTTCCCACTCGCCGTTGCGTCGCTCGGGAGAGAGAACCGTCATATCAAAGCCCCTATCCTGAAAATACTGCAGCTGACCTTGCAGGAAGCCCAGTGAAATTGACGAATTCGTGACATTAACCACGCGGGGTCGGTCCGAATTCACCCTTATGTTTGTGTCGACTAGCATCTTCGCGCAGACTGAGAGCAATCAATCAGGTGCCCTCAGAATTCAAGTAGGAAACGGACATCCCTGCACTGAAGGAATCTACCGGGCACATTCCGAAAGTCCGGCGGAAGGCACGCCTTTTAGTGTTCCGCCAGCCAGCTGCGTGTAGATTGCCTGATAGCGTTCCACTATCGCTGGCAATCCGAAATGCTCCTGCACGCGGTGCCTGGCAGCCATTCCGAGGCGACGCCGTACTTCGGGTCCCGCCTCTATCAGCCCCTGCCATGCCTCCGCTAGCGCTTCCGGGTCTCCGGGGGCCACCACCTTGCCGGTCTCGCCAACGATCAAGGCGGAATCTCCCACGTCGGTCACGACGCAGGTAGTACCGCATGCCATTGCCTCGCCAATTACCAAGGGAAAGGCTTCGCCACAGCGGGAAGCAGTAGTGGCGATATCCATCCCGGCAAATAGGCGAGATACATCTTGTCGCAGCCCCAGGAGATGACAGCAGTCACGTATGCCCGCAGCCTCGATCCATTCGGCTAATTGCGAGGTTTGCCAGGTTATGGCGTCGCCGCAGAGCAGGAAGTGGGTCTGGGGCATTTGTTTGTGCAGTCGCGCAGCAGCCAGAATGAAGTTGCGATGATCCTTTTGGGGATGAAAGCGTGCCGCTATTCCAATCAGCAGTGCATCTGCTGGAATACCCAGTTCCTCACAGACCGACCCGCGGGCACAAGGGTCGGGTTTCATTTGCTCCAGATCGAAGCCGTTGGGGATAACCTCCAGTTTCCCGGCCGCATAGCCAAGTCTCTCGTGGATGCGCCGCGATTCCTCTGAGCAACATACAATCCGAGCGTGGATTCGCCACGATAAAGATGCGCAGGCGCGATTGACCAGTATGGTGCGACGCCTGTCAACGCGAGGGTCAAGCGCGCTATGGTGGATGCCCCAAACCACAGGCACATGACCAGCTAAGCGCGCCGCTAGGGTGCCGACCAAGTTTGCGTGGTACATCCATGTGTGAATCACGTGTGGTTTCGACTCGCGGATCCATCGCACAAAGCGCATCACCAGCAACGGATTAGGCACACGCCTTTTCATCCCGAGTGTACGTACGCGCACACCGATTCCCCGCATTCTCTCCGCCAAATCCAGCTCGTCGGTAAGCGAAACAACTTCATTTTCAAACCGCGTGCCATCCATTCCAAAAACGACTCGGGAGAGCATGGTTTCAGCCCCGGCTGTGCCGAGGGTCGTGATGACATGCATAACCTTGATCATATAGCCTTTCTAATCATCTACTGATGAGCAGCCCCATCTACGGACGCGATCGGAGCGGGGTGTGGCTTTCATGGACAATTGGTTCTCGCGCTGGATAGGATCCTTCACGGCTATTTCCGCTTTGGACATCGCCCTAAGGACGGCATCACCGACGGCCACACGAAATTGACTGCTGAGAAGATTCAGGTCGACCAGGAAGAGACCCTTATCTTCGCGCGAATGTAATAGTGAGAAGTATCCTCCGCGAGTACTTCCCGGACCGGTTGCAAGCTCCATTTTGAGTTCCCAAGAAGAATCGGCCGTTTGCCCGCCTTTCCAGAAACAGAAAAAGATTCCCTCCGTATCTCGTTTTAGAGGGTAAAAATGGATTTCAGAGATGCCATTCCCATCGAAGGTTTTGAAAAGTACACCGCCGAACCCCACGGGCTGCAGGGTTTCTTCTAAGACCTTGCAGATCCCCCGAAAGTCGTTGCAGAAGGTCAATGACTCAATGCCTCGGCGGATATTCAGGTTGTTTGCCAGCATGCGCTTCTTTTGCAATGTCCGATGCAGGAAATCCTCGAGTTCGGCGGCTTCGACGTAGCGCAGTTGTTGGACTCCAGCCCACACTCCGATTCCCATGATGACGAGGACCAAGGTAATGTTTTTTTCATCGTGTAGGAGGGCCAGGCTCAGAAGGCCAAAACCAGCTGAAGTCGCGTAGAGGATAGACACTGCTTGGCGCTGCGAGAGACCTTGCTTGAGCAGCCTATGATGAATGTGTTCGCCGTCGGCAGAAAACACGGGCTGACCTCTCAGGAACCGCCTCATTACCGCGAGAACAACATCCAGGATTGGCAGGCCGAAGCAAAGTACGGGAATTGCCACCGCAATCATCATCGATGCCTTTTGTAACCCGCTGAGAGCTAGCGCACTAAGCATGAAGCCGATGAACTGGCTCCCCGAATCGCCCATGAATATAGAAGCGGGGTAGAAGTTGTACCGCATGAAGCCCAAAATGGCTCCTGCCAGTGCGGTGGAGAGGAATGTGACGAGCGAGATCGAGCCAGACAGCGAGACGACAAAGAGTACGAGTGCTGAGAAGAAAGCTGATCCCGCAGCCAGCCCGTCGAGCCCGTCAATCAGATTGAAAGCATTCGTGATTAGTAGGACCCAAAGGACGGTCAGGGGTAGTGCAACTATGGTTCTCAGGGGGCCGTTGGACAAAAGATGGAATTGCTGAATTCCGTGGCCGCCGATATATAGCAATACTGCTGCCAATGCTTGAACTCCGAACTTCAGATAGGCTCCGACCGGCCGGAGATCATCGTAGACCCCCAACAGGAAAATAAGGGTGGCGGGCGCCAATAGGCCGAACGCCTCCCGGCTCGGCAAGGCTTGAGTGACGCCCGTTAATTTGGGGACAAAAAGACCAATGAGCGCAACGACCAGGACAGACAGATAGATTGCGACCCCGCCCAATCTAGGAACTGGTTTCGGATGGATGTGCCGGTCCAGACTGGGAGCCTGGACCCACCCGTGCTTAATTGCATGACTGCGTACCTGGCGGGTGAGGATGAGGCACAACGCAGCGCTTGCTAGAAAGAAAATCAGATAACTATAAATGCCCAACGTGAAGACCTTCCAGCCTTTGGACGGAGAGGATTAGATAAATCGAAGTAGGCCTTTGAAATCTTTGAACACCGTGCTCGTCTCTGATGGCGGAAAGAGCGCAACTCGAAACTGATGACTCCTTCTTCGCGCGCAGTCCTCGGCCCAAAAACTGTGCTTAGCCACGATTATCTATCCCCGACCCGCTCTTGCGACGCTCTGCTTATCTTTCAAGGACATCGCAAAACCCAGGGGGAGCGACATCGCTAACAATATTCGCGCTGCTAAGGGGCGCAGCTCCTTAAACTGGGAGCTCGGACCCTTTCCGAGACCCATCGAATAGCGGCTGAAGTTAATTGCTGATCGAAATAGATTCGCGGGAGAGCGGTATAGCCAATCCACTAGCTCATTCAAGACGTATTTGTGAAAGAGTGCCCGCCCAAACATTACTTCGGGACTGAGAGAAGATAAGTGGTCTCCGGTCCCGTCATTCACATAATATATTCGCAATACTTCGTTTACGAATCGCGTCCTAAACTTGCGGGACAGTGCGAACCAGACGAGTCCCTCGGAAATGAATTTCACATTTGGCGCCACCGGAAAGGGGAATTGCATGAGTACGTCGGTTCGGTGAAAACCCCACTTTTCACCCTTCACATGATATTTGAAGACCAACTCTATACAGTCTGAATCCAACACGTCTCGGGGGAACCTGTCACCCACAAGTCTCCCCTTCTGGTCTTTGCACAAGACAGTAATCGCGGAGAACTTGTCTCTCTGATTCGGCGGGATGCTATCCCAATGATATTTGAATCGCTCAAGCGCTTGCATCACGCAAGCGTCGTCGGAATCCAGTGTCAGAAATAGTTCCCCTAGGGCTTCTCGGACACCTCGGTTGAACGCGGCAGCCTTGCCCTGATTCTCCTGATAGATGTAACGTATGGGAAATTCTGATTCGGCTTGCCACTTTTGAACGAGTTCTCTCGTGTCGTCAGTAGAGCCGTCATCTACGATCAACCATTCGAAATTGCGAAAGGTTTGAAGTCGGAGGCTCTCGTACACCCGAGGCAATGTTCTGGAGCGGTTGTAGGTAGGAGTGAACACCGTAAACGTGTATCGATAGTCCACACTAAACTCCACAGTTCGTGAGTGAACGAACAGATGGGTAGGTTAGGCTCCCCATTGATTTCCCCTGCCCATCAACTGTTCTTCGGTTGGCGTAACGCGTTCCGGAAGAGTTCTGCTCGCCTTCTGACTGTGCAAACGACCAATGAGGTTCTCGTAGAGTTCCTCATACGCCCGGACCATTCTCGATAAGTCGAAGTTTTCTTTTGCTCGCCGCGCGGCTGCGATTCCGAAGGACCGTCTGGCTTCCCGATCCTTCAAGAGTAATGCGATGGCGTCGGAGAGCCCCCTGACATCTCCCGGCTGCACGATGAAACCTTCTTTGCCGTTGTCAAAGAGTTCCGGCACGCCACCGGCAGCAGTGCTCACGATAGGTAGACCAGAAGCCATGGCCTCGACCACTGAAAGCGGGCTACCCTCGTAATCTGAGCTCAGGACAAAAACATCCATCGCGCTCAACACATCAGAAATATCTGTTCGCAGTCCCAGGAAGTGGATTTGACCGGCCAGGCCGAGATTCTGCGCTTGCTCTTCGAGCTGTCTCCGCAAAGTCCCCTCTCCAACCAATACTAAGTGGGCTTTCGGATCGGAAGCGGGGCCTTGGGCGAACGCTTTCAGGAGCAGCGCGTGGTTCTTCTGCGGAGACAATCGTGCCACGCAGACAAACAGAACATGGTCTTCCCTAAACCCCTCCCTGGCCCGCCACTCCCTTCGCGGAGTTCGCGGAGAAGCATACAGGTCCGTTGGAATACAGTTCGCGATCATGCGGCAGCGTTGAATCCTGTATAAGCGCTCTAGACTGATTGCCACCTCTGCCGATACGGCAACGGGCACGACCCCGTGGTTAAATGCATAGCGCTGAATCCAGCGCGTACCAGGTTCAGCCTCGCGTTCCGCCAAGTTGTGAACGGTATGCACCATTGAAGCATGCGTGAAAGACAGCATTGAAGGCAGGGCATAACGAAGCACATGCAGATGCGTGTGCACAATATCCGGCCGGTGATCTCTCAGAGCGCGATGTAATCTGTGGAACATGCGGCAGTCGAATCCGGGCCGTTTGCCCAGATACAGAGCCTGCACCCCGCGCTCCGCAAGCAAACGCTCAAGGTCGCACCCTAACCACCGCCTCAACGAAACGACTGCCACGTCGTACCGCTGCCGGTTTAAGCCCCTGACGATATGAACCGCTACGGCCTCAGCGCCACCAGGCGCAAGCATGGGAACGATATGGACCACTTTAATCTTCTTCATGATCGCGACTAGTCCACTAAGTCCAATCTGCCGGCGAGACATCACGCTCGAGGTACCTGCGGAAACGATAGCCGGGCGGGACCCAAAGCGGGGCCAAATCTATTTCTCCATTCCTTCCAGGCTGGCCCATTGTGCCATTAACAAACCGAAGAAGAACCACGTCGGTTTCCGCAGTTCCCAAGTGAGACTGGAAACTCCGACCACCCAGACCCCGAGAATTACAATCCAGAATCTTCGCGGGAGGGAAGGCATCGCACTCACTGACAGCCCCAAGACGCCTAGCAAGGCACAGAAAAGCGTAAAGCCAATCACGCCCTGCTCGACGAGGACCGACAGAAAAGTATTGTGCGCAACAATCGGTTCAGACAACGCACGGCTAACGCTGTCCCGGAACCCAGCCGCCCCAACGCCCAGAAAAGGATGCATCCGGAAAAGCTCCCAGCCTGCTGTCCAGATGACCGTACGTCCCGTGAGCGTGCCTTGTCGGAGTTCATTGGGGATCGTGGAAAGGCGTTCCCAAGAACTTGAGGGTAAGAAGGCGAGCCCGCCACAGATGACCAGCGCCGTCGTCAAGAGAGTGGCGATTCTCCGACGCCGAGACAACCGTACATAAGTTAAAGGCACGATAGAGAACGCCACAACACCGGCCAAGAAGCCTCCCCTTGCGGCACTGAGCAAGATGGCTGTTCCTGCCAAGAGAAGTTGGAGTCTATAGACCCAAACTATCCACCCTTTGCTCTGGACGAGCAGATAGTATGAGGTGGGGATGCTTAAGGCCATTATCAGCGCCAAGTCATTGGGATTCAGCCCGCTGCCGGTATACCGCTGATAAGCGGCCTCGTGGTGAGAAAGAAATAAGTATATTGTGTCTATCCCAGAGACGAAGGTCCCAAGGATGTAGGCTTGCATCAGCCGCGTCTGTTCGCGGGCTCGATAGGAGAGCTCCCATATCAGCCACACCATCACCAGGAGCTGGCGGTAGGAGGAGGCTGCAACTAAAGTTTCCTCGGGATCAACGCTCCATAGATAACTTACGGCCGCCCACATCGCAAAAAGAATCATTATGACGTGTCCGGCGCCTGGACGTCTGACTTTCCCCCGTTCGACGATCGCCATGACGCCAAGGGCTAAAGCGGGTATCCCGATCAAACGCGTGCCTGTACCAAAACCAGGGATGGTAACTGCGTCTTCCCATGGAATAGCGAATACCAAGATCCAAAGGAAAGCGAACGCCAGGCTTGCCATGGCGGAACGATCTTCCGCACCCACGAAAGAACTGGCGGAACAACAGCTATCATATCTTGGCCGCGGAGCAAGTACTGGCATCACGGGCCGCACGTCGGATGTGCGGACGTCCGCCGGGTAACTCATTACTTTTCTCCTGGAGCGGGCACACCACGCCGCGCGCGTGTCCCGATAAATAAAATGATGAAGCTTCCCGCAAGCTGCACGATCGCGGCGACCAACATTGAAAAGATCGCCCCCAGGAGTCCGTGCCGCGGAACCAAGAAATAGCTGGTTACAGAAAGACTCAAGCTGACAAGGATAAGGAGCACGATCTGCGAGTGGTAATACCTGGCCGCGGTCATTCCAATGCACAGGAACTGGCCCATATATCCGACGCCTCCTGCCGCCATGACCCACGGAAGAAGATCGGCTCGCTCAGCGTATTCGCGCCGGAACACGACGGTAAGAATCTCTCGCCCTGCCACTTTGGACAAGATCACTCCGCAGACCCCGACCGTTGCTCCTAAGGCGAGGAGCTTGCCGAGGGTGGACCAAAACTCCCCAACATTTTCCGCGGCGTAGGATCTGGCCAGCCGTGCGAATGCAGATTGCCCAAGCGACAACACTGCAATGCTTCCTGCTGAGACCATGAATCCGATCGTCGAGAAAATACCCAATTCTCGTTCCCCAAGCGCATGCTTGATGAAATAGCTGGGGATGCTGGAATTAAGAGTGACTAAGAGCGTTAGGATTCCGAGAGGGAAACTGAACCACAGAAGTTCGCGCTGGAGCTTTAGATGCGAGCACGGCTTCAGCGTCTCGCTTCGAGAAGAGTCCATGGATTGCTCGGTCAAATCGTGGGTACGCGCGCGCGCGTCGTATCCTAAGAGAACAGTTGCCCGCGCCAGCATAATTCCCGCGATTCCCCAGAAAAGATTCCTGCCAACATAAATTCCAACCGTCAACCCGAATACGGATAGCAGCGTCCGCGCGATCAACGAATGGGAGATCCGAACGATTCGGTCGTGCAGTTGCAGCCGACCATAATAAATGTCACTGATGTTCTCAATGGCTTGCGCCATACACACAATCAAAACCACAGCAGTGAGTTCCAAGCGATATCCCAGGATCTGGGTGAGGGCGAAAACGATAATGAGTGTCAGCGATGTCGTGTACAGCCGGAGGCCGAGGAAATGGCCGAAACGGGTCTGGCGGTACATGCCTGAAGCCACGACAGCGCGAAGTTGAAAGCTCGTGAGCGCGATCACAGGGTAAACGATGGCGAGACTCAAAGCGTATTGCCCGACGAACTCTGGCCGGATCAGCTTCGTCAACAACATGAGCGTAATCCACTGGCCGCAGGCATAGACGGCATTCCCCACAAACATCCAACTGAAGTCCACGCGTAGCGACGAACGCTCACGTTGTTGCACGGCGGACAAAATTCGGGCTTCAGAGGTCATGGTTACCGCGCCGCTCAATCGCCGCAGCAAATTTGCGCGAAAACAGCAGTGGCTCGCGGACGCCTGCTCTTTTCCGGCGGCTGAGCTTATTTTTCCGTTGAGACATACATCCCCGCACAGTCTTTATAACCGTAGTAACCCTCGTTGTTTTTCGGATCCCAGTTGTTGAGAATGGTTCCGAGTACGCGCGTTCCATCTTCGGCGAATCGTTGCATGGCGAATAAGGCGCTTTCGTGGGTAGTCCGGCCGGCGCGGAGCACGAGAACAACGCCGTCAGCGATGCGGCCCAACACGCGCGCATCGGCGAGCCAGATCATGGGAGGCGCGTCAATAAGAATCATGTCGAACTCCGTACGAAGGCGCTCCAACAATAGGGCCATGCTCGAGGAATGAAAGAGACTGGAGGTGGTCATAGTCTTGGTCCCACTGGACAAAAGATACAGACCTGGGACTTTCGTTTCACGAGCTAGCTCCGCGAGAGGAATTGTTCCAGGTGGTGTTTTCGCCGATAGCACGTCAGCAAGACCCCGATCGTTCGACATCCCAAAAACTTGATGCAATCTCGGGCGGCGCACATCACCGTCAATCAGCACGACCTTTCGACCGAGCTCGGCCATGGCGATAGCAAGGTTACTCGCCACCATCGTCTTTCCATCCCCAACCGCTGGACTCGTAAGCAGTACGACCTGAGGATGACCTCCATTTTGAACGGGCAAGAGAAGAGAAGTCAGGGTAGTACGAAAGCATTCGGCCAGCAGAGACACTTTGCGCTGCCAGGTGGCCAGCTCAGGACTATCACTGGAGGAGGTAGAGGCAAGCGCGGTATCGTGGGAGGCTCCTGCGCCGATTTGAGCCATAGGTATCGCGCCCAATTCGGGCAGGTTCAAAAAGACTTGCGTCTCACCCGGAGCCAGTATTCTGTGGTTGGAATGTCCCCGGACCAGTGCGAATGCAACACCCGCGAATATTCCACAAAACAGTCCAAGAGCGGAGTTCATCGGTAGATTAGGCTTGTACGGAAGTAATGGTGGTTTGGCGGTGTCAACGACCAACACGTTGCTGACGCGCATGGCGCTAGCCAATTCGGCCTGCTTGACCCGCTGCAGCATTGATTCGTAAATCTGGCGGTTGGAATCTACCTCGCCCTTCAGCGTTTCGTAGTGGATCGCCTTGCTGGACTTATCCGCGACGATATTCTCTTGCTCGGCATACGCTTTGGCCAGGAGATTTTCGCGGCGGCGCGCGGCACCGTATTCGTTACTGATGCGGCGGAGGATCTGGTCGTGTTGCTTCTGCACGGCAAGCTGCAACTGGTCGATCTGTGCCTGCACGCGCTGGACCTTGTAGTGTGCCGGAGTAAGCGTCGCGCTGAGTTGGGCGAGTTGACTCTGTAAGTCGGTGAGCTTCTGGTTGTAATCGCGCAGCGCTGGGTCATCGACCGGGAGCGACTCCACCGGTTTGTTCTCCGCCTCTTCAAACTTCGCACGCTTGGCGATGCTGTCAGCTTGGGCAGACGAGACCTCGCCCTGCAGCTCTTTAAGCCGAGTCTCCGCGACGTTGTCCTTCTCCGAGGTAAATGTGAGTCCGGATGTACGCGCGTAATCCTGGGCGCGCGTTTCCGACTGTTCCAGTTTGGCTTTCATTTCGTCAAGACGGCTGGTCAGCCACTCGCCGGTACGCTGGGTGGATTTCCAGCGTATATCCTGGCTTTGTTGGACGAACTCGCTGACCAGAGTATTTGCGAAGTCCGCAGCTAGCTTGGGGTCGTGTGATTCGTACAATACCTCCAGGAGGCGTGTGTTGGCGGCAGCGCGTACTGTCAGGTTGGCTTCTGCCTGGCGGATCATTTCCTCGTTGCCTGGGAGACGAGAGGGCTTCGGCAATCCGAGCATCCGCCGCGCGAGCGCCACGAAAGCCCGCAAGTGAGTCGCTGGCCGCGCTTCGTGCAGGTTCAGCTTGTCGAGCACGCGCTCTATTAACGCTTCGCTCTGCATGATCTGGACCTGCGTATCCAAATACGTATCCGATGTGGAGAAGTGCTCGGTGGAGGAGTTAGTGGGATCCATACTCTTCAAATCCATGAAGTTCTCATTGAAATTCTGGATCTCGATCGAAGTTCTCGCACGATATAGCGGCGCCTGCACCAGACTAACCAGGATCGCTGCGACAAGTCCCGCCAGGGTGAAGCACAAGAGCGTCACTTTGTGGCGGGTAATAACGTCCCAGTAGTCCTGGAGGCTGTCATAGCTGGGCGTCGGGGCGACCTTCAACCGAGAGGGCTCCACATACCGCTGTAGCGCTGGAGGTTGCTCTACTCCGTTGCGTTGCTCGGGCGGGATTCTGTTCGTATTTGTGTTAGGCGACCCGAAGACGTCGATAGACGGCGCAGTAGAGCGACCGTTATTAGCTTTGGTCAGCACTTCATACAGGAGACTCATGGTTTCCTTTTCGCGACTGGCAAATCATTTACCCTGTGGTCAGATAGCGCGGCAGATCAAAAGGCTCAAACCAGATCCATATCCATTGGTCCACTTTCAGGGCACGCGCCAGATTGCAGCTTGAATCGTTGCTTCGACGACGCGCGAGAAGGCTTTTTTTCCTGTGCTGTCCGGAATGAATAGAATGTCGTTACTCTGTAGCGGAATGTCTTTTCTCTTTCCGGACAGGATCGCCTTGACGTCGACGGCGATCTCCGTGCGCTGCTCGGCATTGGGGTTCACTCGCAGGATCTTGGAATCCTGTGCCCGAGACGAGGGGCCCAAGCCCTCGGCGAGCGAAAGTACCTGGAGGACGGAGATCGATTCGTGTTCGCCAAGAACGAATCCCCCCGCGCGCTTCACGTCGCCGATGACGTACACCATTTCACCCTTTGGGACGGAAATGACGTCGTGCGGAAAAATCTGAATGTTCTCCTCAGGATTCTTGGCTTCCATGATGTCTTTCAAATTAACCCAGCCCACGCTGTACCGGCCCGAATCGTCCAGCCTCGCATTTGGCAATGGGATGCAGCCCCACTGCAGCTCCCGAGTGATGCGGATACTGTACCCGGCGTCCGGCCTGATCCCACCGGCTAGTGAGAGCATCTCGAGTAGGGTCTGGTGCCCCTGCACCTGATGAACACCTGGGGAATTTACGGCACCCAGGACGGAGACAGGCTGGCTGCGCAATTCCTTGACGTTAATACCTATTTGGGCCTGTCGAATGTATGCGCTCAGGCGCTTATTCAACTCTTGCTCGGCCTGCGCAACAGTCAGCCCGGCCACGTGGACGCGCCCCAGCAGCGGCACCTGGACGGCGCCATTGCCGTCAATGCGAGTCGATTTGTTGGCCGGTTCATCGAGTTCGGCGCCAGAAATCTCCAGCTCGTCATCGGGACCCAGCTGGTAACTGTTGAGCACTGAGCTGTCGCAGTTTATTTTCGGGAGATACGCACCGTTCGGGGGAGCGACTTGTCCGGCCGCATCCACAGCAAGGAAGAGAACAGCAATCGTGACTAAGATGATTCTCGTGATCTTCATCGATGTTTGCCTGATCGCTCTCCGGGAGAGGTGCGCGAAGGATAATCTGTCTTGGTTGGCTTTGCGCGCGGGGTTGAAACCTCACTGGAGGCTGAAGTTGATACTAACTTTCATGTGCATTGCGATTGGTTGACCGTTGAGTCGTGCGGGCTCGTACTTCCACGTGCGTAGGGCATCCATCGCCGCCTGTGTCAGACGAGGGAACCCTGAAATCACCCTCATATCGGTAACTTTACCCGTGTCATCAACTAAGGCGTCGATGACCACGACGCCTTCCATTTTTCCCGTAAGCGCGAGCGACGAAGAAGGTAGCGGCGACGACACTAGCCTGGGTGGCTGCAGATTTCCGCCAGCGCGTGCCGCAGGGGGTGTGGGGCCGGGCACGGAAATGCCGGGCAAGCCATTGCGAGGTAACTGTATTGTTTGTGTCCCCATGATTAGAGGAGGCTCGCTGGAGGTCGATAGATTGGGAGGCTTCAGAACAGGCGGCGATAGCGAGCCTATGACAGTTTCCGTACGAGACGGCAACTGTTCCAGCGCCCCTGTAGACCTAGAAATCTCCCCGTCGTGCCGAGGCGTTATGCGGTCCATGGAATCGGCGTTGAATCGGATTGCAGAACTTGTCTGAGCGGCTTGCATCGATGCGGCTGTTGGCCCTACTGGAGAAGCCTTCCACGCGATAGCAACCTGGGGCGGCACTATCACCGCTCCGTTCTGACGACGCGCCATAATGACGGCAGTCGCGAGGGCCACTACCGTAGCGGCGTAGAAAAAGTGTGATCCCCGAAGCATGGGTACCGACCGGCGGCAAAGTTGAGATGGCCAGATATGACGCAGGACTTTTCCAGACCGCGAGACCGCCCGCGGATTGGAGGCCGACGCCGCAGTTTGATCGATCGCGGGTCCCCAAGCCTTCACGCAACCCTTCGATTGTGTCGCCGTGGGATCGCGAAGAATGGATTCTGTCGCGAAGGTGGAAGGCTGAGTGTATTCCAGAGGGCGCGCCTTGCTCGGAGTTGCTTCGCGATTCGTGTCCCGATCAATGGTGAGCGTGGACTTGTAAGGAGTCGAATCCGCCTGTTCGGTTTGGAGGATGCCAGGAGGAATGTCGCGGAGGCTTCTCCCGTATGAAGTCTGCGCACTGCTCGGGGATGGCGTTTGTACAGGCGTCCCGTTGCCTGCGTTCACGTGCCTTAAGCTCGTGTCCGGATCGGGAGTTTTCGTGGCTGGTATCTTTAAGGAAGATATGGACTGCCAGGATTCATCCAGGACGGACTTTCGGATCTGGTCCGCCAGCGACAAAGGCTTTTCTGTTTGCCTGGGATCGGGGACAGGGTCAAGTCGAAAACGGGATGCGACCTCCTCAATAATCTCGACAGGCACGACGCGGAGCTGGAGGGCATATGCGGCGACCAGGGCGTGGTCACAGACGCTGTTGATCAACCTTGGGATACCCCGCGAATAGCGGTGAACTACATCCACTGTTTCCGCCGGAAATATCGTGTTCGCCTGTGAGTTCGCGCCGGCAAGATTGAGCCGACATTGAATATAATTGCGGGTTTCTTGCTCGGTAAGAGGCTCTAAGCGGCAGCGAATTGCGATGCGTTGTTTCAATTGACGCAACTCGAATGAATCCAGTTTTCTGTCAAGCTCAGGCTGTCCGACGAGCAGGACTTGTACTAACTTTTGTTGATTAGTTTCGACGTTCGTCAGCATTCTGATTTCTTCGAGTACGGGCGTCGGCATTTGGTGCGCTTCGTCAATTACCAACACAGTAGTGAGGCCCTTCTGGAACTGAGTTACCAGAAATCCGTAAAATGCGCGTAGCAGGTTTCCCTTGGTGAATTCCGTGACCTTAATTCCCAAGTCAGAGGTGGCGTTTATCAAGAAATCGAGCACGGGCAATTTGGGAGCAAAAATGTTCGCGAAGGCGATTCCCTGACTCTTCCACCATTCGAACAAACTTCGCACGACCAGCGTCTTACCCGTCCCCACGTCGCCCGTCATGACGATAAACCCTTTGCGATTTGTTGTGGCATACATGATAGATGCCAGGGCCTCATTACTCTTTTCCGTGGAGCACATGAAAGAGGGATCAGGCGAGAGTTCAAACGGGTTACGATTTAATCCAAAAAAATCGTTGTACATGAGCTGCTCGACTTGGGCTTCACTACCGATTGAATGCTGGTTTCAAAGGGCTGCGCCAGGGAGCGTACGCGCTATCTCGAAGGAAATCGCGGGACAGGAGCAACCCGCGCAAGCCTCACCATCGCTCCCCCTGGAAGCTCTCAATCTTCGTAAATCTGGCCATTCTCGGCCGCACATCTGTGCGCGCCAACGCATGGCTGCGGCCGTCACAGCAATCCGGCATTGTGCTCACCCGCTCGACAAGAAGCGCGTCAATTTCTACCGACGCTGCCTTCCCCAGGATCTCAACTGAAAGGACCAATCGATAAAGATTCTTTTTCCTTACCAGGATCCCCTGGATTCCCATCATGGGACCACACTTGACTCTTACCCACTCGCCGCACGTTAAGAACGGATGCGGCTCGACGCGCGCACCTCCTTCGACAACGCGCCGAATGGCCTCAATTTCGCAGTGTGGTATGGGGGTCGGCTGGCCTGCGGTGGATACAATTGCGTGTACCCCTGGGGTAGTCATAACGGCCAACTGACGCTCCAGAGCACCTCTTAGAAAGACATAGCAGGGGAAAAGCGGTACAGAGATCAGCTTGGTTCGATCCTTCCACTGGCGCGCGGTTGAGTACAGCGGGAGCAAGATCTCGAATCCCTTGCTGGTGAGAATTTGAGCCACGGTTTTCTCGTGCTGGTGCCGCGTATACAGGACATACCACGCACTAGAATCGCCGATATAAGGAGCGTGCGAGTCGATTGGCATGGAAAGCATGTAGCTCCGCCCTGTGGCTTACAGGAACTCACTTTGCCCCGTAAGCCCATAGAACTACTAAACTCATGGCCGCGTTGGCGCAACGGTCATCGCCTTTTCCAACGCAGGCCAACCTCGCCGACCACCGAAGTCCCCTGTCCGAAACTGGCGACTATGGACTGAGAACCTTCATACCGGCCTCACTAGCTAATTGCTCGGTTCGTGGCCTCGTACCTTCCCAATTTATCCAACGTGCTATGGTGGCTCGTTCAGGCCTCACCGGCCGGATTCTCCCCTTCGTTGAACACGAAGGAATCACTCTCCGCTACAAAACCTCCAGCGTGCTCATCGGTTGCTGACGGTTCCACGCGAACCACCTTTGCCCTTCCGCTCATGTGCAGGGTACGCTGAGCCTCAGAGAACGAGTGAAGCAGGATGTCAACCTCGATCTCGGCATCTCTTTCAGGCTGAGTGCGCCATTCGGCGTAGACATACACGCCATGGGAGCTGATATCGCGACTGAAACCATCACCTTTGTGCATCGCTCCATCGCGATCAATCCACGAAAAGTGTACGGGCGCGCGGAGGCCAAACCGGATTTGTCTCCTGCGCTCCAAGGATTCGCTCCCGCTCAATCGAAGCCCAGTACGATGAATGTCGTTTCTTTCCATAGTCACGATCAGCGGTGCCCTCCGCCTGGGCCTTTGACATTCGCAGACGGTAACGTTTCAGGTATACGAAGACAAGAAGCGAAACAACCCCCTTCGATCAAAGTGCGGCCTATGCGGAGTTTCTGTCTCCTTGCGAGTAGATTTGTCCTCCAATGCAGGCGCCAGGGAAGGAGCAGAGACCTCCTCAGGTCCGGTAGGTGGAAGCGGCGGCAATTGCGATATTTCTTGAGGAGAAACTAAATTGCCTCGGGCGACGCGAGCAGGAGCGAACTTAGGCAGTATCTATCAACAGTAGCACTTCGAAATGCCCCCCCCCGGCCCCTGCGCAGAAACCGAGTCCTCAATTTTTGCTGGCTGTGGAAATCCTGTGGATGACCTGTGGCAAATGTAAGTTTCAACTTGCCGTTTAGTTTAGCTGCGAGCATAATATCCGGGGTTGTGTCCTACTACGCCACTCACTCTACTCTTCTACAACTAGATTCTCAACTTGTCGGAGCCGTTTCTCAAAATAATTTAATTCATACTTTGTTAAATCGGAAGTTTCTAGGGGCACTCATATGGTATCTCCCTCCCTTGAACCATCACCAACCGTAGGACCTGAGCAAACGGATCACATTCCCCTCCGCCTCGTCATCGCGGACGAGTCAGCGATGGGATGCGAATTGTTGCGAAATGCCTTCAGGCATTTTCGCCAGCAATTTGAGGTCGTGGCTTGCGACGTTACTAGTACAGCAGTCGTGCGCTTCTGCTCTGGAAACCATGTAGATGTCGCCCTGATAAGCGCGGATCTGGGAGATGGGCCCTTGATGGGTCTCAAAGCTTTGCGAGAACTACATCTCTCTTATTCAGCGCTTCGAGTCGTCATTCTCTTCGATTCCTGGCAGGATGACCTGATCGTGGATGCCTTTCGTGCTGGGGCGAAAGGTGTACTCTGTCGAGCTGAGCCCATTGATCACCTTCGCAAGTGCCTTTTGTCTGTTTGTAAAGGGCAGATTTGGGCCAATAGCAGGCAGCTCCAAATGATATTAAAGGCTCTTGCTAATGCTGCGCCTCCACGAATCGTGAACGCTCGCGGGCTAAGTTTGCTCACCAAGCGCGAAACACAATTAGTGCAGCTCATTGCGGAGGGCATGCCAACCAAAGAGATCACGGCAAAACTCGGAATCAGTGAACACACCGTGAGCAATTATCTGTTCCGGATCTATAATAAAATCGGTGTGTCGAACCGCCTTGAATTAGCTCTTTGTACGATCAAGCAACGCGAAGACGGGCGCGCTTAAGAGCGAGTTTAGTGCTCCGCGTAAAACTGGATATCTCAGTTAGGTACATTTAATATTTCAAGTCCGGGCCTCTGCTTCAAGCCAACAATAATCAGTTAGTTAACCGTCTGGCTTTCGAGCGTTGCCAGCGGACCTCTTGCAGAGATGCGTAGAATAAAAATCTGGGACCACCTGCGGACCCCAAGGTGGTCCCGTAAACAGCACGCTTGGCACTTTCCTCTCCAAATTTGCCTATCTACTTACGATTTTTCCGGTACAGGTCAAGGAGTGCCTGTGCCGGTGATATGAATCGTTTCCGGGCTGATGGCGTTGCCGGGGGAAGTGTCGCGAATGATAATGCTGCCCGTGAGGTTGCCAAGAGTGGTCGGCGTAAAGGTCACCGAGATCTGGCAAGAAGCCCCAGGTTCCACTGTGTCGGGGCAATAATCGGTAAGGTGGATGTCCCCGGCGTAATTGATGGTTTTGATGATGAAGGGGGTGGCGGTGATGTTTGTCAGGGTAAAGGTCCGGGGCGCGCTGCGGGTGTTGATGGTCTGACTGCCGAAATTGAGGACTATAGGGTTGGCCTCAAGGGCGTCTTGTCCGTAATTGATGGTGAGCCATTCTTCGGGAGGGTTCTGCGAAGATTTCGCGGCGACTCCAGTTACAAAGACGTCGCTTCCTGAAACGGCGAGAGCGGTCGGAGGGCCGTCCTGTATCGCCGGATTGGGCTGGAATCGCTCGACCCACACCCGATTGCCTTTAGTGTCGTATTTAATCGTTGCGAGAACATCGAAGACGCCCACGGGCGTCTGGACCGTCCCGGTGCTCTTGCCAGTCACATAGGACGATCCGGCGTAATCGACGGCGATGGCGGCTGCCTGATCGAAGCCGGTCCCACCGGCATGGCCGTTGTATTGAGTTGTCCATAGAAGCTGACCGGTAGAATCGAACTTGTTTACGATGATGTCGGTGCCGTTGGACCCCGCGTTTCCCCCATTGACATTAAGGTTCTGGGCAACGAAAACGTCGCCAGCACGACTAACGGCAAGATCGGAGATGCCAACATTGGCGTTGTTGTCCCGATTGTTGGGAAGACCGAAAGTGTAAAGCCAATCGACGGTGCCGTCGGTTTTGAATTTGGCGACAATGCGAGGTTGGACGCCGTTTGCATTGGGGCTGCCACCACCTCCGACGTAAGTGTTGCCTTGGGCGTCCACGTGAAACGGAAAGACGTAGGGAATGGTGTACGCACCAATGGTTGCGGCGAATGCAGCGGCACTCGTTATAGTGCCGAGTTTATCTGCGCCGAAGGACGTGAGGAGATTGCCGCTGGAGTTGTATTTGAAAATATCAGAGACGTGGTGCTGGCGGTTAACCGGGTAAGCGCTATCCTGGCTATCGACGAGCACGTAGAGATTTTCGTTGGCATCCAATTGCATGGCCTCGGGATTGTTATCGTTGTAAGGAGTTGGGGAAATAGTTTTGAGCCATTGCTGCTTTCCGCTTGTGTTGTATTTAACGACGTTGGCAGTACTGACGCCTGGCGAGTTATGGTTCAAGTGGTAAAAGGCAGTGTAAACATCGCCTCCCAGGCTGACCGCCATTGCTGTGGGCCAATACTCGTCTATGGGGTTTGGACCTACACCCGGCAGTCCTGGCGTCCAGGTGGAAGCGATATAACTAACCCACTGGCGAACGCCGTTGGGGCTGTACTTGGCCGTCGCGATAGTCGGGGGTCCGGTGCCCTTGTCGGGGATGAACAAGCCCGAGAGAACGTAGACATTGCCCTGCGCGTCGAGTGCAATACTGAAGCCTGTGCCCGTGGCGCCACCGAAGGAAGGGTCGGTTTTTGGAACCGCATAGAGAAAGGCCCTCCAAACGGCTTGGCCATGGGAATCGTACTTGACCGTGACGGAATCCGACCCGCTGACCTGACAACCGCTTGTGGAACTTTGATAGCAGACCCCGATGGACCCGGTCACATAGGTGTTACCTTGTCCGTC
>Ga0209488_10001315_pt1 | contig 21245 bp, 22 predicted proteins | sample Rivendell_Oct201_8_FD_188349 | JGI IMG/M metagenome (GOLD analysis project Ga0209488, IMG submission 188349) | Vadose zone soil microbial communities from the Eel River Critical Zone Observatory, Northern California, USA -... | ecosystem: Environmental > Terrestrial > Soil > Vadose zone >...
GAAGACGATCTCGACGCGGCGGTTCTTCTGGCGCCCTTCGGGATCGTCCGAGCCGTCGGGTTTCGTGTTGGGAGCGACTGGCCGCGTCTCGGCGAAGCCCTGGACCGCGAATTTCATCTGCCCGAGACCTTCGCGGTCGACGAGCCATTTTTCGACCGATCCGGCGCGCCGTTCGGACAAGCCCTGGTTGTAGGGGTGATTGCCTTTCGAATCGGTGTGCCCCTCGATCACCACCCTGCCCTTGGCGCGCTCGCGCAGGATGCCGGCGACCTGTTTGAGCGCGTCCGCGGCGCTCGCCCGGATATCTGATTTGTCGAAATCGAACAGGATATCGGCGGGCAGTTCGATGCGCGTCTCGGTCGCCGTCTCCTTGACCGCCAGGTTCTGCGCCTGACCGGCGAGGTTCTCGACCGGGTAGATCAAGTCGAGAATCTCGCCCTGCATCTCTTGCGCCCGCGCCACTGAGAGCCCGAGCAGGATCGCCGCGACGACTGCCGCTGCCCGCCACCGCACCTGTTTCATATCGCTAGCGGGTAATCGGGACGCTGTCGATCGGCTGAAAATCCGGGACCACGACAGTCATTTTCTCGACGTTTTCGGGAGGTGCCGCGAATTTGGCCCATAAATTGGCCCGCCCGCCCTTCTCGATGTTATGGATGCTGGAGCAGGCACATTTTTTGTTCGTATCGCGTACCACCAGGTATTTCTTCTTATTGACGTTGTCGATCAGGTGGACACCGCTGATCTGGTCGCCATCGCTGGCGCCCTGGTGGAACTTGCCGCTTATTCCGACGGACTTGTCGGACGCGTTGATCAACTGAAAGCGCAGCGTTACCGAATTGGCTTCGTCGCGCTTTAGATCTTGCACGACAACGCTCAGCCCCGGAATGCTTCCCTCTGCCTTCAGCTCGGCGGATTGCGCGGGCGCCCCAATAATGAGGGCTCCGCCGGCCATTGCGAGCGCAATCAGAGCTTTACCCAAGAGCCGCATCTCCCCCTCCGTTTCTGCTCTATCCGTGAATTTTGGCGAAGCCGCCGCATCGCGTCAGCAAAATTTGCTGCCGCTCCCGGGTAAAGGCGTCCGGGCAAAGGCGTTCGGGCTAGAACTCGTACTGCTCGACAACCATCGGCTCGTTGCGGGCGGCGGCAATCCATTCCTGCATTTCGGGCATCGCCATGATCGTGTCGCAATAGGTTTCGGCTTCGCGCTCGAGCTCCACCTTGTAGGTGCGGAAGCGGCTCACGATCGGCGCGTACATCGCGTCGGCGATTGTGAAGTGGCCGAACAGGAAATCGCCGCGGCCCTCGCCGCAGCGGATCCGGCAATCGCGCCAGATCGCCATGATCCGATTGATGTCGCCTTGCACCTCGGGGGTGATCTCGCGGCCGGGGAAGCTCGAGCGAATATTCATCGGCAGATGCTGGCGCAAGGCCGGAAACCCGGAATGCATCTCGGCGCTGACCGAGCGGGCGGTGGCGCGCATCCCCGGGTCCTTCGGCCACAGCTCGAAGGTCGGGAAAGACTCGGCGAGGTATTCGCAGATCGCCAGGCTGTCCCACACCGTCAACTCGCCATGCTTCAAGGCCGGCAAGCGGCCGGAGGGCGAATATTTCAGCACCGTCTCGCGGCTGGCCGGCTGATAGAGCGGCACCACAACCTCCTCGAAAGCGACGGTCGTCCGCTTCAGCGCCAGCCAGGCGCGTAGCGACCAGGAGGCGTAGTTCTTATTGCCGAGATAGATCGTCAGATCGGCCATGAAGGCCCCCCACGGCTAGTGGCGCTCCAGTCTGACACAACACCCGCGTGGAGCAACCGACGGCAAAGGCAACCCTGACGCGCTCCCCGGGCTTCGATCTCTCCGGGCGCCAACCCTCTACAGCATGCCCAGGGCGGTCGGCCCCTTTGGCGGCGGGAAGGCGCGGTCGAGCGCGGCAATGTCGTCGGGGGTCAGCCGCAGATCGAGCGCGCCGCGGTTGTCGCGGACATGCTCCTGCCGGCTTGCCTTCGGGATCACGATCATTCCGTCCTGCCGCAGCAGCCAGGCAAGCGCAACCTGCGCCGGGGTCGCCTCGTGCCGGGACGCGATTTCGCCGAGGGCCTTGTGCTGCAGCATGCGGCCTTGCCCGAGCGGCGTGTACGCCATGATCGCGATACGCCGCTCGCGGCACCATGGGATCAGCTTCCATTCCGGGCCGCGCCGCTGCAAATTGTAGAGGATCTGATTGGCCGCGACGGTCTCGCCGCCGGCGAGCGCAACCCATTCCTGCATATCGTCGAGATCGAAATTGGAGACGCCGTGATGGCGGATCTTGCCGTCGCGCTGCAGGCGCATGAATGCTTCGAGCGTCTCGGCCAGCGGCACCGAGCCGCGCCAATGCAACAGGTACAGATCGAGCCGGTCGGTCTTGAGCCGCTTCAGGCTGCGCTCGCAAGCGTCGATGACGCCGTTGCGCGAGGCGTTGTACGGCAGCACCTTGCTGACGATGAACAGCTTGTCGCGTTGCCCCTGCGCGGCTTCCCCGACAATCTCCTCGGCGCGGCCGCTGCCATACATCTCGGCCGTGTCGATCAAGGTCATCCCGAGCTCGATGCCGAGCTTCAGCGCCGCAGCCTCCTCAGCGCCGCCGCGGCGGTCCTCGCCCATATGCCAGGTGCCCTGCCCGAAGGCCGGCACGCGCTCGCCGTTCGGAAGCGTTACCTGCGGCAGGGGGTCGGCCATCATTCACCTCCGGCTCTATCAGTTGTACCGCAAAAACACGAGCCGCGCCGCGCCGTAGACACGCTCGTCGATGGGCGCGAACCCGGCCGGCAGCGATAATTCCTCGCGCGCCGCGAGCTCGACGACCGCCAGCGCGTCGGGCATGAGCCAACCCGCGACGGCGAGCGCGCTCAATGCCGGGCCGGCCAGCCCGCTCCGGTAAGGTGGATCCAGGAACGCGGCGGCACAAACCATGGCGGCGCGCGCCGGCCGGGTCGCGTCGGCGGCGACGATGTGGGCGCGGTCCTCTTCGCCGAGCGCGGCGATGTTACGGCGCAGGATAGCAAGAGCGTCGCGGCCGTTTTCGATAAACACGGCGGCGCTGGCGCCGCGCGACAGGGCTTCGAGACCGAGCGCACCGGTGCCGGCAAACGCGTCAAGCACCGGCCGGCCGGCGAACGGGAGTCCGCCCGCGGCAAAGCTACCGTGCGACAGGATGTTGAATAGGGCTTCGCGCGCCCGATCGCTGGTCGGGCGCACCGTCTCGCCAGCGGGCGCCGCGAGCCGCCGCCCGCGATGCACGCCGCCGACGATCCGCAACCCCCGTGACGTTGATCGGGGCGGCGCGCTCTCAGAAGAACGCATATTTGACGATGAAGAGAACGGCCAAAGCCAGCATCGACGGGCCTACCTCGGTAAAGCGCCCCGACAGCAATTTGACGGCGGCATACGCGATAAAGCCGAAAGCGATGCCGTTGGCGATTGAGAAGGTCAGCGGCATCGCCAGCGCCGTCACGACCGCCGGCGCGTATTCGGTGACGTCCTCCCAATCGAGCTCGGCGAGACCGCGCGTCATCAGACACGCGACGAACAACAGCGCGGGCGCTGTCGCATAGGCGGCGATCGAGCCGGCAAGCGGCGCGAAAAATAGCGTCAGCAGAAACAACACGGCGACCGTGATGCCGGTCAGCCCGGTGCGCCCGCCGGCTTTTACCCCGGCGGCGCTCTCGATATAGCTCGTGACAGTCGAGGTGCCGAGCAGCGCGCCGCCCATCGCGGCCAGTGAATCGGCGATAAAGACCCGGCCGATGCGCGGCAATCTGCCGTGTTCGTCGAGCAGCCCGGCGCGATGCGCGACGCCGACCAGGGTCCCGGTGTTGTCGAACAGGTCGACAAATAGAAAGACGAAGATAACAGTCGCGATGCCGATATCGAGCGCGCCGCGCAAATCGAGCGCGAGAAAGGTCGGCGCGAGGCTCGGCGGCGTGTCGATCACTCCGGCGAACGGCGAAATGCCGAGCAGGATGCCGGTGAGCGCGGCGGCCAGGATCGCGATGATGATGGCGCCCGGCACCGCCAGACGGTCGAGCGCGACCATGACGATAAAGCCGGCGCAGGCCAACAGCGTCGCCGGGCTCTTCAGATCGCCAAGCGTCACCAGCGTATCGGGGTTGGCGGCGATGATTCCGGCTTCTTTCAACGCAATGATGCCGAGGAACAAGCCGATGCCGGCGGAGATCGCCATCTTTTGCGACAGCGGGATCGCATCGACAATCCAGGAGCGGATGCGCGTCAGACTGAGGATCAGAAACAGGACACCGGAGATGAAAACCGCGCCGAGCGCCACCTGCCAGCTGTAGTGCAGCCCTTTTACGACGCTATAGGCGAAATAGGCGTTCATCCCCATGCCCGGCGCGAGCGCCAGCGGATAATTCGCGAAGAGCGCCATCAGCACAGTCGCGAAGGCGGAGGCGAGACAGGTCGCGACAAAGACGGCGCCGCGATCCATCCCCGCGCCGCTCAAGATCAGCGGGTTGACGAACACGATGTAGGCCATCGTCAGATAGGTCGTCAGACCGGCGATAATCTCGATCCGGATTGTCGTGCGGTTCTCGTCAAGCCGGAACAGTTTTTCGAGCATGTCTCCCCCTCGCCCCTTTGCCGCCGACGCCGAGCTGTTCCTGCAAGACCTTCCCCGGCACCTCCTCGATCATGCCGCGGGCGAGGTGTCCGAGCTGAAACGGTCCATAGGCGAGTCGGATCAGCCGGGTCACCGGATAGCCCAAATGCTCAAGCACGCGCCGCACCTCGCGGTTCTTGCCTTCCTGCAATGACAGAGTGATCCAGGCGTTCGAGCCTTGCTGGCGCTCGAGCAGGGCGCGGATCGGCCCATATGAAACGCGATCGACGGTGATGCCGCCGGCCAGGGCCGCGAGCCGCCCCGGCTCGACATCGCCATGCACCCGCACCTTGTAGCGCCGCACCCAACCGGTCGCCGGCAGTTCGAGACGGCGGGCAAGCGCGCCGTCATTGGTCAGCAGCAAAAGCCCTTCGGAGCTTAGGTCGAGCCGGCCGATCGATATCAGGCGAGGCAGCCCGGCCGGGAGCGCGGCGAACACCGTGGGGCGGCCCTTCTCGTCGCGATGCGTCGTCACCAGCCCCGCCGGCTTGTGGTAGCGCCACAGTCGGGCGCGTTCCGGCTGGGGCAGCGGTTTGCCGTCCACCCGAATGTTGCTGTCGGGCGTGACGGTCACCGCCGGGGTCGTCAGCACCGTGCCGTCGACGGCAACGCGGCCTTCGGCGATCCAGCGCTCGGCATCACGCCGCGAGCACAGCCCGGCGCGCGCCAGCACCTTGGCGATCCGTTGGGGCGCGATCCGGTCGGGCGCGACGCCCTGCGGCCGCTCGCGATCGTGGGTGAGGCCAGGGGTCGGTTGTGGCAAGCTGTCTCTCATGCGAGGTCACGACATAGGCCGGGCCGCGCCCGGCGGCAATCGCCGATGACAAATCCGCCGCCATCGATGCCGGAAGGGATGACGCTCGCCCTCGACCAGGCGAAGGCGGCGGCGGAGCGCGGCGAAGTGCCGGTCGGTGCGGCGCTCTTCGATGAGAACGGCGTATTGATTACGGCTTTCGGCAATCGGGTCGAGCAAGACCACGATCCGACCGCGCATGCCGAGATGCTGGCCCTGCGCGCGGGTGCCGCACGACTCGGGCTGAAGCGACTGGCCGGCTGCGACCTGTATGTAAGCCTGGAGCCTTGCCCAATGTGCGCCGCGGCGATCTCGCTGGCGCGGATCCGGCGGCTCTATTTCGCCGCCTATGACCCAAAGGGCGGCGGCGTCGAGCATGGGCCCCACATCTTCGACCAGCCGACCTGTCATCACCGGCCGGAGGTCTATGGCGGCATCGGCGAGCGCGCGGCCGCGGCCCTGCTGCGCAAATTCTTCCGCGACCGGCGCTAGCCCTCGTTCAGCTCTTCGGGGGGCGGTTCGAAGAGGCGCTGCATGCGCGAGAAGCCACGCAGCTCAAACGCGCCGAGTTCCCACATCGGCCGGCCGAGCGCCTCGGCGAAGGCTTCCGACAGGATCAGGTGGCGATCGAGCTCGCGGCACAGCCGCTCGATGCGGCTTGTCAAGTTCACATCGGGGCCGATCACTGTGAAATCGAGCCGGTCGCCCGATCCGATATTGCCGTAGGAGACGGTGCCGTAATGCAGCGCGATGCCGGCCTGCAATACCGGTGCGCCGGGCGGATGGCGCCTGTTGCGTGCGGCGATCGCGGCCAAGGCTTCGGTGGCGGCGGCGAGCGCGGCGTTGCACGCCTCGCTGGCACTCGAACCGGGCTCCTGATGAAAGATCGCCAGCACGCCGTCACCCATGATTTCCATGATGTCGCCGCCATGCGACTGCACCGGCGGAAAGACGCAGTCGAAATAATCGTTCAGCATGCGAATCACCGAGCGCGGGCTCTCGCGGTCGGACAGCAAGGTGAAGTCGCGCAGATCGACCAGCATCAATGCCGCCGTGATCGTCCGGACATCGCCGCGCCGGACCTGGCCTTCGAGGATAAAGCGCGCGGGCTCGCGGCCGACATAAGTCGTCAGCATATTGGTGGAAAAGCGCCACAGGGCCTTGGCTTCGACGAGGGTCGCGTAGACCGGCAAGAGCGCATCGAACAGGTGAAGATGAGCCGCGGTGAAGCCGCCCGGTCGTCGGGTCGCCCAGGACAGCGCATTGGTCAGGCCCGCAGTCGCATACGGGAGCGGCGCGATGACGTAATGCGAGTAGCCCTGCTCGCGCAGCTCCTCCAATGTCGCGAACGGCAGGGCGTTGTTGTTGTCGAGCCGCCATTCGAGGCGCTGCCGCTGCTCGACGACGACACGTACCGGGCTCTCGATATAAGTCGCGGTCTTCTCGATGGCGTAGTCGATAAAGCGTTCAGAGAGCGGCTCCCCGGGTTTCCAGATCCGCGACACGCCGCGATATTGTGGATGCAGCGCGCGCAAATGCAGGTAGGCGCGGTCGAGCGGCACGCTGTGCGCCGAGATGCGTTCGCAAAACCGCGCGAACAGCTCGGCGTTGTCGGCGGCGAAGCGGCCCTCGCGGATCAGCCAATCGCCAACCTCGCGGATAAGGTCCGGGTCTCCGGCGGCCGAACATGATCCGGATGCCTCGGCGGCCGGCATCGCGCGAACAAAACCAGGCGATTCGTCCATCAAGCCCTCGCGCGATATGACTGGTGCGGGCGTTATGTCGGTTGCCGGTCAGCCGCCGGCAATGGCCGCAATGTCAGACAGCGGCGCGGGTATCCGCCGGAATCAACGGCTTGGGTCTACTCGGCGGCCAATCGACGCGGGCGGGCGCCCAATTCGGCGACCCGCGCCTGCGTGTAGAGGTCGGTCCAATTGGTCAGCGCAAAATCGGTCACCTTGCGCGGGTCGTAGGGCCGGTCCGCCATCCGGTACTCCTTGCCGGCGATGTAGACGGCGCGCAGCCGGCTTTTATCTTGCAGGAGGCCGATATCGGCGAGCGGCGAGCCGTCGAGCGCGATGAAATCGGCGGCGCGGCCGGGCTCGAGTACCCCGATATTCTCACCGCCGCTCATAAAGCGCGCCGCCGCCTCGGTCGTCGCGCGCAACGCGGCGGCCGGCTTAAAGCCGAGATCGTCAACAAACAATTCGAGCTCGCGCGCATGCCACTCGCCATAGGGGGTGATCGCGAAACCGCTGTCGGTCCCGGGCAGAAACGGCACACCAGCGGCCTTGGCCTTCTTCAGATTGGCGCAGCCGATCCGATAGCGCCGCTCGGTCACCTCGATCCGGCCCTTCTGCGCCGCCGGCTCATGCGGCTGCGTGAAATCGATCAGGTTCCGGGGATGCGTCAGCGTCGGACAGAGAAAGCTGCCGCTCTTCAGCATCGCCGCGATGCATTCATCGTCGAGATCGAAGCCGTGGAAGATCAGGTCGATACCGGCGCGCGCGGCGTAAAGCGTCGCCTCGCGGCCGACCGAGTGCGAGATGACCTTGCGGCCGAGGCGGTGCGCCTCGCGCGTGATGATATCGGTCTCCTCCTGGGTGAAGGCGGCGATCAGCTCGCCATCCGGGCGGCGCTGGATGCCGTCGAGCGCGAGCTTGATGCAATCGACGCCGTTTTTGACCTGGCGCCGGACTTCCTCGATCGCCTCATTGATGTTGGTGACGAGCTTGCCGATCGAGGTCTCAGGCGCGCCGATCCAGGTCGGGTACCAATCGGTCAAGCCTTGGTGCGTCGTCAGATACGGCCCGGCCGCCATGACCCGCGGCCCGTCAAACAGCCCGGCGCGGATCGCGTCGCGGATCGATAGCGAGATCTGGCCGGCATCGCCGGGCGAGCAGATCGCGGTGTAGCCGGCGGCCGCGACCTTCTGCGCAAAGAACAGGCCGCGCAGCGCGCGGAATTCGAGCGGGCTGTAAAGGTCGATGTCCTCTTCGCTCTTCGCGTTGCCATAGGCGAGATGCGTGTGCACATCGATCATTCCGGGCATGACGAAATGCTCGGAATGGTCGATCAGCCGGTCGGCTTTCGCCCTGCGTGGCGCACCGGCCTCGGCGCCGGTGTAAAGCAGCCGGCCCTCGCGGTCGAAGACCAGCATTCCGTTCGGCTGCGCCTCGTCTTCACGCCCGGTGAACAGGCTGCCGCAACGCACGAAGGTGTTCATGGCGGACTCCTATGGGCACCCCAGCCCGAGCTATCCGGGAATTTTATCGCGTTCCCCGGGTGAACGCACCGCTGCGCTGGCCTCAATCCGGGAAGGTGGCGACAACTTTGGATGTGCCATCGCCGTTATCGGTAACGCTGACGCTTGTGGCACCGGCATCCAAAAAGTCTTGCCTGACCCGGTCGACGTCTGAGTTCGGGACCCTTTCGAGCGTTTCTGTATGCGACATTATCGGCGTCCCGACATCCAGCTCATCATAACTGCAGGCATGAAATGACGATGTCTTTTTCCGCCTCGGGCCGGCCATTTATCAAGAAGGCGACACTGCCCGTCAGATTGTATTTGCTCATGCAGATTTTTATTCGTCGGTCGTTCGCTTGATCGACGGCGCCGTTCGGCTTCCAAAATGCTTCAATCTTCTTACCCGCACTGCCATAAAAATAGTTCGCGGTGAGCGATGCCGATTTGATCGCCTCCTGCGCCTGGAATTGAAAGTACTGGCGAAATTCATCGCGAGCCGCAAGGTTGCGGGCAGCCGAACCCGTGGCAAAAAATTGAGTGATCCCGAGGTTTGTGCCCGTTGGGGTGGCCGTGCCCCCCAGGTTCATGTCCATGGAGGCGAGGACCGGCGCGTACCTGTCGCGGTGCTGCTCCGTGGGAACATCGCTGCGCAGCGGAATGACGGACGCCTCCTCGCGGTTGTAGCCGAATTTGATGCTGCTCGGCACCGGTGCGGTCCCCGCGCCGAAGCCGAGCTTCAAACCGACATTCGCTCCGGTGGAGAATACGAGGGCCCTGCGCTGCCCATAATACGGGGGCTCTGCCGGCGGGTGGGGAGCGGGCGGGTACGGCAATGTCGTGGTGACCAGTTCCGCGGCATCGCCGGTGGCGTATAGCTGCCTTATATGCGGCTGGAAGACGTGCAAATCCGAATTGATGTAGCCGACCGCGCGCGGCGCTTCGCCTTGCTCAGGATAACCCGGCCCGGTGAACAGTTCGGTGCGGCCGTATCCGATACTGACATCCTGCGTTTTCACATCGGCGTTGATCCCGATATTTGTCGCCGTGACGAAAGTTGCGTAATCGGTGCAGGCGGTCAGTGAGGCCACGGCAACTAAAGTCGCCAGCGTGCGAAGACGCGTCATTGTTTTTCTTCCCCCAAAACGCGTCGCGTAGCCGACAGAGCCGTGACCGGATTGCCGAGCACCAGAGCGTTGTCGCGCAAGGCGGCGGTAGTTTCGCGATTGAAACCCGCAGTCAGATACCCGCCTTGCGCGGTTTGCCCGATCGAGAGCCCGAGGCTGGTCATCTCGACAACATCGCCGGCGAATGTCTCGGGAGCGGCCGGCGCGCGCACGGTAACGTCCAGCAGACCGACCGCATGACGGTCGCCGTTCGCGTCCATGTAGCTAAAGGCGCAACCGCCGAGAACCGTGCTGAGCCCAAGCAAAAGGCAAGCAACGGCGCTTATGTCTTGCCGGCGGTCCCCCATGTCGTCCCTTTCGGACTTATTGTTTACATTTTCAAACCCAGCGAGAGGGCAACTGTAACTCCCGGGCGAACCCAGGCAAACCGTCAACTCGCGTTACGTTGCGCGCGGTGTCTCCATTAAGTCATGCCCGAGCCGGGGCACGACCGGAACCACGCTCAAAAATCAGCCCTCCCCCGCGCATGCGGGAGAGGGCTCGCAGAACGCAGATCGTTGCGGCTAGCGGACGGCGTGGTGCATGAACTTCTCCGGGATGGGCTCGCCCCAGGGGCCGTTCAGCTCGTGGCGACCGATCAGGTTGGGCGGCACGCTGGCATTGAGCACGTCGGTGTCGGCCCAGTGCTCGTGCACCCGGCCCCACGGATCGCCCCAATAGTCGAACACCTGGCTGCCGAGCGAATGGCGGCCGATCCCCCAAAAATGCTCGTAGCCCTTCGCCTTCATGACCTCGTGGCCGATCATGATGTCGTCGATGTCGGCTGCCTCATAGGACAGGTGGTTGAGGCCTGCCTTGTCGCTGCGGATGCAGAAGAAGGTGTGGTGGTCGACATAGTCATCGCCGCGGTCGAGACGGTTGAACGAGCCGACGATATTATCCTTGCTGTCGGCGTAGACATCGTCGGAGCAGCGCAACCCAATAACCTCGCGGTACCAGCCGAGCGTCTTCTCGAATTGCGGCGAGTGCACGACGAAATGGCCGATGCGCTTGACGTGCGACGGGCCGCGCTCGACCCCTTTGTAATAAAGCGCGTTGCGCCGCTGGGTCTTGTCCTCGCCGGTGTTGACCGGCGGCCGCTTCAGCGGAATTTTCGGCAGCCGCTGCATGCCGTAGACGACCTCGACCTGGAACCCGTCGGGGTCGGTCAGGCGCACGCGCTTGCCGCCGCCGGGCTCGTCGATGTCCTCGATTTTCGAGGCGCCCTGGACGCGCGCTAGCTTTTCGAGATCCCCCAGGCTCTCGGCATGGAAGGCGATCCCGACATATTTCGGCTCGCCCAATTCCGTCACATGGAGATGGTGCGCTTCGTCGGTGCCGCGCATGTAGAGGGCGTTCTTGGTGCGGTCGGCGCGCACCATGCCGAAGGCGGTCAGAAACTCTTCCTGCTTGTCGAGATCGGGCGAGCGCAGCCGGCCATAGGCGAGCTCGGCGGCTTTGATGACGGGCATAATAAGACCTCCGAAAAGGTGCTGGCCGCGATGCGGCCGCTCGCCGCGCATGCTGCCTCGCCCGGGGCCGCGGGGCAAGCCGCTCGCGCGCCATCTGGACGACCCAATTCAGCAAAAATCCGCGGGCTTCTACCCAAAGGAGTGGCGACCTTCCGGAATTGGCTGCCGCGCAACGGTGTTTGTTGGCCAGAGGGAAATCGCCAAGAACGTGAAATCGCCGCCTGCGCTGACGCATCGCTTGGTGTCGCACGCCGGGCCAAAGGAACACGGCAAAGGAACGGCCAAGAAACACGGCCAAGAAACACGGAGGTACCCAGATGATATCGTTTCGGCTTCGGATTTTAGGGCAGACACTGCCCTTTCTGCTGATCGCGCCCCTGGCCCTGGCGCAGACGCCGGCCTCGAAGGCCCCGTCCCGCGCACAGGCAACGGCCGCGCTCAACCAGCCCGCCAATCCCGGGGCGGCGCATTACACGCGGCAGCAGATCGACCAGCTGGTCGCGCCCATCGCGCTCTACCCCGATCAGCTGCTCTCGCAAGTGCTGATGGCCGCGACCTACCCGCAGCAGATCGCCGAGGCCGCGCAATGGCTGAAGGAGGACGGCCATGCGGAGCTCCAGGGCGATGCGCTGGTCCAGGCTTTGGAGCCGCTGCCCTGGGATCCGAGCGTCAAGGCGCTCGTCGCCTTCCCGCAGGTCGTCGAGATGATGAGCGAGCATATCGAGTGGACCGAGGCGATTGGCGTCGCCTTTGCGACGCAGCAGGCCGAGGTCATGGCGCGGGTCCAGGCATTGCGCCAGCTCGCGATGAAATCCGGCAAGCTGAAGCAGGTAAAGCACCTGCAGGTGCGCCAGGAAGGGCCGACAATCCTTATCGCCTCGGCGGAGCAGGACCGGGTCTATGTGCCGGTCTATAATCCGACCGTCGTGTACGGCCAGTGGCAGGACCGCGAATTCCCGCCGGTCTATCTGCCGCCGCCGCGCGAGTTTGTGGCGGAGACGATCGAGCCGGGGTTCGAGGTCAGCCGCGGCTTTGCGGTCGTGGCGCCGCTCTGGGGCTGGAGCCGACCGGATTGGCGCGCGAACCGGATCACAGTCAACCGCACCGAATACACCCGGATCACCCGTAACGTCGAAATCGGACCGGGCGACACCTGGCGGCATAGCGGCCCGGTTGTGCTGGTCGCGCCCAACGCTGTCTCGCGCACGACGACTGTGACGACGAATGTGCCCGCCGGCACGGTTCTGCCGGGGCGGGCCGCGGCCGTCGTCTCGCTGCCGCAACGCGCGGCCGCGCAGCCGAACCTGATCCACAGCCAGAGTACGACGAGCGAAACGACGCCCCGGTCCGGGCAGACGACGACAACAACCTCTCAGCCCGGCACGGCACCCTCTGGTCAGACGCCGTCGACGACAACGGCGCAGCCGAGCACGACTCCGTCGACCCAGCCCGGGCAGAGCTCGACGACGGCGGCGCAGCCGAGCAAGAACGAGCCTGCGAAGGCGCCGGCCACCGCCGCGCAGCCAAGCGCAACACAGCCGGGCAAGGCCCCGACCGCGACCGCGGAACCGGGTAAGATTGAGCCGGGCAAGATTGAGCCGGGCAAGATGCCGGCGGGATCGTCCGCCCAGCCCAGCCAGGCCACGGAGAAATCGGCGCAGCCGAGCAAGGAGCAGGCCGGAACGAGCCATCCGGGCACGAGCCAGACCGAGAAGAACAAGCCGGCGGCAGCCTCAGAAACGGCAAAGCCTTCGGGACAGTCTGGCAAGACCGAGGCGGGCAAGACCGAGATGGGCAAGACCGAGGCAGCCAAACCCCAGTTGGCCAAGCCCGAGGCGAGCAAGAGCGAGCCGAATATGCCCGCACGCGAGCATAGGGCCGGAGAGCCAGCCGCTCGCCCTGCCGACGCGGCCAAGGGCCAGGGCACGCCCGCGCCGGCCGCCAACCTGCCGAAGGAGCATGCGCCTGGCGCGGCGGCGACCACACCCTCGGAGCCCGCGACGCCGCGCGCGAGCGAGCACGCCGCGCCGAAGCCGGCGACGGGAAGCTCGGAGCAGCCCGGGCGGGCGCCGGAGCATGCTGGCGCCAAGCCGCCGGCGAGCAGCGCTTCCGGTCAATCGGGCCAGAGACCGGAAGAAGGGGGCGCGAAGCCGTCCGGCGCGTCGCAAGCGCCGGGTGCGGGCCCCGCGCCCGGTCATGAGCCGCAACGCGCCGCCCCGCCGCAAGGCGGGCAAGGCAGCTCGGCGGCGCCGGCCGCCACGCCGCACCAGCCCGCGCCGAATGCACAACGGCCCAACGCGCCGAATGCGCCGGGCGCGCGTCCGCCCGGCCAATCCTCGGAGCAGGGCGACAAGGAAAAGAAAGAGCGCTGACCAAATGCCAGGCCGGGCTCAGCAAGAGCCCGGCCCAGGGCTGCCACCGCGGGCCCGATCCGAATGGATTGGGCTCGCTTTTTTTGACGGCATTCCCCCCGCGCATGCGACCCGTGCCGCAGCGCGCCGATCTTTGCATAGCCAGCCGGGCACAAACCCGGCTATAGCGGCAGCGGCGCAAAGCGGCGAGCGGGGACGGGGTGATGGAGCTTCCCGATAGCATCAAGACGTTGGGCGAGCAGGTCGAGGCGGGCGGTGAGATAACGCCCGCCGTGGAGTTGTTCGACGCCTATCCGGTTTTCGCCGCCGAAGTCGCGCAACTCTTCACGCGTCCCTGGCTGGCGGTCGACCATGTCAGCCGGCTCGCCTGCGATGGCGATTATTTCCGCGCCGAAGTGGGCAGCCGCTCGATCGTGCTGGTGCGCGAGGCGTCCAACCGCATTCATGCGCTGCGCAACGCCTGTCTGCACGCCGGCTACCGCGTCTGCGAGGAAGAGAGCGGCCGCAGCGACCACCTCTTCTGCCAATATCACGGCTGGTCCTATGCGCTCGACGGCCGGCTGACCGACCCGCAGCTGCGCCCGGAGCTGACCGACCGCTCGCGGTTTCGCCTGCCGCATTACGCGATGCGGATCGAACGCGGGCTGATCCTCGTCGATCTCTCGACACTGGCGCCGGAGCCGCCGCCGCCCGGCCCGGTCGATCTGGGCGCGATCCCGGAAGCGCTCGCCGAGGCCAACGTGTCGAGCCGCAAGCGCTATCCGACGACCTGGAACTGGAAATACCTGCGGCACTTGCTGTGGGAAACGCCCGAACTAGTGTTTGGCGGCGACGAATGCAGCGACGTCGCCGAGATCGGACCGCTCAGCTTTGTTGCGTTGCGCGGTGACGAGGCGGCGCTGGTCCGCTTGTGTCCGCGCTTTCCCGGCCATACCGATGTCGAGATTGTGCGCCTCGCGGTGCGCGACGCATCACGGCCACCGGCAAATGGCGCCGATCCGATCGAGGAAGGCTTGCGCCGGCATGGCGATGCGATCGCGGCGGCGCCGCTCGGTGTGCTCGATCGTGCGTTTTATGAATGGTACTGGCCGCATCTATCACGCGCACAGTCCTCGTAGGATGGGCTGAGCATTCGCGAAGCCCATCTCTGGCGGTAATGGGCTTCGCTGCGCTCAGCCCATCCTACGGCTACTCGTGAGTGGCACACGCGAAGCAAGGAACTGACGCAATGGAATTCCGCACGCTTGCCGAGGGGCTGCAATTTCCGGAAGGGCCGGTCGCGCTCGCCGACGGATCGGTGTTGCTGGTCGAGATCGCCGCCGGCACGCTGACGCGCATTGCGCCCGACGGCACAAAGAGCGTCGTCGCGACAACCGGCGGCGGCCCAAACGGCGCCGCGATCGGGCCCGACGGCAAATGCTATGTCGCGAACAATGGCGGCTTCGAATGGCATCGCGAAGAGGGCCGCATCCGGCCGCTGACGCAAGCCAAGGATTACAGCGGCGGGCGGCTCGAGCGCGTCGACCTCAAGACCGGCGCCGTCGAACCCGTCTACCGCGCCTGCGGCGACATTCCGCTCAAGGGACCGAACGATCTCGTCATCGACGCGGCGGGCGGCGTCTACTTCACCGATCTCGGCAAGCGGCGGCCGCGCGAGATGGATATCGGCGCGGTCTATTACGCGAAGCCGGATGGCTCCTCGATTGTCGAGGTCGCCTATCCGATGGTGACGCCGAACGGCATCGGGCTGTCGCCGGACGAGAAGACACTGTATGTGGCCGAAACCGAAGCGGCGCGGCTCTGGGCGTTTCCGATCGACGCGCCGGGCCTCGTGAAAAAAGAGCCCTGGCCATCGCCGCACGGCGGCCGGCTGGTCGCCGGTGCAGGCTGACGGGCGCATCTGCGTCGCGACCTTAATTAATGGCGGCATCACGGTGATCTCGTCGGATGGCCGCCATGTCGAGCACCATGCGATGCCCGATCCGATGACGACGAACATCTGCTTTGGCGGCCCCGACATGAAGACCGCATTCATTACGCTGTCCTGGACCGGACGCCTTGTCGCGGTCGATTGGCGCTCGCCCGGATTGAAGCTCAATCAGGCTGGTTGAAGCGGGCATCCGACGGCGCCTCCCGCGGTTCTTCGGCGGGCGGCGCGACCGGCACTGCCGGGCGATTGGCAGCCGCCGCTTTCTCGCGCTCGCGTCGTGAGATCGGGTGTGGCACCCACGGCCGATCGCCGCGGCTTTCATTCGCGCCGACGACGGTGATTCCGTCGGCATCGAGCCACAACGCGACGGCGCCCTGGCGCCAGGTGTCGATCCGGTCGGCGACCGGGATCTTGCCGCGGCAAGCGAACCCGGCCGGCACCTGCGCGACGATCGCATCGACCGTGTCGCACGACACCGGCAACCCGCTCTCGGCGGTGACGATCGCGACCCGGCGGCCATAAGCGGTGTAACTGCAGCGGGCCTCGCCCGTGCAGTCGAGCCCGTCGGCGGCGGGGCCGCCGCGACCGGGCCAGGGCAGCAATCGCGCGCCGGTCTCGGAGACCAGGAACGAGCGGTGGATTTTTTCAGCGCCGGCGGCGACACGGTAATCGCCATCCGCGGTGCGCGCTGCGAGGAAGCGACCAAAATCGGAGAGGACCAGATCGGGAGGGCGGGTCAGCAGCATCATCGCCATGCCCGCCGCGATCCCGGCCATGCCCCAATAGCGCCATCTCTGTTGCCACAGGCACAGCCAACAGCCGCCGAGCGCGACGAGGATGACACCGAAGGTCGGCAGGCGCGGCATCGACCAGACATTGCCCGGCAAACTCTGAACCCACTGCGCGACCGCGATCGTCACATCGATGCCCCACCCCATCGGGGTCAGCGCCAATGCCTCCAGGCCGAACGGCATCAAGAGGCAGGCAACGACGCCCCACGGCAATGTCCACATCGCCGAGATCGGCACCGCGATGACATTGGCGAGCGGCGAATACAGCACGAGATGATGAAAATGGTAGATCGCGAAGGGCTCGGTCCCGATTGTTGCGACGACTGTCGTCACCGCGACCGCCCCGCAATAACCGAGCGCTTTGCGGCCGAAACCGCCGCGATGAAACAGGTGCGCCAACTGCGCACCCCATTTCTCGTAGACCGCGATCAGCGCGACAACCGCACCAAACGACATCTGAAAACTGACGCCGACGAGGCTTGCCGGATCGAGCACCAGCACCACCATCGCGGCGAGCGCGCAGATCCGCATCGAGATGCGCAACCGGTCGATCAATACCGCGACAAACACGATGCCGGTCATCACAAAGGCGCGCTGGGTCGGGATCGCCGCGCCCGAGATCATCAGGTAGCAGAACAGCACGATCAGCGTGACGAGGGCGGTGATCTTCTTGATCGGATAGCGCAACGCCACCCACGGGATCAGCGCAAGCCCGCCGCGCACCGTGAAAAACACAAACCCGCCAACCAGCCCGAGATGCAATCCGGCGATTGCCAGAAGATGCGACAGCCCGGAATCGCGAAACGCCTGCTTCACTTCTTCGGGCATCGTGCCGCGCTTGCCGGTAATGACCGCCGAGGCGACGCCGCCGTCGCGCCGGGCAAGGCCGCGGCGATGCGGCGGGTCATCTCGTTGCGCAACTGCAAGAGCCATTCGCGCCAGCCGCCGTCGCCGCGAACCTCGTCCGGTGTCGCGATGCGGCGGGCGCCGCCATAGCTATAGCCGACACCGCCGATGCCGGCGAAGTAGAGCTCGCGCTGCATGTCGCGGCCTCCCGGCAACACCTGGCCCGGCACCGGGAACAGCATCGCCTTGACCTGCAGCCGGTCGCCCGGCCGCAACTCGTCGCTGCTCGGCGCAAGGTGGAGACGGACGCGGCGCGGCTGCTCGCTCGCGGCGAGGCCCGGCAACGGATCGGGCGCGACGATGACGCGCCAGCCCCGGTCCAGCAGATCGACATCGATGACGCGCCCGGTCAGCGCGATCGGCCCGATACGGCGCTCCAGCATCGGCGCGCCGCGCTCCCAGCGCGCCTGCTGCATGACCGCGAGCCCGGCGGCGCAAAATGCGAGCACGATCGCGGCGTTGCGCAACACCGGCCGGCGGCGAAACAGAATGGCGGGGATGAGAGCGGCGGCCGTTGCCGCGAGACCGAGCCACCACGGGGGCTCGACTGTCGGCGTGAAGTAGAGCGCGATCCCCGTCGCGAAGAAGACCGGCAGCCACAGGATGCGGCGGTCGCCCTCGGCCGCGAGCGCCTCGGCGAGGTACGCCAGCGGCCGCCACCGCCACAGCGCGCTGCCGGTCCGGCCGCCCCTCTCGGCAAGATCTGCCGCAACATCCGCCATTGCCGCCGCGCCTCTCGCCTGCAGCGTGCATTGCTGGAAGGCTTGATAGCGCAACCATGCATACGGGGCTATGCACAATCCGCTCGGCTATCCTCCCCTCCCGGCTGGAGCAGAGGGGTTGGGGCGAGAGGGATGCGGCGCTACAAGCAGGTGCTGATGACGACGCAAGAAGTCTCAAAGAACGCAACGCCCGGCGCAGGCCCGAGCCTGACGGCGATCTTTCTGACGTTTCTGCGGCTCGGCTGCACGAGCTTTGGCGGCGGCACGGCGGGCTGGCTGCACCGCGACATTGTGCTGCAGCGGCGCTGGATCGATGAGGCCGCGTTCTTGCAGATGCTGACCGTCGGCCAGGCCTTGCCGGGCTCCAACGGCACCAAGCTCACGGTGCTGATTGGCCAGCATCTGCGCGGCACCGCCGGGGCGGCGGTCGCCCTGTTTGCACTCCTCGCCGGCCCGTTCCTGATCGTGCTCGGGATCGCAGGTGTCTATGCGGGACTGACCGGCAACAAAACACTGCACGACATGCTCGACGGTGTCGCCGCCGCGGTCGTCGGGCTCACCTTCGCGACCGGGCTGCGCAGCATCGCGCATGGCGCTCCCGGCCCAGCGGCGTCGGCGATCGCGGCAGCGACAGTGCTGAGCGTCGGCGTATTGCGCTGGCCGATGATCCCGGTCGTGCTGTGCCTCGGGCCGCTCAGCATCGGCCTCGCCTGGCTCCAGGCAAGGCAGCGCTGACATGCGCGGTTCCGGCGACACGCTGATCGCGCTTGGTCTCGTCTTCGCGCCGCTGTCGCTCTTGTCGTTCGGCGGCGGCAATGCGGTCATCGCAGATATCGCGCAGCAGGCGATCCAGGTGCAGGGCTGGACCAGCGAGCGCGAATTCGCCGACCTCTTCGCACTGTCGCGCGCCGCACCCGGGCCGGGATCCATGCTCGCGGCGCTGATCGGCTGGAAAGCCGCCGGAATCGGCGGCGCCGCCGTCGCGACGATCGCCTTCTATGTGCCGTCCGCGGCGCTGGTCCTTGCGGTCGCGCGGTTGTGGGGCCGCTGGCGCGGTTCGGTGTGGCATACCGCGGTAGAGCGCGGCATGGCGCCGGTCGCGGCCGGGCTGTTCCTGTCGGGCGGGATCGCAGTCTTGCGCGCGTCACCCGGTGGGCCGGCCGTCTGGGTCGCGGCGATTGCGACAACGCTCGCACTGCTTCGCTGGCCCAAATTGCATCCCGTGCCGCTATTGCTCGGCGGCGCGGTGCTGTTTGGAGTGCTTGGCGCGTTGTAGCGGTATCGACGTAAGCGCGCCCGGGACGAGGAGAGAGGGATGAATGCACTGCCCGCTAGATTGCCGGAGGATTTTGCAGCCCGGCTCGTGGTTGGCTCTGCCGATGCCATCATCTATGCCGACGCGCAGGGCCGGATGCGGTTCTGGAACGCGGCGGCGACCCGCATCTTCGGTTTCGCCGAAAGCGAGGCGATCGGCGAAAGCCTCGATCTGATCATTCCGGACCGGCTGCGCCCCCGTCATTGGCAGGGCTATGAGCACGTTATGAAAGGCGGCGAGAGCCGATACGGCGCCGGCGAACTGCTATCGGTGCCGGCGCGCCACAAGGATGGGCGGCAGATCTCGGTCGAATTCACGATCCTGCCGCTGCACGACAATGCGGGCGCGATGCTGGGGATCGCCGCCTTTCTGCGCGAGGTGACGGCGCGCTTTGAGGAGATGCGCGCGCTGCGGCGCGAATTGGCGGCATTGAAGGCGCAGCGCCCGGCCGCAGGCGGCGCTTAGGGTCATCGAGCAATATCGCGGGCACGGCATCGAGGCTCGGCAACTTCGGGTTGCCGATGCCGAAAAACACTGCGCCGGCCTCGTTTCTGCTTGGAGAAATCCGAGCGACAAGGGCGGTACGAGATGTTCCGCAAAATCTGGGATCTGATCAAAGACACGGTTTCCGGCTTTTCGAGCCATGAGGCGATGAGCCATGCGGCGGCGATAGCGTATTTCACGATATTTTCGCTCGCCCCGTTGCTGCTGATCGTCATCTCGATCGCCGGGCTCGTATTCGGGCGAGAGGCGGCGCAGGCCGCGATCATGGGCCAGTTCTCGGGTCTCATGGGCAAGGGCAGCGGCGATGCGCTGACCTCGATGCTGCAGAGCGCCGGCAGTCAGAGCCAGAAATCCGGAACCATCGCGACGATCATCGGGCTGGTCACCTTGCTGATCACGGCGAGCGGCGCTTTTGGCGAAATCCAATCCTCGCTGAACAAGATCTGGAACGCCGAGCCGAAAGCCGGGCTCACGCGCCTGGTGCGGGCCCGCATCGCCAGCATGGGGCTGGTCATGACGCTCGGCTTTCTGCTCGTCGTATCGCTGGCGGTGAGTGCCGGCCTTGCCGCGCTCGGGCACTGGGTCGAAGGCTTCTTCCCCGGCGCCAAGGTGCTGATGGCGGTGATCAATTTTGTGATCACGCTGGTCCTGCTGTCGGCCGTGTTCGCGGCGATCTACAAATTCCTGCCCGACAAGCAGATCGCCTGGCGGGACGTCATCGTTGGCGCCGTCGCGACAGCGGTTCTGTTTACGATCGGCAAATCGCTGATCGGGATCTATATCGGTAAAGCGAATGTCGCCGAAAGCTATGGCACGGCGGGATCGCTGATTGTGATCCTGTTGTGGATCTACTATTCGACCGTGACCTTTTTGTTGGGCGCCGAATTCACCCGCGCCTATGCCGAGTGCTTCGGCAGCCATGCCGAGCATCGGGCGGCTGAAGCGGAGCGGGTCGCGCCACGCCGACCCCAACCGGCGCCGGAGCCGCGGCCGGCATTCGCCGCCTCGCCGGATGCGCTGGCGCGACAAACCGCTTCGACCCGCGCCGAGATCGATCAGACCTGGCGCGTTATTCGCGAGCGCGTGCCCGAGCCGCCTGCCCTACCCCCAAAAATCGCCGGTCGCGTTGTCGCGGAGCGGCCGTCCGGGCTGCAGATCGCGGTGGCCGGACTGGCGGTGGCCGTCCTGCCCGCCCCCAGGCGCAGCGAAACGGCTGCATCTTGGCGTGTCGCGCGCGACGGGGAGCGCATGCCGGCTACTGAAGCGATGGTCAGAAGGCCCACGCAACCGCTTCCGGCCGAATAGGCCGGCCGCAGACTGCACTATCGAACGGGTTGCGGCGGACCAGCGGATTCCGCTAGCGTTGGCCCA